>ERZ780203.1654-NODE-1654-length-14876-cov-3.630119_pt1 | contig 14876 bp, 8 predicted proteins | sample MGYA00511168_ERZ780203 | MGnify/ENA primary metagenome ERZ780203 (study PRJEB29588, sample SAMEA2156577) | human gut metagenome | biome: human gut; feature: human-associated habitat; material: faeces | place: Denmark | collected 2008/2010 ...
CGCCCGAAGATTTTCTCATAGTGCCCGAAAAGCTCAACCTCGTCGGCATGCGCGGCAGTCCCACGCTGCTCGTGTTCGGCCGCGACTGCTACGAAAAGGAGGGGCGGCTGTACGTCATGGGCGCTCCCTTCATGCGCGCGGACGAACTGAAAGCCGGGGGCAGGCACAACGTGCAGAACGCGCTCAACGCCGCGCTCGCCGCGTTTGCTGACGGCATTCCTCCCGCCGCGATCCGCGACGGACTGATGTCGTTCGTGCCGGGAGATTACCGCATATCTCCGGCGGGCGTGTATAACGGCTGCGCGTTCTATAACGATTCCAAGGGCACGAACATAGGCGCGACGCTTGCCGCCGCGAGGTGCATGACTGGCAGTACCGCTCTCATAGCGGGCGGCAGCGACAAGGGCTACGACTACGATGAATTGTTCCGCGGCCTGCCGGGAAACGTGACGGCGGTGTTCGTCACCGGCGGCAACAGCGCGGGAATACTCGAAAGCGCCGCGCGCATGGGCTATGCGGGCGCGGTGGCTTGCGACAGTCTCGGCGACGCTGTAAGGCGCGCCGCGTCCGGCGGATTCGACAGCGTATTGTTTTCGCCGGCGTCGGCAAGTTTCGACAGATACGCGAATTACGAGGAGCGTGGCAGAGCGTTTGAAAGCGAAGTCAAAAAACTTTTCGGCAGTACTTCCTGACAGGTCGGCGCATTTCGACGTGCCGCTCACGGCCGTAACGGTCGCTCTGCTTGCGTTCGGCGTGCTTATGGTATATTCCGCCTCCATGTACAGCGGCGAAGTAAACTACGGCAACGAGTTTTTTTTCATGTACAAGCAGATCTTCGGCGCGATAGGCGGGCTTGCTGCGATGTTCGCGATGACGGTCGTCGACTATCACAAGCTCGCCAAGTCGCGCTTCGTCATACTTGCGGTAAGTATACTGCTCCTTGCACTCGTGCTCATACCCGGCGTGGGAATAGAAAATTACGGCGCCCGCCGCTGGCTCAACCTCGGCGTCATAACGCTGCAGTCCAGCGAGGTCGCCAAGGTGGGGTACGTCATATTCGCCGCGGCGTATATGTCCAGAAACAGTAAAAAAATGACGACGATAAGGGGAGTGTTTCCTCTTATCGCCGTCGGCGTTGTGATATGCGCGCTCATAATGCTCGAGCCGAACATGTCGGTGACTATGTGCGTCGCGCTGCTGATGCTGACCATGCTGGTCATAGGCGGCATGCGCGTAAAGCACCTCGTTATGCTCGTCGTGCCTCTCGCCGCGCTCGTGGTCGTGCTCATAGCCGTCGAGCCGTACCGGCTTGCCCGCCTGCTGGCGTTCCTCGACCCGTGGGCTTCGCCGCTGGAAGAGGGGTATCAGCTGCTGCAATCGTTTTACGGACTGGGCAGCGGAGGGCTGCTCGGCGTGGGACTGTTCAACTCGCGCCAGAAATATCTGTTTCTGCCGTTCGCCGAAAGCGATTTCATCTTTTCGGTCATAGGCGATGAATTCGGTTACATAGGCTGCCTGATCGTGATCGCCGCCTTCTGCTTCATGATCTATCGTCTTGCGGTCATAGCGCAGAACGCAGCCGACCGTTTCGGCTTTTTTCTCTCGTCGGGCATGGCGGCGCTGATCGGCGTCCAGGTGCTCATCAACATAGCGGTGGTCACCGGGAGCATTCCGCCGACGGGCATACCGCTGCCGTTTATAAGCGCCGGGTCAAGCTCGCTTATCGTCTTCTGTGCCGGTATCGGAATGTGCCAGTCCGTCAGCCTGCGTTCCCACGCTTCCGTCCGCGCCCTGCTTTGACGCAGCCGCGCGGCTCGGTCTGTTCTGGCTGACGACCCCGATCATGAGCTTGTCGAAGTTTCGGCTGGACAGCAGCGCCAGCGAAGCAATGATCGCGATCGCCCAGTCAATGAGGCAGAACGAGTTGTACGCGAGGCTGTAACCGAATACGAATCCCGCGGGAGCGGGTCCGTACCACAGATCCCAGAACAGCACGCCGGAAAGGATGTGGCTGATATATCTCACGACGATGTACATCAGCATGCCGATGTAATAGCCGCGGTGCGACACGAACGCGAAGCGCTTGCTTCCCGTTGCCGCGCTGTGCTTCTGCGGATTGTACGCGAACGCGCCCGCGAGACTGAGCGCGAAATAGGGAATGACGTAGTCGAGCAGCATGCTCCACGGACTGACTATGTACGGATTCTGCGTGAGCTGGAGCAGCATATACACCGCGCACACTATCGCGCCCTTGCGGTATCCGAAATAATAGCAGTATATCGTTACGGGCAGTACGGACGCGAGCGTTATCGTGCCGCCGAGGTTGAGGCTGATCCCGATAAACGACAGCACATACGACATTGCCAGGCATATCGCGCCGTATACGAGGTCGCGCGTCGAGAACGAGAACTTTTCGCCGGTGCGTTTTGCGCGCAGCACCGAAACGATGACGATAGGCAGCGCGATCACGGCGATGACGCCGAGCAGCACGAGAACCATGAGCCACGGCTCGATGCCTACTCCGTCGAAACCGAACGACGGCGCGTGGAATTCCGGCTCGATATCAATACCGGGCAGGGATTCGTCTTCCAAAAGAAACATACGATCTCCTTCGGGAAAAACAAACGGCCGTTCCCTTACGGGCAGGGAACGGCCGGACTGCATTACACAATTTTACAATCGCTGCTTTCCCTACGCGGGTGCTAACCCACAGGTTCGAAGGGACTTTTACGTTGCCGTAAATTCTCAGCCGCGCATCCAGCGGCGCCCCTAAGCCATCGACTATTTTATACGCATTCGCCCCGCAAGTCAAGCGTTTGGCTTTACTTGCGCAGGATTTTGTAGTATAATCCGTTATATGGACGGAATCTGTTATCTCGTATGCGCGGGGAAAAGCGCTCCGCTGTCGTTTGCTCCGGCCGCCGGCGATCTCGTCGTCGCGGTGGACGGCGGTCTGACCTATCTCGAAGAGGCGGGAATAAAGCCGGATATCGCTCTCGGCGATTTCGATTCGCTCGGCCGCGTGCCCGGCGGATCCGAAGTCGTGCGGCTGGACAGCGTCAAGGACGACACCGACACGTACGCCGCCGCCCGTCTCGGCCTTGAACGCGGCTACCGCAGATTCCGGCTCTGCTGCGCTCTCGGCGGAAGGCTGTCGCATACCATCGCCAATATCCAGACGCTCGCCATGCTGTACCGCTCCGGCGCCGAAGCGTACATCGAGGACGGCGGTACGAAAATATTCGTGTTCGGAAAAACCGCGTCGTTCGAGCCGGGCGGCTATCTGTCGCTGTTCCCGGTGGGCGAGTGCGCCCGCGCCCGCATATCCGGCTGCAAGTACAGCGGCATATTCACGTTCACGTCGTCGGACAGCCTGGGAGTGAGCAACGAACCGCAGAGCGGCGCGCTCGTGGAAGTGCTGAGCGGCGAACTCGTCGCCGTGATCGAAAAATAAAAACAGATAAATAAAAGCAAAAGCCGTATTCCTTTTCATGGGTACGGCTTTTTTCATGCCGTTCGTTCCGTATAACCGCCGTTCGTTCTTTGTAAAAACACGTTGTTCCGTATAACCGCCTTTTGTTCTGAAACTGAACATTTATCCTGAATATATGCTACAATATCCGCAGTCAAAGCCCGCGATATGTCAATCAGGCAGTTTCAATGACATATTAGGCTGAAAATAAACATCTTGCCCGAATATGTGTTACAATGCGCATAAATACGGAAACAGGCGGTACTCATGGATATATCGGTAATAGTGCCGTGCCGCAATCTCGAAGGATATATAGCTCGGTGTCTCGGAAGCATACTGCGACAGACCTTCGACCCGCGGCGGTACGAAATCATACTCGTGTTCGATTCATGCACTGACGGCAGCGAAGAGGAGGCAAATGCCGTTCTCGCGAATTCCGGCGCCGCGTACTCGGTTTTGCATACCGACGTATGCCGCGCGGGTCTTGCCCGGAACATCGGACTGGAAGCCGCGACGGGCGACTTCGTATGGTTCGTGGACGGCGACGACTATATCGTCCGCGACGACGCATTTGCGCTGCTTGCCGGCGAAATGCGCCGCCTGCGTCCCGCCGCGCTGTATATGACCGAATTCGAATCAGACGAACCCGTTTCCGATCCCGACGCGATATGGCGGGATTTTTGCCGCCGCTCGTTCATCGCCGGCGAACGTTTCAAAGGCTATACCATAAACGAGGACTGGGAATTCGTAAAAAGAATCGCCACGCTCGAAAAATATTCGCAGAGCGATATCGGCGGAATATTTTATCATTACAGTTATCCGCGCCCGGGAAGCATAACCTATAATTTCAAGTTACTAAATCCGCACTGCGGTTATAAAAAAGGAGAGAAAATGATCAACAAAAAAGTCACAGAACTGAGTACGCTCGCATCCGCCGGTCTGGGCGAAAGCAGACATACGCTTTTATCGGACGGCGCCCACCGCCTGGTCTTCGGTACGGAAACTATTCCGCAGACCGCATCCGCTCCGCTTGCCGCCGTCACTACGGCGCAGCCCGAAGCGACACGGCCGCATTCCGACCTGACGAAAATGAACGTGACCGCACAGCCTGCCGCGCTTGCTTCGTTGCAAGCGGCGTCGGACACGGGTTCTGAAGTGTTCGAACAGGCGCAGGGAACGGTAATCGACGCTTACAGCAAAGACAACTCTGGCAATATATATAATTATCTCTGGGCCGGCTATAATGTGCAAAATTACGGCAATATAATCGCATATATTACTTTGAGCATAGCTTCGGTCGCGAAACTCGGATCAGTGCGCAGCGTGACGCTTCGTCTGTACGGAGATAACAATAACGTCCCGTGCGGTTTGTACGATGCCTCCGGCAAAAGCGTATGCTCTGTTCCCGGCAGCAATGATATATATTTGAATATCAGCTCATATATAGAACAGCTCAGCACGTCGAATTATACGTTCAGTATAGAGTGCACGCAGCGTTTCTTCTATCGCTACTTCTACTCGCCCGTTGTTTATGTTGACTATATTCCGGCGGGTGAAATGTCTGACGGGCAGAGGTACGCCGGACTGGAAGCGGGCGGACTGACCGCCGACGTCGACGTGCTGTTCGGCTATCCTCGCCTGTCAGCAAAACTGCTCTCGCTGGGCGGAGAAAAAATGCCGCTGTCACTGGAACTGAGCCATCTGGGAGTGGAATACGCAAAAAGCAATTCTCTGAACGGACTTGCGTCAGGCATGCCGGACGGCTGGTTCACAAACTATCACCGCGTTTGCTATAAGGACGGCGGCAGATATTATTATATCGACGGCAAGCGGCTGAAACACATTTTTAAATTGGCGGAGAACAGTACGTCGCTGTATTACGATAGCCGCGGTACCGGACTGCTGCTCGAAGCGGTTTCGGGCGGCACGAAGATATACGACGAATACGGCAACTATATGCAGTTCGATTCCTCCGGCAGACTGACGGAGATAAGCGAAAAACGCTCGTCTTCCGTGCGGTTTTCCGCGACCGTTTCCTATCTCGAAGGACTGAAAATATCGTCCGTTACCGACGGAACGGGAAGAACCGTATCCTTCTCGTATTCGGGTACGACGACGTCCGTCAGCTTCGGCGGAGCGCAGAAGTATAAAATCACTTCTGACGGCTCGGGAAACGTTTCGGGTATCGTCCGCGTAAGCGGCTCGCAGGAAGAAACGATGCAGTTTGAGGTCGATTCTTCGGGCAGGATCACAAAAGCGACCGCCGCGTCCGGGGAATATATAAGCATGACTTACGATTCCGAAGACCGCGTAAGTCAGCTGTCGTCCAACGTCGGAAACAAAAGTCTGAGCTTTGCGTACGACAATCTTCTTACCGTCGTTACGAACGAAAAGAGCGTCAAGACTTCGTATTATTTCAACTCGCGCGGCGAGTTTATAAGCAGCTACGAACACGTCGGCACGGGCAGGAAGAGCGCTCGTTTCGTCAGCCGCGACGCCTGCGAAAGGTATGCGGGCGGGCTTTCCGAAAAAGTGGAATTTCAGCTCGAATTCGGCAGCGGGAATTATTCTAAAACGTTTACGGACGTCACGTCTCCGGTAAGCGCGGAGACGACGAGTAAGAGCACGTATATAGTCGACGTCAACAGATATGCGCTGTTCACTGCGGCGGTCAGCGTGAACGGCGGGTACGACAGCGTAACCGACGACCCGGTCGCTGTACAGCTTTGGGACGGCAACGGCAATATGCTCTGCCAGCTCGATTTCGACCCTCATGTGTCGGGCACGCAGATAGCGGCGAAACCGTTCAACGTCGTCGAGTACCGCACCGGCAATTCCAACGATTTCTATGCCAAGGTCATCGTCAACTGCAAGTGCAATTCGATATATTTCTCCGATCTGCTCGTAACGCCGCTCGGCGCCGGCATGAAATCGCTGTGCAGCAGCGTGAATCTCTCGCGCGGCGGTCCCGGCAGCTTCCTGACCGACTCCGACGCACTGTATTACGTGAAAGAGAACTCCGGCGTTACCGCGGGCGGCAAGACGTACGACGTCACCCTGTACACCGAAGACTATATCGCCAACGAGCGCAATTACAATACGCGCGCTTCTTCGTCCGCGTCGTGGAACATGTGGTACGATAAAAAGCGCGGGCTTATCGCCGGCGTGACCGAACCGACCGTCACGTTCCCGAACGGCGGTACGCTCGGCTTCTCCGGCACGCGTTTCACCGTGCTGACCGACAACGGCGAGACCGTTACCGCCGTGCGGCGTACGCACAACCGCGATGATTTCGATTCCGCTCATGCGTCCTATCATATGCGCGTGACGGAAAAGAGCTTCAACGATTCGGGGCATATCTCGGACACGTATTACGACGAGAACTACCGCGCCGCCGTGACCGAGGACGAGGATAAAAAGACCGTGACGACCTATTCGTCCGAAGGCTTCGCGACGAGCGAGCGTAAAGAACTCGCCGGCGATTCTTCGGTGAATATAATCGCCGACCGCGTGTACGAAAACGGTTACGTCGTGCAGGAAAAGGACTATCTCGGACAGAGCGTATCGACGGTCGCGACGTCATATAATTCTCTCGGCGGCGTCGGCTCCGTCACTGCCGCGAACGGTTTCGTCACCGGCTATGACTACGACGGTTTCGGCGACAGGCTTGCGGAGGTTTCCGGAACCGTGACGGAAGGCGGCACGTCGGCGGAAAACTCCAACGGCATATCGTACTCCTCCGGCAGAATAACGTCGGTGAGCCATAACGGCTTTTCGTACGGTTTCGGCTACGATTCGTACGGCAACATAAATTCCGTGACGGTGGGCGTCAGCACATACGCGACCAAGACGTACGCGTATACCAGCGTGACCGATACGGTGACGACCGCGTACGGCAACGGCGATTCCGAAACGCGCGAGTACGACAAATACGGCAGGCTTATCAAAATAAATGAGTATGCGTATTACATATACTGCGACAACGAGGATGACGGGCATAATGCCTCGTCGCCTACGGACAGCGGTCTTGAAATTTCGTCGCAGAGCAAATTGTATAAATCACGTGATTTTTCGACCCAATCGGTAACGTACTACTCGTATGACGAATATGGCGACCTGTCGCATATTTCAGAAGAGCTTTACAACGGCCAGGATTTCATGGCGGATTATTACTACGATAGCAGGCGCAGAGTGTATAAGATAAAATACAGTTATGCGAAAACAGGAACGACTACGGAGTACGCGACTGTCAATTATTATTACCGCAACGGTAACGACGAAAAATCCGGCGAGGCATATAAGAGCGTCGTTTCCGCTACCGGCGCGACGCTTACGACGGAAACCGCCAAGGACGGCCTCGGCCGCGTGACGGGCGAAAGTCTCGGCACCGGCAGCGGCGGCACCGAACACGAGTACGCATACACGCCGAGGCAGAACTCGTCCGGCACGGCAGAAGGCACGACCGATCGCGTGTCCTCGGATACGTATGAGCTGAGCCACGACGGAATCGTCCGCGACAAGCGTACGGATACGTATGGATACGACGCGTGCAGGAATATAACGTCGTATGCGAGCGCGACTGACGGAAAGTATTCCAATAACGTAACGTACGAATACGATCAGATGAACCGCCTTGTGCGCGAGAACAATCAGGTATTTAACCGCACGAGCGTGTACGCATACGACGCCGGAGGAAATATAACGTCGAGAAAAGATTATGCGTATACAACTTCCGCACCCGGCAGCGTGGTGTCCGAAAGGACGTATACGTATGACGGAACGATGAAAGACCGGCTGATGTCGTATAACGGCCAAAGTATTGCATACGACGCCTGCGGTAACCCGACGGCATACAGGGGCGGCAGCCTGTCCTGGACAAGAGGCAGACTGCTGGCGTCACATAGCAGCGGAAGCCGGAGATACGATTTCGTATATGACGGAAGCGGAATTCGTCGTGAAAGAAGGATATATGTTTCCGGAACGCTTACTGAATATCGCAATTATATTTATGAAGACGGACGGCTGACGGCCGAAGAATACGGTACGGAAAACAGAACACAGATGATGAATTACGTATATTATCTGTATGACCATAACGGGATTATAGGGTGCGTAATAGGCGGAGAGACATATTATTACGTTAAGAACATATTCGGAGATATAGTATGGCTCGTGAAGGCAAGCACGAACGAGATAGAAGCGATCTACGAATACGACGCGTGGGGTAGCTGCCTGGTATACAACGGAAACGGAGTGCTCGACGAGAGCGAAACGTTCGTCGGGAACATAAATCCGTTCAGGTACCGCGGATATTACTATGACCGTGATCTCGGGCTGTATTATCTGAAAACGCGGTGGTATGATCCTGAGACCGGCAGGTTCCTTAATCTCGACCGTATAGAATACATAGCGCCCGAAACGCTCAACGGCCTCAATCTTTACGCATATTGCCTGAACAATCCGGTGATGAATACCGATCCGGAAGGGACTCTTCCTATATGGCTAAATCTTCTTATAGGCGGTCTGACTATCGTAGGATTGGCGGCATTAAGTATATTAGCCCCGGCCGGAGGTACGGTTGCATTGATAGCAGGAAGTGCGTTGAAAGGTGCACTTACAGGGGCTGCAATAGGCGCAGCTGTTGGTGGCGTTACCGAAGCGATAGATGCGGCAATAAATGGTGAAGACATATTCTTGGGTGCAGCAGAAGGTATGGCAGCGGGATTTGCGAGCGGAGCCGTTACGGGAATGCTTGGCGGCGGAATGGGAGCATTCTCAGGTGCCGGGCTTACCGGAACAAAATTGCTTGTACACAGAGGCATGCAAGTCGGATGGAATATGTTAGTCGGACAAACTGCGTATTTCATGGATAGCATTACACAAGGTGGCGATATGGGTCTATTCGGCTCTTTTGCCTCGTCTGTAAGCGGATTTGCTGCAGGATATTCAATTAATTTTTCATGGTGGAAAACAGCAATCATAAGTTTCGTTATGGAAATTATTACTTGGGCTGCTGGTTGGGCTGATGAGGTTATGCAAAAATGACATTTTTTCAAATTTTAGCGTTAATAGTTATCTTATTGCTGATTATTAGCGATATTCAATTTATGTTTCGATGTTGGCATATATGGATAAAGCTTGGTATGCTTATTGATTTTTTTCCAGGATGGAAGAATACAAAAAAAATATATGTATGGTTTGTGTTATGGACATCAAGTCTATGGCTTAATCTTATTCCTGCCATAATGATGTATTTTGTAAGTGAAGAAATTATTAAATATGCTGTATGCTTTTGCTGTATTGCCTTTTATTGTATATTGCTCGGAATAATCTATGTAATCGTCAAGCATAACATCAGATACTATTACGATCGAAAGAAAGAAAAAGCAATGAAGAAAGCCGAAGCGGAGGATCAAAACCGTAAAGAACAATCCGCAGAGACACAGCCTGATAAACCTGCTCAAAATGATTCAACAGACGAAACAGATAAGTAATATTTGTTTTGCCCCGAGCCGAAAAGAGGGAAGCCGGAAATTTTCCGGTTTCCCACGGCTCGCGACTTACAAGGAGGAAAAACATGACATTAACGGAAATTATTTCATTTGCCGCCACAGTGTTTGCTTTGCTGTCGGCATGCGTTGGATTTCTCATATCGCTGATAAAGGCGATAAAATCCAAAAATGCGGAAGAGGTAAAGAACCTGCTTTCCGAGGCCGCGCAGAACGCCGTCACATTCGCCGAATCACTGACCGGAGCCGCCGGAGAGACCAAGAAGGCTGTCGCGCTGGCACAGATATGCAGGCAGTTTACGGAACGCGGCATCGCGTATGACGAAACGGCCGCTTCCGACGCCGTCGAAAGTATCATAACGCTGTCGAAAGAAGTGAATGCGCGGGAAAAGGACAAGCCGCAGGTTTCGTATGAGCCCGAGCCGACGGACGAACAGCCGCAAGAAGGTTCGCCGCAATCCGTACATACCGCCGTTACGCAGACGCCCGCCGCAGTACCGAAAAGGGAACTTTGGGCATAAAAACACACCGCCGGTCGGGAAACCCGACCGGCGGTGTATTCGTTACGTTATTTATATAGACTTAATCAGACGACCCTGCATCTTATTACGCTGGGCAGGGCGGAGACAGCCTTGACCGCGTCGGCGGGGATCGTTTCGGTCGTGTCCACGATCGCGTAAGCGTATTCGCCGCGCGACTGGCTGACAAAGTTTTCAATGTTGCAGCCAGCGCCGCCGATTATCTCGGTGATTGCGGAGATGACGCTCTTCTCGTTTTTGTGAATGACCGTTATTCTGGACGCGCCCTGTCTGGGAGCGGAGCATGCGGGGAAGTTGACGGAGTTGCGGATATTGCCGTTTTCGAGGAAATCGCGCAGTTCGTCCGCCGCCATGACCGCGCAGTTGTCTTCCGCTTCTGGCGTGGACGCGCCGAGGTGAGGTATGGTCACGACGTTCGCCGCGCCTATGAGTTTGTCGGAAGGGAAATCGGTCACGTATCGCGACAGCTGTCCGCTTTCGAGCGCCGCAAGCACCGCGTCTGTGTCGACGAGCTCGCCGCGCGCAAGGTTGATGATCGCGCTGCCTTTTTTCATTTTGGCGATGTTGTCAGCGTTGATCGTATTCTTCGTGCTCTCCATATACGGGATATGAATGGTCACGAAATCGCTTGCGCTCATAAGGTCGTCAAGATTGTCGACAATATCCACTTTGGGATCGAGGCGCAGCGCGTGGTCGGTCGTGAGATACGTATCGTAGCCGATTACGTCCATGCCGAGCGCGAGCGCGGCGTTGGCGACGAGTATGCCTATCGCGCCGAGGCCGATGACTCCCAGCGTTTTGCCGCTTATCTCTTTGCCCACGAACGCTTTTTTGCCGCTCTCTACCGCTTTGCCCACTTCGGCGCCCTTGCCTTTGAGCGTGTCCGTCCATTTGATGCCGTCGACGAGCTTTCTGCCCGACATGATGAGCGCGCCGATGACGAGCTCTTTGACCGCGTTGGCGTTGGCTCCCGGGGTATTGAACACGACGACGCCCTTTTTCGCGTATTCGGCGACGGGGATATTGTTGGTACCCGCGCCCGCGCGCGCCACCGCGAGGACGGAGGCGGGCAGGTCGTAGTCGTGCATCGCGAACGAGCGCACTATGATCGCGTCGGGATCGGCGCATTCGGTGCCGAACTCATAGTCCGATTTGAGTTTGTTTTCCGCTATCTTGCTGATATTGTTCAGCGCAAGAATCTTTTTCATCCTTTTTCTTCCTTATCTTTAAATTATTTATTTTCGAGCTCGAACTTCTTCATGAACTCGATGAGTTTCTTTACGCCTTCGACGGGCATCGCGTTGTATATGCTTGCTCTCATGCCGCCGACGAGTCTGTGACCCTTGATGGAAACGAGTCCCTCTTTCGCTGCCTCGGCAACGAACTTGGCGTCCGTTTCGGGATCCGGCGTGACGAAAGGCACGTTCATCAGCGAGCGATCCTCTTTGTTTACGCTGTTCTTATAGAACGACGAGCCGTCGATGAAATCGTAAAGCATGTTCGCTTTCTCCACGTTGGTTTCGTGCATGGCTTTTATGCCGCCGTTTTCTTTGAGGTATCTGAACACTTCCATGGCGACGTAGGTCGACCAGCAGGGCGGGGTGTTGTACAGGCTCTTTTCCTTGATCTGCGTAGCCCATTTGAGCATGGTGGGACAGATGGGCTGGAATTTATCCTGCAGATCCTTGCGCACGATGACGATGGTCACGCCGGCGGGACCGACGTTCTTCTGCGCGCCCGCATAGATGACGCCGAATTTGCTGACGTCCACTTCTTCGCTGAGTATGCACGAACTCATGTCCGCGACGAGAGGTATGCCCGCGGTGTCCGGAACATAATTATAATGCGTGCCGAATATCGTGTTATTGAAGCAGATGTGCACGTAGTCCGCGTCGCTTCTGAAATCCTTCGCGGTCAGTTTGGGTATGTATGTGAAATTCTTTTCCTCGCTCGACGCCGCGCACACCGCGTCGGTGAATTTGCCGGCTTCCTTGAACGCTTTTTTCGCGAAGTTGCCGGTCACGACGTAGTCGGCTTTTTTATTGACGCAGATATTGAGCGGCACTGCTTCGAACTGGGTAGACGCGCCGCCCTGGACGAATATAATGTCGTAGTTCTCGGGTACGCCCATAAGCTCGCGCAGCAGGCTCTCCGCCGCGTCGTTGATTTCCTGATAGGCCTTGGAGCGGTGGCTCATTTCCATCACGCTCATGCCCGTGCCGTTGTAATCGATCAGCTGGGCCTGCACTTTTTCGAGTACGGGCAGCGGGAGCATCGAGGGCCCCGCGGAAAAGTTGTAAACTCTCATTTCACAGTCTCCGTTTGTTGTATTTTCTATATTTATCTCAAATTATACACCTAACGCGCGGAATTTTCAACTGTTTCGGGGCGTGCGCGCCCAAGAAAATCGCCGCTTTTCATCATTCGGCGAAAAAATAGTATATTATTATTGAGCGACAAGTATTGACACGGGGGCGGAAAATGTTTTATAATATACGTAACGTAGCGGCCGCCGAGTGCGATCCGACGAAAATATAAGAGAGGATTATAGTATGAAAAACTACAACGGGGAATTTAATCCGAACGGTCACGATGCCGACGACGAGATTCTCGAAGGCGAGATTGCGGATGCCGGCGATACCGATTTCGACGATCTCGATTACACCGAGTTCGACGACGCGGGGCTGGATGAGTTCGACGATCTCGACGATCTTCCCGAAGGCGCCGACGACGACCGCATAAACCGCGTGCTCGACGAGCTTGCGGAACTCAGACGCAGCATGTCCCCGTCGGAACGCAGACAGGCCGGCGCGCCGTCGTACGATTCTTACCGCGGCGGCAACACTCCGGGCGAGGTCGCGCTGTACAACGAGATCAGCCGCCTGCGCGACGAGCTTGCCAAACTCCAGCACTCCCAGTCCATGCATTACGAACTCAACCGCATGAAAGAGGAACTGGAAAAGGAGAACAAGCAGAACGAAGACAAACTGCGCTCCGAAATAAGGAATATGCGCGGCGCGGACAAGACCGCTTTTGCGGAGCCCGCTCAGGCAGAACCCAAACCCGCGGCCGCTGCCGACGGCGTGGACGCGCTCGTGAAAGCCAACGAGTCGCTTGCCGAGTGCGTTAAGTCTCTTGGCGATAAGCTCGACGCCGATATGACCGATCTTCGCCGGATCTTGGCCGACGCGGCCGTGCGCCGCGAAACGGGCGACGGCGCAAAGGAACGCCCCTGCGCGCGCGAAGCGCATAAGTGCAGAGGCAGGCGCAAACCTCCCGTGGCGGCGGACGGCACCGAAATCATGCGCCGCTTAGTCGAGATAAAACTGACGCTCGGCAAACTCCCGCTCGCCGATTACGAAAGGGAGCTCAAAGTGCTCGGACTGTACGACAGTCTGACCGCGGCGAAATCCGCCGTATATTCTTCGGTGTCCGGCATGGCCGAAAAGCTGGACGCGCTCCGCAAGCTGGAAAGCGAGATAATCGCGAGCGAGGACTGCTATATCGCCGACGTGGTCGAGAAGTATAACGAACTCATCGACTACGTGCTCGCACAGCCTCTGTCTATCGACGGCGTGGACGTATTCTCCAAGCTGCCCGCGTCGGACAAGATCAAATCGACGCTGAAAGGCGAAACGCTGTCGCTGGCCGTGGACTTCGTCAACGCGGTTTCGTCGGCGCGCGACAAAAAAGCAAACGGCGCCATAGACAAACTGCCCGAAATAGTTGGCTTCAAAAACAAATTGCAGGGAGGCCGGTTCGAGAGCGAGAACGACGCGCTCTACGACGAAATCATCCGTCTCAGCTCCGACCTCGTGTTCATAACCGATCCCGCCGCAGCGGAAAGATGCGCCGACGAGATGCTTGCCAAGATAGACAGGATCTGCTATCTGCCTTATTCGGAGTTCGTTTCCTATCCGCGCGCCGAATACGACAAGCACTGCCTGATCGCGCCGCGCTCGGCCGTCAAGAGCTTTATAGACGACGTCGTCACGACTTCGGAGTGCAAGACGGACGAGGATTCGGTGAACGCGCTCACCAGCGCCGTCAATCTGCTCCGCTCCGAGATCGCCAACGGCGCGCTCGCCGGTTCGGTTGACAGCGGCGACATACGCAAGATAATAGAATCGCAGAAGGAACTGATCGATTCGGTGCGCGCCGCGCGCGACGACAGGGAAAAACTGCTCGCCGACGTCGAGGACATTAAATCGTCCATAAGTACGCTGCTCGGCGAAGACGTCGATTCGCTGTCCGAAACAGAGAACGAAGACATATCCAAGTTGCTCGAAGAAGTCAAGTCGCTGCACAGCGAAGTCAACACACTGTCCGGCTCGCCCGAAACTCCGGCGGCTTCCA
>ERZ780203.1672-NODE-1672-length-14721-cov-4.968567_pt1 | contig 14721 bp, 10 predicted proteins | sample MGYA00511168_ERZ780203 | MGnify/ENA primary metagenome ERZ780203 (study PRJEB29588, sample SAMEA2156577) | human gut metagenome | biome: human gut; feature: human-associated habitat; material: faeces | place: Denmark | collected 2008/2010 ...
AGAAAAAGCAATTTTCACAGTTCTTTTTTACGAATCTTTCCGCTTTCAGTCTTTGGAAACTCCTTTAGAAAGACAAATTCGCGTGGAATCTCATAATCTGCCAGTCTTCCTGCCAAAAATTCCCGAATTGCCATATTGGTGCAACCACATTTTCCGCTGTCACTTCCGGCAATTTCTTCCCTTTCAGCTTCTTTCTCCCACACAATCCACACTTTCAGATAATCGCGCCCATGCTCATGGACTGCCTTCACTGCCGTCTCTGCCACTCCCGGAAATGTCCGCACCGCCTCTTCGACCCGGAGGGATGACACTTTTCTCCCATTTATATTGCAGATATCATCATCCCGCCCATCAAAATAGAAGAGTCCCTCTGCATCTGTGTGACCGCAATCCCCAATCACCGCGTCATTTCCAATTCCAAGAATTCCATACCGCGTTTTTACATGGAAATGGTCGTTTTCAATCCAGACATCCACCTCTGGAAATGCACGACCAACCAGCGTCGTATCTTCTTTCATCTCACTTCCACGGATATAGGTAATATAGTTCAGCTCGCTGGCGCCATAATACAATGTAATCTCCGCTTCGGGAAATGCCTTTTTAAACTGCACTGCCTCCGCACCGCCCATACTCTGGGAGCCGCTGACAAAAGAAATAATCCGGTAATTGACCGCCTGTTCCCGCTCATAGATACGCCGCAGCGCCCGCAGCTTGACAGGAATCAGATAGATGCAGGTCGCCTGTTCTGCCTCGATCATCCGCTTCCAGAGGCGCGGATCAAAGGAATCCGCCGCAACGACGCTTCCGCCGGACGCAAGCTGCGCCATATAAAGGTTCAGGTTGCCCGTAAACGCCAGGCTCCCCTGCATAAACGTAATGCTTCCCTCTCCCATTTTGAAAATTTTATTCTGAAGCTTAAAAAAATCGTGCCAGCTTTCAAAGGAGCGGAACAATACTTTCTGACGACCGGAGGTTCCCGACGTCATCACACCCATATATGCCCCTTCCGGAGGTGTCACGTCACGCAATTCATCGGAAATTTTTACATCGGACGGTGCAATCACCGGAACCGTATTTCCGTCTCCATATGCCAGAAACTGAATAAGCTGATGCGCGATCGTCGGTTCCTGGATCCAGTGGATGTGACGTTTTCCCTGTTTTTCTTCTATCTCTTTCGGATGTTTCCTTACACGTTCTGCCGCCTCGATGAGCTCCCCGAACGTATAGCGCTCTTTCTCCGTGATCAGGGCTTCCCACTCTGGCGGGTATGCCCGGAGCGCATCCAGATATGTATTTATACGTTGTGTCTGTATTTCTTTCATGATTAATTCCTGTCTTTTACTTATTTTTATATAGAACTTTTTACCAATCTGAGCTTTTAAATTTACCACATTTACTTTTTATATCATTCAAGCACTGTCTTCATCTACTTCATTACTTTCTCCACCAGAATACTGCTTCCGATCCCTCCGGCGGCTGCCACGCAGCACATTCCCAAATGCCCATTTTTATGTTCCAGTGCTTTCATCAGATGCAGCAGAATCATTGCGCCGGAGACTCCATATGGATGCCCATAGGCAAGTGCCCCGCCCCAGATATTATAACGGTCTTCAATCCCCGGAAATGCACGTTCAAATAGAACATCAATAACGGCAAACGCTTCATTGACCTCAAAAGCATCGATCTCCTGATAAGAATGCCCCGTTTTTGCAAGTATCGCCTTAGCAGCGCTGACGGCTGATTTTGGGCTCATCATCGGATCATCCCCGATCGCTGTACCAAACCGGAAACGGCATTCTGCTTTCCGTCCCTGTTCCCGCAAAAACCGTTCCGAACAAAGTACCACAAATGCCGCACCATCGTGCATCAAGCACGCATTTGCCGCCGTGATTTTCGTGCCATTTGGAAGCAGATACGGCAGGCGGTCGATCAGACGCTGGCTCATTGTCGGACGGATTCCCTCATCCCGGCTGCTGCCGTCGATGGAAACCGTTATATCCTCCAATATTCCCTCTTTGCGCGCCTGCGCCGCCCTCTTATGGCTCCGGAGCACCCAGGTGTCCATCTCTTCCTTAGAGACATTTTCCCGGATCGCAGTCTCCTCCGCGCCCTCTAACATAACCTGCTCGCCGCGCTTTCCCGGCACAAACTGTGCAACCGTATACACCTTTCCACCGTCATACTCCGGATGGTTCGGGGACATCATGCGGTACGGCTGTACCGAAGAACTCTCCATTCCCCCGGCAATGACCAGATCCGCCATCCCGCTCTCAATCTTGGCTGCTGCCGCGCTGATCGCCTCCAGCGCCGACCCGCACTGCAGATCCAAAGTAACCGCCGGAATCCGCTCTGGAAGCCCTGCCGAAAGTGCCGCCAGACGCGTGATATTGCCGCCTCCCCCGACCGCATTTCCTCCTATTATGTAGTCGATCGCATCGGTTGGAAGCTCAAATCGCGAAACCACCTCCCGCAGCACCTCCGCCCCCAGCTTTTCCGCCGGGATATGACGGTACATTCCATCTTTCACCCCGATGTAACTGCGCAAACCGCCCAGAATATATACGTGATTCATACTTTTCTCCTGTTTTTCTTCTATTCCTAATTAAAATTAAAGGGATGCGGCAACGGACTCCTCATGCCTCCTGGCTGCATTTCTGCACTAAAAGGCTGATTCTGTTCACTACCACATCCCATCTTTATTTTCTATCTAATTTCCAAATAAGCCCGTCCGCTTCAGCGCCTTTCCAAGTGCTACCGCTGCCACACACTTAACGATGTCCAGCGGAATAAACGGAATTATCGACTGCACGATAACTGCACCCCACGGCTGTCCGGTCACGTGTTTCATCCAGCCTGCACCGAATGCGTAAATCACCGGAATACCAACTACAATCAGGAACGCTGTCTGGAATGCAACATTTTTCCATTTCCGGCAGAACAGGGAAATCAGGAACGCTACAACCAGAAATCCGATATAGTAACCGCCGCTCGGTCCAAGCAGTTTTCCCGGTCCTGCGCTTCCGCCGCTGAATACCGGCACGCCGCATAAGCCTAACAGCAGCCAGCTCGCCATAACTAAAATGGTATCCTGTGGTGCAATCAGCAGACCGATCAGGTTGACAATCATCGTCTGCGCTGTGATCTTTGCATCCGAAAACGGAAGCGGAATCGCAATATACGAAGACACACTGATAAGAGCCAGCATCATCGCCAAAAGTGTAAGCCGCTTCGCGCTCCATGCGCCGTGTACGTTCACTGCACTTGTCTCTGAACTCATTATATATACCTCCTCAGTGATAAAATTCTAAGCCGTGTAATGCATTTTCCTATGAATCACACACACAGAATCTTTGCTAGAAAAGAGTATATCGGAATTTCAGAGGATTGTCAACCTTGTTTTTATAAATGGTTTACATATGCATCCATAGCTCCTCTGCACCCACTTTATCATCGGCATCCCTATTTTTCTGTAATCGAAAGAATTTCCTTTCCCTCTTGCTTCGTTCTCAGATACACCGCGTTTCTTCCCTCCTGCCCCGAATCCGACAGATATACCTCCTCATCAGGACGAAGTGGGGCAAGAAAACGTACTTCCAGAGCGGTCTGTCCCTTCATCCAGCCCTTCTTCCACAGACGAAGCAGGCAGGCATTCATAACAAGAAACCCCGGCAGAACTGCCGCTTCTCCCTGATGGATCGGATTGGTATCTGCCGCCTCCCGGAGATATTCTTCCATCTGGCTGCGGCTAAATGCCAGCGTATCATCATCCTCACTTCCCAGTTCCGTAATTGCTTTCATGAGCGGCATTTTCTCTTTTTCCGGGACAAGGACGCTCTGGCGCGGTTTTACCAGCAGCACTTCCATCTCCTCATTTTCCCGTTCCTTTTCCTTCTCCGCTGCCGCTATGCGGACCCGGATTGCCGAGCGGCCTTTTTTGATGATTTCTGGAGTTAATTTGGTATGGCAAAACTCATTCTCCCCCTGTTTGGGCTGCCAGTCCATATGAAGTGTAGTTGTGCCTATCATCCATCCCTCGTATCTTTCCAATGTGGAGAGAGCGCTCTCAAAGCAAAGAAGCTTCTTTTTCAATCTATCATTCACGGTATTTTCGACCTCTTCGTTATAAATTGTAAATCTGACTCGCATGCACTTTTCTCTGCTCATTATACTAGTTCTGTTCCAAAATCACAATATCCGAATCTCCCGCGTCTCCCCCTGATCCACCGGAATAAATCGGTCTTTTAAGCCCGGCGTCAGCCAGATCGTGCCGCTCTCGTCAACCAGGACTGCCTCATAGTCCTGATGCGCCGCCCAGTGTGCCGCTGCCTTTTCCCGTCCCATGACAAACAGGGCGGTCGAAAGCCCATCGCAGCGCAGTCCGCACGGTCCGATGATTGTCACAGAAATCAGCCCGCTATGCGCCGGCGCCCCAGTGGACGGATCCATGATATGCCAGTAAATTGTTCCGTCATCATCCGTGAAATAGCGCTCATAGCCGCCGGAGGTAATGACCGCCTCATCCTGCACCCTGACTCCGCCCAGATAGCCGTCGCTCTCCGGATCTTTGATGCCAACATACCATTTCTCGCCATCCGGTTTTGTTCCGATCGTCTGGATATTGCCTCCAAGACTGAACAGTGCGCTCGTCACGCCATCCTCCTTCATAGTCTTTACCACCTCATCCCCGGTAAATCCCTTTCCGACGCCGCCTAGATCCACCATCATTCCCGGCTCGATCGACGCCGTATCTGCTTCTAAACCGACCAGACGATAATCGACCGATTTAAGCAGGCTTTCCCGCTCGCTCTCACTGGGGACCCGGTAATTTCCCGTTGTAAATCCCCAGCTTTGCACAACCGGGTAAATCGAAATATCGAGCGCACCATCTGTTTCTGCTCCCAGCACCAGCGCCTCCTGCATCAGATAACGCGTATCCGCTGAAAGTTCCGCTGTTTTCTCCTGGTTCAGATGAAAAATATCGCTGTTTTCCTGCGTTGTCGAAAACTCCCCTTCCAGCTCTTCCACCCGCCGTTTCACTTTTTCCTGCAAAGCCGCACTTCCACCGTAGGCATCAAACTGCATCACAGTATCCATCGCAAACACCGTCCAGTTCTGCCCCTCTCCCGGATTCTGGTTCGAATTTGAGGGATTTTTCTCTAAATTTTCGTTTTTTTCTACTGCTGCCACATTTTCTGCCGTCTCTTCCGTAGACGCAGATAAACGAGGACGGTCATTCTGGACCGCCCCCGTTTGATCCGGCTGCGATGAAGCACCGCAGCCACACAGCAGCAGGGTTAATAAAATCCACCACTTCTGTTTCAATTTTTACTCCTTTAAATACAACTACTCTTCTTCAGAAACAGACTCTTCTTTCTCAGAAGCATCGCCTTTACCTCCGTCAGATTCTTCCTTATCAGAAGTATCATCTTTTACGTCACCAGTCTCATCCTTCTTGGAATCATTGTCCTTAGATTCATCCGTTTCATTCTTCTTGGAATCGTCACCAGTTTCTCCGGATTCATCTTTCGAATCATCCTTGTCAGCATCGCCTTTATCTGAAGTTTCGTCTTTCTTCTCATCCGAAGTATCCTTGGACTCGTCCGAATTCTCTTTCTTGTCCTCGTCTACTTCCGGTGCCTTGTTCGCATCGTCTGTCTCGTTCTTCTTATCGCCATCCGGTACATCTGCCTTGTTTTCGTCATTCGTCTTCGGCTCTTCCGGTGTCGTGTCCTCTGCCGGTGTTTGCTCCGGTGTGGTTACTCCCTCGGTTGGGGTGGTGACGATCTCGCTTGGGAGGACTTCGTCGGCAAGAAGCGTTTTGGATTCCTTGATTAATTTCCAGTTTTTATCAAGTTTGCACTCAATCGTTCCGTTATTCTTAGTGTAGATAAGAATTTCATTATCCTCTTCTTCACTCAATTCGGACGCTGAAACCTTTAAACAATCATAATTATCATTGCTATAAGATGTATCCGTTGCATGCGGTGCAAACTCACCACTTCCAAGGAACGAGGAAACGGATGCCTTGCTATACTCTGTTCCATTTACCGCAACCGAATCAATCTCCTTTAAGAAGGTTTTTAACTTTTCTCCCTCAACTCCATTGAAGCGGATCAGTAAATAATCTCCTGTCCAACCACTCTCTTTTACAACACTGGAAACCTCAATTTCTGTATCCGCTTTCTGGCTCTCAACTGTAACCGTGAGCGACTGATTCTTGTAATCTTTTGCTTCGATCACAACCTCATTCAGACCACTATCCAGTGCGCTTGTCTGAATTGTCAATGTTGTACCATTTACTGCAAATCCAAGCGCAACATCTTCCTCCGCATCATTGCCAGTTACTTTTACAGACTTAATTGCTTTCAGATACTCTTCATCACCAGTCAGAACCAGCGGTTCTCCCTCATCAACCGTAGTGCTGCCTGTCAGTTCCGGTGCTGGAAGCAGTTTCTCTTCGTTACCCGCTAACTTCATATCCTTTGTAACTGTAAAGGTAAGCTCTTTGTATCCTTCTGCCTGGATCGTTACGTCGGTGCTTTCTTCGGTGCTGAAACCGTCTAAAGTGAAATCGATGCAATCAAAATCCTGTACATTGTTATATGGATCATCTGCATCTGTCATCTTCCATGTAGGGTTATACGAACTAAGGCTGTAAGCAGCTTTCGTATACTCTTTATTTCCAACCTTCACGGACGTAATCTTAGTCAAGTAGTCTTTTACACTCGTTCCCTTTGAAGCTTTAAAAGAAGCACGTCCAAAATCCGGATCAAATGACCAACTGGCTTTATGTTTGCTAAACTCCACTACTTCTGGAGCTGCCATCTCTTCCTTAATTTCTTCCTCTTCCTTCTCAACCACAAATTCACATCTCAGCGCCTCTGTGTAGTAATTCGAACGAAGAGTCAGCTTATAGCTTCCCGGCTGAACCTGATGGAGAATCAGCTTCTTGCCATCCCCGGATACTTCATAGTAAACATCGTTGCTACTGGACACGCCCTTCGTGTAGATATTTCTCTCAACCGCATCTTCCTCGTCAGAAAGCAGGGTAACAGATTTCAGGTTCTTCAGGAAATCTCCCTTGCTGCCATTAACGGTAAATTCAGCATCTGCAAAATAGTAAGTCTTATTAGAATCTTCTTTTTTCTCAGCTGCAAACGCCTCTTTACCATCCGCATAATCAACGGTCAGCGATAAATCGTTTTCCAGCACCTTATCGTATGTAAATGCGATACTCTGGCTCTTATATCCCGTTGCATCGACAGTCAACTTATACTCCTCACCAGCCTTGAATACATCCGCCTCAATGGTAATGGTGCCTGCTTCTTTATCGATGGAATATTTGTCCTTGCTGAGTGCCTGCCAGTTTCCGTTGACAACGATACTCTGAACCGCCTCGATATACTCTGTATCCTCTGTCTGCAGGACTACCGGCTCGCCCTCTTTGTTCTGTACAACTGTAATCGCCGGTGCATCCTGACGGGAGAAGTTTCCATTGTACTGGATATCGCCGAGCAGACCATCTTCGAGAACCTCTTTTGCCGTTGCCGGATGATTCGGATCCAATGCTCCATTTTCACGGTAATCTGCAAATGGAAGCATTCTGTTCTCTTCGTATTTCTGATTCTCGCTCTTATTTACGTAGTCTGTCCATCTGAAGAAATCATCATCTCCAGTATCAAAGACTGCATCCGGAATCGCATTGTACCACCACTCCATCACTGCCTTGGACGCATCATTTTCCATCTTGGTCTGTTCAAGGAGATGTGCATTTACAAGCAGATCTGAATCAAAAATCAGGTTTGCAGAGATTGCAGAGCTTCCTGAGCTGCTGCCGCTGGAGCTTCCACTTCCGCTGGAACCGGTCGATGCGGTGCTAATACCGTCGAATCCGTATGCCGCCATTTTCTGACCATTGGTCTGTTCCTTCTCTTTTACCGGCTCTGCGCCCGTTGTCACCCTGAAGCTCTTGGAGAATGACCGGAAACCATTTGCATATACAGAGATCTTGTAATTGCCCTTGTATGGCAGATGGTCTGTATTATCATTGTACAGAACAAATAAATCCTGGCTGTAGAGATACCAGTCATCGAGCATCTTAAGGTCGCTTACTGTTCCGTTCGGATCTTCCAGGGTCACACGCTCGATCGGTGTCTCAATTGCGTATACCAGATCGCTGACTGCAAAATGGAGATTCTTACCGGACTGCGGTGTTTCCTTAAGCTCCAGCGTCGGTACTGTCTCATTGACGACATGAATCGGGACGAGCGCGGAACCGCCTGCCGACGATACAACCCGCACATAATAACGTCCATTATTGTAGAAATTGCTCTGTCCTGTCTGGATAGTCAGCTGTCCAACGCGTCCCTGTCCGTGCGCCACATTCTTTTCACTGTCAAATACGAGGCTTGAATTGATTGTGTTCTTCTGCTCATTGTATTCAACCAGTTCCAGTTTGCGGATGCCGTCAAACCACTCTTTTTCCTCATCTGTATTATAGTTAAACAAAATGGTAACGGCTGCTTTTCCATTTTTTGGAAGAACCGCATCCGGCGAATAGCTCGGATGAGTCTGCTTCTCCTCATTCAAGTTATAAGTAGTCTTTTTCGGAGAAATGCGGGCATTTCCGTTTTCATCGTAATTGGTCAGATAATAGTCCCAGTAAGCAACTGACTCATGCGTCAGAATCTTCTCAGGCAGATAGCCGTCGTTTTCCTCATATACAGCATCTTCCTGGCTCTCATTGCTCAGAACCACCGTCTCTTCCTTTGCCGCATCTTCTTTGCTGCTGACGGTTACTTTGCCCGGTGTGCCAAGAAGCGCCAGTTTTGCCATACGTCCGTCATCTGTGATCGGCGTTAAAAGATTGGTTACGTCTTTTCCATCGACCTTAACGACCGTATTGTCTGCATTGTATCCCTCATCAAATGCGATCGGAAGCCACCAGCCCAGGGAATTTACTTCGGTAAGCTTTGTCTTCGTCTCATCTACCAGCGAAACCATCTGCGGCTTGTCTGGATTTTCAGTGTTTCCGTTATCTCCGGCATTTCCGCCATTCTGGTTTCCGTCATTCCCGGAATTACCGTTATTTCCAGAATTACTGTTATTTCCAGAATTACTGTTGCTTCCAGAGCCCCCCGAATGGCTGCCGCCGGAACTGCCGGAATTCCCCGAACCGCCTCCTGATACGCTGCTTCCGTTACCGTCTGCTGCCGGGCTGCTCGCGTAACCTCTATCCGCACGGGTCTGGACCTCTCCATTTTCATTGACCCACTGTCCATCCGCATTGACGCTGTAGCCGTCCGGCGTCCGACCTTCGGTGTGCATCTGACCATAGTTTTCTGCGCTCAAGTTATCAAAATAATAGCATTTTCCATCAATCCACTGCCATCCGGTCACGGTCATACCTTCCGTTCCATCGGATGCAGTGCTGAAGAAATACCATTTTCCTGCATTGTCCTTCCACCAGCCGCGGCGCATCTGTCCTTCCACGCCATCGGCTGTTGTGTTCATATAGTACCGGCGTCCATCGACGGTGATCCATCCAGTCATCATCCGTCCGGTCTGCGGATCCAGATAATACCAGCCGCTCTCGGTCTTGACCCATCCAGTCTTAAGCGTTCCGTCCGTTCCCTGATATTTCCAGTCCTGTCCTTCCTGAATCCAGGCGCCGGTCTGTACTCCGGACTCCGATGCCGGTCCAGTTGAAGCATAAGCAGTACCTGCCTGCGCCGCCGCTAACACGGTCACCGCTGCCAGAATTGCCTGCCGGGATCTTCCCTTACCTTTCATACATATTCCTCCATATAATCTTTTGTAGTATCTTACTCTCCGCACCAGATTAGGCGTTCCTAACTCAGGTAGCCGAGAAGGTTAGTATAAACTAATCTAATAAAATCTGTCAATTATTTAAATCTATTTAAAAATGAGAATTTTTATCTATTTTTAATTGAATTTCATTCTCAATAAAGCATTACTTTTTTAGTTGCTAAAACTAACATGCAAATTCCTTTTTCCATTCAGCACATGTTAAGTCTCATTTTGCAGCGATTTTTTCCGCCTTTTTCCCTGATATTGCCTCGCTTGTCATGAATTTTAAAAAAACATATTTTGAGAATTTTTTTCTGTTTGCTTCATTTCGTATATTTTTATCCTTTTCGCACATACTCCATCTGTAAACATTTTGTCCCATTCCAGTCCCTTCGCGGTCACTGATATTGGCTTCTCTGATAGGAGATTTACACGATGCAGATTTCTTCATCCATTGAAAATAACCGGACTTTTTTTCAAAAAAAGCTCCGACCGGACATCAATTTTGATGTCGTAGATCGGAACCTGATGATCGGCGGGCGCGATGCCTGCCTCTACTGTATTGATGGTTTTACCAAGGACGATACGCTTTTAAAAGTGCTGCAGGCGATGAGCAGCATTGAAACCGCCCAGATGCCTGACAATGCAAACGATTTTGCCGCCCTCTACCTCGCCTACGGCGAAATCGGGCTGGAAACGGATTCGGACGCGCTGATTATCCAGCTTCTCTCCGGTGTTCCTTTTCTTCTGATCGACGGGTATGCACAGGCACTCACAATAGACTGCCGCACCTATCCCGCCCGCGGAGTCAGCGAACCTGAAAAGGATAAGGTATTGCGCGGCTCGCGCGATGGTTTTGTCGAAACGCTTGTGTTCAATACGGCTCTGATCCGGCGGCGCATCCGCGATCCGAAGCTGCGGATGGAAATCATGAATATTGGGGAAAGTTCGCACACCGATATCGCCATCTGCTACATGGAAAACCGGGTGGACACCGAACTTTTAAACCGCATCCGCACCCGGATTCAAAAAGTGCATGTCGATGCCCTCTCGATGAACCAGGAAAGCCTTGCCGAATGTATTTATCCGCACAAATGGTTCAATCCGTTCCCAAAATTTCGTTTTTCAGAGCGTCCGGATACCTCCGCTGCCTCGATTCTGGAAGGAAATATCATCATTCTGGTGGACAATTCGCCATCCGCAATGATTCTGCCATCCTCCATTTTCGATATCATCGAGGAAGCCGACGACTACTATTTTCCACCGCTGACCGGCACCTATCTGCGCCTGTCGCGGACGGTCATCTTTTTCCTGACCTTATTTCTGACACCGCTGTGGCTGCTTTTTATGCAGAATCCCGGCTGGATCCCGGAATGGCTCGCTTTTATCCGTGTCACCGACGAGATCCATGTGGCGCTGATCTATCAGCTTCTGATCCTGGAATTTGCCATCGATGGTCTGCGGCTCGCGGCAGTCAACACCCCCAGCATGCTGACGACACCGCTCAGTGTCATCGCCGGTATCGTGCTTGGAGAATACTCGGTCAAATCCGGCTGGTTCAACAGCGAGACGATGCTCTATATGGCGTTCGTCACGATCGCCAACTACTCGATGACGAGCTTCGAACTCGGCTACGCACTCAAATTCATGCGCGTCCTGCTCCTGATTCTGACCTTTTTCCTCAATCTCTGGGGCTTCATCGCAGGAACACTCATTGCCGTCGGCTGCCTTGTCTTTAACCGGACAATCGCCGGAAAAAGTTATATTTACCCGCTAATTCCATTTCACTGGAGTGAATTAAAAAAGCGGCTACTCCGGAACCGGCTGCCGCATGAGGAGAAAAACGGGTAAGAATGTCGCATAAAATGTCCGCATGCCCACAACTGCCCGGATGGTTCCGGGTACTGGCTGTGGTTTATGCGGACATTTTGACTTCTATATCTATCTTCTATTTTTCTTTCTTATACACTACCTCTTTCAGCACCTCCAGCGCCTCCTCATACCGCTCTGCCCCCATCGAGGCACAGGACAACAGGAGCTTCGGATATCCCTCTTGAAAATGATGCTCCTGTTTTTCCAAAAGACTCCCGACCGCCTCCACCGGGCGGACGGCGACGCCTGCCTGTGCCGCACGCCCGGCAATTTCCGCCGATGTAAGCGGGCTGTCAAGCTCCATGAGAACCAGAAAACCGGCATCGCCCAGATGCGTTCGCGCTTTTTCTCCAAAAATGCGCCGCACCGCATCACACAGACACTTTGCCTTTGCCGCGTACAATTTCTTGGACTTTCGGATCTGGCTTTCCAGATGTCCGTCCCGGATAAACTGGCATAGGGCAATCTGCTCTGCCTTGGACGCCGTCTGGTTATAAAAACGCCCCCGCTCCTGATACCGTTTCAGCAGATCCGGCGGCAGGACCATGTAGCTCATGCGGATCGATGGCAGAAGCAGCCTTGAAAATGTCCCCAGATACACGACGCCCCGCCCGCCGGAAAGCCCCTGCAGGGACGGTGTCGGGCGGTTATAATAGCGGAACTCACTGTTGTAATCGTCCTCAATAATCAGCATATCCTCGCGCGCCGCATCCTTTAAAAGCTTCATCCGGTCGCCCACCGGCATGACCTCGCCCCAGACTGTCATCTGCGATGGGGTCAGATAGCAAACACTTTTCCCTGTATGTCTCATCGCCTCTGACATCTGTTCGGATAACCCTGGTTTCATCTCTGTTGCACATACATCTGGCTTTTCTATTCCACACAAATCCTTTTTTGAGGACTCAATCCTCCTATCATTATTTTCCCAATATTCTCTTATATCTCCGGTCCGAAATCCATAATCCTCAAAAATCTGGCGTCCCTGCCGGAACGACGGATTAAAAAACCATGCACTGTCCCGCTCCCGCAGTATCGGGCACAAAATATGCAAGAGGCTCTGCACACCCGCCCCTACTACGATACTGTCCGGCGTACAGATCACATTGCGGTGGCGCCCCAGATACGCACAGAGCGCCTCCCGGAATTCCCGCTCTCCCTGCGGTTCGCCATAAGAAAGCAGCCGTTCATCCTGGCGCAGGGCGCTCTTGACATAGCGCCGCCATAAATCAAACTGGAAGCTCTCCCGATCCACATTTGAAGACGCAAAATCATACCGGATTTCCGGGTGTTCCTCCTGATGCGGCACACCGTGCTCTATTTCCTCCCGGTTTGCAGCCGCCAGCACCGCATCCGTTACATAAAACCCGCTCTGCGGACGCGAAATGATATAGCCATCCGCCGCCAGCAGCATATACGCCGTCTCCACCGTCGTCCGTGAAAGCTGCAGCTGCAGGGAACATTTGCGGATCGACGGCAGCTTCGCTCCCGGCTTCATCTGCCCGGACACGATCAATTCTTTGTAATATTCATATACTCTCAGATACCGGCTCTGTCCCGGTTCGCTTAAATTCAGTTCCATCGTATTTCCTCTATCTATTTATGTAAACGACGATGCACCGCATCGATCATCCGCATCATCCCATATCCCAGACAACCGCCCATCTTTCCGTCTTCACAATATTTTTCATCTCCACCACTTGTACCCCCTTATATCCAACTGCCTTCCTCAATTATACCGTTTTCTCCTGCTTATAGGCAATCCCCAAAATTGAGTACTGTTACTGTTCACGCATACGTGCCCAGTAACGGAAATTCCGAGGAAGAAATCAAAGAGCCGCTTCTTCCTAAGAAAGAAGAAATCCCCCGCATGATTCCGGCTGAAGTTGGTCTGGCATACTGCAACAAGCTTTTCTTTTTGGAAAAGCAGTTCCGTGACCTTACTCCGGAAGAGCGAAAAGACAGACGTCTGGAAACAGAAGTGCCGGTATGGGAAAACTTTTATGCATGGTTAGAACAACTCAATCCTGTAAAAAGAAGTAAGCTGGAAAAAGCTGTGATATACGCAAAAAACCATAAAGAAACACTGCGTAATTATCTTCAGGATGGAAGTTGCGAAATATCGAATAATGCAGCGGAACCACTGCCTGTTTAAGGCGAAGGATATCAAGGGGGCAGTGGACAATACGATGGATTATTCATCGCTTACGATTTACTAATTTCCCTAAACCATCCCACATTCAATCAAATTAAAAAGAGGCACGGCATAAATTATTCTGATAGATTTTACATCAGATTGCTTTATGCCGTGCCTTTTATGTTATCATAATGATTGCTACATACATATAGCAGGCTTCACCCTCCGTTATACACCGGATTCGCATTGATTTTCGGTACGAAGGCAACAGCCGTTCCGCAATTTTTACCATCCTCCCATACTTCTTCATAGAGCTGTCCGGCAGAAAATACCCAGGATGGATGTTTTGCCAAGTATACCAATGTTTCAAATTCCCGACGAGTCATAGAAATCAACTCACCGTTTCGGTATGCTGTTCTCTCCTTCAGCCGAAGCTCCAAGCCCGGAAAAACAAGAGTGTTACAAGGGTGGGATGTCACAATATGGTCAAATCCTGGCTCGGTCGCAATAATCTCCATAATTCTACTGAGTATATATTCTTCATGGTCGGTATGCGACAGTACCAGAAACTTGCCCATATTGTTCACATCTCTCTTTATTGATATTATTTTTGCATTACATTACGGGTTCATTTTTCATCTGTCGGATGCGGTATTCACCGCCATCGTCCCGTCTGCGTAGAAGTAGTACCACTTACCATCAATCTGCTTCCAGCCTCCGGCAAACATCATTCCGGTGACCTTGTCCAGCCAGTACCACTTCTGATCCTCGGAGAGCCAGCCCTTCACTGACTCCCCGTTTCTGTAATAGTTCCACTGGCCGCTGTCATTCTGCTGCCAGCCGTTTGCGGCCTGCGAGTCAATGACGATTTCCACAAACCGCCGCAGAACCGTGGCGACCTCGGC
>ERZ780203.1673-NODE-1673-length-14716-cov-3.788623_pt1 | contig 14716 bp, 14 predicted proteins | sample MGYA00511168_ERZ780203 | MGnify/ENA primary metagenome ERZ780203 (study PRJEB29588, sample SAMEA2156577) | human gut metagenome | biome: human gut; feature: human-associated habitat; material: faeces | place: Denmark | collected 2008/2010 ...
CCTCGTCCACGGTTTTCTTCACGGACTTGGGGAGATAGCCGTAGGACTTTTTGCCCTTGACCGTCTCCAGTTGTCCGGCCAGCTGCTCCATCTTCTGCTCGATCTCCGGAACTGAGCAGATGCTCTGCACCATTTCACGGGTCAGATGTCGAATGGCCCTTCGGGTCTCCCGCACCAACTCGTCCCGTGACTGGGACTTCTGTTCGTAGGTGTGGAGCATTTCCTGTTTGAAAATATCGTTGGTGAGTTCGGACTTGATCTGGCGGATGCCGTCTTTGGACAGGTATGCCTGCCCTGGATTTGCAGACCACGCCATCATGTGGATATGGGGATGATCACCCTCATCGTGAAAAGCGGCGTACCACCGAAAGTCGTTTGGGGGGATGTTCATCGCCGCGGCGATGTCGTTGCGGTGCGCCCGGAGGAGATCCCGCCACGCCTTGGCGTTGTCGTAGCCCAGCCGCATCGCGTCCTCTCGCTTGAGGGAGATGATGTGGGTCCACACATTTCCGGTGTACTGCTCCAACTCGTCCATCGCTGCATCCAGAGAGACTGCATCGTCGTCACCGAACAGACCGTGGCTGCCCAGCCGCTCTGCCCTGGGCCGGGTGGCGATGTACCCGGCGTAGCCCTCCATGGTGGAGAGCTTGTCCCAGTTGGACTCCAGCGCCATGGTGATGAGCGTGGAGGCATTGGACTTTGTCGGCTTTTCAATGTAGTCCTCATACTCATAGAGGGGTTTGCTGTCAGGAAAATCTTTCACCAGTTTTGTGATGAGCTGCTCCTGCTTGCGGGTGGGCGGACGGTCATCCGGCAGCAGTTCCACCCGTTCCCGCGTGGCGATGTAGCGCAGGTAGCCGCTGAGGGTGGCGTTCCCGCCGCACTTGTAGTAGGGACTCTTGACGATCAGTCTTGCCACTCATCTCCCTCCTCCCAGACTTCACGCACCCGTTGGTCCAGGGAGATGCGGCCGTTGGTTTTCTTCACATTGTTGATACTCTCCGTGCGGCGCCGCTGAAGATCATCTTCGTTGAATTGATAGGCGTCCGCCAGAATGCCGGCCACCATGTCCTGCTCCACTGCTTGCTTGTACAGCAGAGAGGCCATCCGATTCTCCAACTGTCCCAGCCGTCCATCCACATAGGACTTGATGGAGGTGGGGAGAAACAGTCCGGCATTGTTGGCGCTGAGATAGTCCAGGTAAAAGTCCACCGCCCGCTCAATGAAGGCGGTGATGCTCCGGCTCCCGTCCTCCTGATACCGGCGCTCCAGGATGGCCTTTTTCTCCGGTGAGAGGTAGAGGGGGAATTTTTCTTTTTTGCTCATAATGTTCTCCTTTCCGGGGGTTGCCCCCTGTTTTTTCCTTGTGACAGTAGGCTTTCGGGGATTATGACCGCAGAGATGATATCACGGCCCGGATTTTGACCCCATTTCCAATCCCCGCAAAAGCCCCCGCAACTGCCCGCACTGCGGGCAGAGGTGCTTCTGACGGGGGCGCTTGCGACCCCGTCGTTTATCCTGCTTTTTCTTTCGTCCCCGAGAGTTCCTCCGAAAGCGGGCCAAATTGGGCCTCTAACCCCGGATCGGCACTGGGACTCGCTTCCGCTCCGAAAGGCGCACACAGGGCGTTCTGGGGGCTTTCACGGGCCAATTCTGCCAGGCGTGCCATTGCCCTTTGACGGGCGGCATCCTCCTCCAGCTGCCGGAACTGCCGCTCGTAGAACAATTCGATTGCCGCCTGGATCGGACGGATGGTGTAGAGCAGATTCCCGTTGAGGGGCCTGCCGTCTTTGCTCCGCACCATCGTCGGCTCGGTGCGGATGAGACCTTTCTCCTCCAGGCTGCGCACATACTTGCTCACAGTGTTCTCACTCATACCCAGCGCCTTGCCGATGGTCTTGTAGCTGGGGTAGCACTGGTAGGTTTCTCTGTCCTCAATGCTCAGCAGAAAGCAGTAGATGGAGATCTCCGGGTAACTGAGGCCGATGTGAAATACTTCGTTGGGAACCTTGAAATAGTTTTTGTCGGGATCGCGTTTAGGCCACTGGTGGAACTTCATATAGCACCTCTTGTATACTCCTCCACCCACTGCATGAACTTTTCTTTCGGCACCACTATGCGGCTGCCTACACGCAGCACCGGGAAGCCTGGCTCATGTATCAGCTCATACCCTGACGATGGAGACACACCCAGCACTTTCGCCACCGTTGCTGAGTTCAGGAACAACGGCAGGTCGTCGTAGCTTTTGTATTCGGATTCTTTCAATCAGCATCCTCCTTTTGAACATCGCGGACATCATCTGGATGGACCAGCTGCAAGAATTCTTCCACGGAATTGACCACACCGGCGTCCTTTAGCTGCTGGTAGCGGATCAGGTCGCAGAGCATTCGGAGATTGACCTCCGCACACTCCAGCAGCTTGTCCATCGCCACGATCTGCTGTTCCGTGCTGAGTGAGATGGGCTCGTCCGGCTCTTGCAGGTAAGCCCGCACCGCGTCCTCCTCCGGCATCTCCTCTCCCAAGATTTCCCGCATTCCCTGAAGGACATAGTCCAGCGTTTCTCTCTCCGCGTTGGCGGTCAGGAAACTAAGCAGTTGTTTTTGCCTTGCACCAAATAAATTCATCGTCATCGCGCCTCCTGTGTACTTTGATCTGGGCTTTCCTGACTACGGCCAAGGTCAGGTTTCCGAGTGCCGGAAAATCACCCTCTACTTATCAGGACACTCACAGGCAGTTTGTAAACCAGAAAAATAAAAAAAGTTGAGGGACTCTGTCATAAGACAGAGCCCCTCAGCTGTTCGTGGAGCTTTTTCAGCCGCTTCGATACCGCCGCCTTGGACACGCCGTAGATCGTCCCGATCTCCTCCATGGTCAATCCCTGGCCATATCGGAGTTCGATAAGTTCACGGCTCTGGGTTCCCAAGCCATCGACGGCTTTCCGCAGACATTCCAGCTGGAGGTTCCGGAGTACAGTATCCTCCACGGGACGCCTGACACAGTCTGAACAGAACAGCACCGTTTCAAACTCACTTTTACTCAGATGCCTTTGGTCCTGCTTATCCTGCGCCTGTTCCCGCTTCCGATCCTGCTCCAGGAAGTCTGCGACCTCCCTTGGCACTGATACTTGCTGGCCACTATAGGTAATCACGACAGAGTCGTTCATTTGCATCCTTTCCGCTTTCCACGGAAAGGCGCACACCCGCGCTGCCGGCACAGCGCCAAATACTGAAGACCTTCATGGAGTTCCCTTCGTTCAGGGTGGTTGTGGTGCCCTACGAGGCCCATGAATGTCTGAGGTCCCACCGGGGTGTGGACCTCACCGGAAAGCTGCGAGTTTTCGGCTTTCGCCTATGCTTAGTATAGAACAAACGTTCTTGCCTGTCAAGCGCAGGGGGGCATTCAATAGACGATTGCTATCCTTTCCCCAGCCCAAAGAACTTCTCAAAGAATTTTTGCAGTTTCTCGATTACACCCTGCTTCTTTTTGGCTCTGGTGCCGCCTCCGCCGAACCGGGATACCGGCGGCATTAGCTTATCAATGTCCGTCCCGGTGGTCTTGATCTCGCCGTCACGGAAGGCATTCTCCAGAAACTTTCGCGTCTCCGGCTCCTTGAGTTTTTCTTCCTGAATGATTTGGACCAGTTCTTTCTCCCGCTCTGCTGCCACAAAGCCTTGCCACTCCGCCATCACATCATCCACGTCGTTGATACCGGCGATAAACGTCTCAATGAGCTGTTTCTTGCTCCGCAGTTCGGGGCTGGCATCTACCGCCTTCTGGATGGTAACAAGGATCTCCTTGTCATCACAGTGGGAATCGTGGTACTTCTTCACCAGCATCAGGATATAATCAATGTTGATCTCGATCTGGCGGATCAGCTCGATCTCAAAGACGATATCATCGGTAATGTCTTCTTTCTCGCCTTTTGCACGGTTTACCCACTCGTCCCGCAGATCCTGATAGCGGCCCAGATAGTCCTGCAGATCCCGCTCGGAGATCATTTCCCTGCCTTTGAAGTCGTCAAAGGACAGCAGCAGGTTGCGCATCCGAAGGATGGCCCCAAAGAGGGCAATGAACTCCTTCTGATTCTGTTCCCCCTCGATCCTGGGCTCGGACAGCGGGAACTTCTCTGTCAGTTCGTTGATCATATCCACATAGCCCGGCTTGTCCTTCCCATCCTGGGTGGTGTAGCCGTAGTAGTAATCATCGAACTTGTGCAGCAGGACGATGCCGCCGGCCTCCCGGTCGCCAAACAGCGCAATAGCAGAATCCACCCGCTTTTGCAGGTTGCGGAAGCAGACGATGTTGCCGAAGGTCTTGATGGAATTCAGGATACGGTTGGTGCGGCTGAAGGCCTGGATGAGACCGTGCATCTTCAGGTTCTTGTCCACCCAGAGGGTGTTCAGAGTGGTGGCGTCGAACCCGGTGAGGAACATATTCACCACGATCAGCAGATCCAGCTCCTTGTTCTTCATCCGCAGGGAGACGTCCTTGTAGTAGTTTTGGAACTTGTCGCTGTCGGTGGAGTAGTTGGTGTGGAACATCTCGTTGTAGTCCCGGATAGCGGCGTCCAGAAAGTCCCGGCTGTTCTGATCCAGGGCGCTGGTGTCCTCGCTGTTCTCCTCGTCCAGAATGCCGTCCGTTTCCTCCTCGTTGGCCCCGTAGCTGTAGATCGTCGCCACCCGCAGTTTCTTTGTGGGGTCGGCTGCCATCTGCTTTTGGAACTCCTGGTAGTAGAGCTTGGCCATGTCCACCGAGGCCACCGCGAAGATGGAGTTGAAGCCGCTGAGGCGCTGTTTCTGCTTGATTTCCTCTACCGCGCCGTTTTTGCCGGAGGCCACCTCCGCGATGTTGGTGAGGGTATTGAACAGATAGGTCTTGTCGCCACGGTAGGTCTTCTGGTCGAAGTGCTCCAGGATATACCGGGTCACCAGTTCGATGCGCTCCGGCGCCATGAAGGCCTTTTCCCGGTCGATGTCCCAGACCGCCTTGTCGTCAATGTCCGGCTCGGCGTCCATAGTCTGGATGTAGTCCACCCGGAAGGGCAGCACATTCTTGTCGTTGATGGCGTCCACGATGGTGTAAGTGTGGAGCTGGTCGCCGAAGGTCTGGGCGGTGGTGAAGAACTGAGCCCCGCCGGCGGCTCGGGCATTGGCGGCAAAGATAGGGGTGCCGGTGAAGCCGAACAGATGGTATTTCTTGAAATTCTTCACGATGGCCGTGTGCATATCTCCGAATTGACTGCGGTGGCACTCGTCGAAGATGATGACCACATGCTTCTGATAGACCTCGTGGGCCGGGTATTTTTTGATGAAAGTGGACAGTTTCTGGATGGTGGTGATGATGATATGGGCGTTGTCGTCCTCCAACTGCTTTTTCAGGATGGCGGTGGAGGTGTTGCTGTTGGCGGCCCCCTTTTCAAAGCGGTCATATTCCTTCATGGTCTGGTAGTCCAGATCCTTCCGGTCCACCACAAACAGCACCTTGTCGATATAATTCAGCTGGGAGGCCAGCCGGGCCGTCTTGAAGGAGGTCAGCGTCTTACCGCTGCCGGTGGTGTGCCAGATGTAGCCGCCGCCCTGGATGGTCCCGTACTTCTTGTAGTTATTGGCAATCTCGATGCGGTTCAAGATCCGCTCGGTGGCGGTGATTTGATAGGGCCGCATGACCATCAGCATATTTTCAGAGGTAAAAATACAGTACCGGGTCAGCACATTCAGGAGGGTGTGCCTGGCGAAGAAGGTGCGGGTGAAGTCGATGAGGTCGGGGATCACCTTGTTGTTGGCGTCCGCCCAGAAGGAGGTGAACTCAAAGCTGTTGCTGGTCTTCTGCTTTTTGGCCTTGCCGGAGGACGCCTCCCGGATGGCGTTGAACCGGGTGGAGTTGGAGTAGTACTTGGTGTTGGTGCCGTTGGAGATGACAAAGATCTGTACATACTCGAACAGGCCGCTCCCCGCCCAGAAGGAGTCCCGCTGGTAGCGGTTGATCTGGTTGAAGGCTTCCCGGATGGCCACGCCCCGGCGCTTGAGCTCGATATGTACCAGGGGCAGGCCGTTGACCAGCACCGTCACATCGTAGCGGTTGTCATGCTTGGCCCCCTGCTCCTGGCTTACCTCATACTGGTTGATGACCTGGAGACGGTTGTTGTGGATGTTCTTCTTGTCGATGAGGGAAATGTTCTTGGAGGTGCCGTCGTCCCGCCGGAGCACCTGCACGAAGTCCTCCTGGATCTTCCGGGTCTTCTCGACGATGTGCTCGTTGGGGTTGGCAATGGCATTCTGGAAAAACTGCTCCCACTCGCTGTCGGTAAACTGGTAATCGTTCAGGGCCTCCAGCTGACGGCGGAGGTTGGCGATCAGGTCAGCCTCCTGGTGGATTGGCAGATACGCATAGCCCTGCTGGGTGAGCAGCTGGATGAACTCCCGCTCCAGCGCCGCCTCGCTCTGGTAGCTGTCGGAGCGTTTTTTCACCGGCTCGTAGGAGGTGACGACGGTGTTTTCGGTTGTGGCGGCGACGATATTGAAAGAAGTCATTTTAACACATCTCCAGAGAGCATATCTTCTGAAAAGTCCTTCAGTTTCATAAAAAGCGGGCTTTTTTCTATGGGAACCGCATCAAGAAAAAGCAGAGAGCCATTCTTCCAAGTGGTTAGAATGAATCGATGCGCATAGAGAAAACAAACATAAGTGTCCCGGGCTGGGAGAAGTTGGCCGCGATAAGTCAACACTTGGCGAAAATCTGCTTCCATAGCCTGTATGGCAATATTCTGCCCCTGCAAAATATTATCATTTTCATCGAAATAGATATTGTAAGGGAAGAATAGAAACAGGTTTTTATCGGTTTCCAGGGTTTTCATCAACTGAACAATGTCACGCTCCACTTGATCATCGCAAGACTCCTGCCCCCGAATGTGCAGCAGATCATCCAGAGACAGCGGACGCAACGCGGCAAAAATCCTTGTGGACTGGATCGGGTGATAATTTTTACAGTGGTCATCAACTCTGGACCCGCAGTAATAGGTTACACCGGCCTCATAAAAGATTTGAGGAGAAAAAATACTTTTCGCCTGCAATTTTGATCCGCTGGCAATCAATTTGAAATCCAGTTGATAATACGAAGAAATGCAGTCGCATTCCCCATGGGCCTCGCTGGAAGGGCTGACATAGACCTCGCCTCGGGATCTTTCTAAAAAGAAAGGCGTCGCATTGATGATTTCCAGCAGGTAATCGCTGTAGCGATAGGGTTCAATTCCATGAATAAAGTTGTCTATAATCATGCCGGCTGGCAGAATGCCGATTTTCATATTTTCATATTGCATCGTCATGTCTTCACCTTAAAGCTCAGTAGCTTATCCCGATAGTATTCGTACTGCTTTTTCCGGGCCTCGATCTCAGCGGGGAGGCCGCTGGTCAGGTCGTTGCAGAGGGCGTCGAAGTGGTCGAGGATGGAGACGATGCGGCGTTGCTCCTTGATTGAAGGAACCGGTATTTGCAAAGCGCGGACAAATGACATATTTGCCATTGCAAGTTTAGTTCCTTGTGTTAGGGCAAGGAACTTAGGATAAAGTGTAGTACACGCATAATAGACATACGATGGAATCAACACTTCTGTATCTTTAGGATAGATTCCTGCTACATTTTGATTTATAGCCGCCCTGAATGGTAAAAAAGCAACTTTCCCAATGGTTGCGCCGACTAAAGCTACAAGCGTTGTTCCCTCATCCATAATTTTAGTTGAAGATTTAGCAACACCTGCTTCTGTAATATAATCTGTAATTTCATCCACCGTTTTTTGATTCTTGCAAACTGTCGATCCCAACCATTTAATCGTTCCGTTCCAATAATCACTATTTTTCTTTGAGGGAGTACCGCCAGACACAACAGTGCAGACATCGCCTAACATTTTCATAGGAGCATTATCTTTCAATGCTAACAACTCATCCCGATAATACTCATACTGTTTCTTCCTCGCCGTGAGTTCCGCCGTGAGTTTTTCGTTCAGTTCCGCCGTGAGTTCCGTAAAGGAATCCAGGATGCGGACGATCTCTTGCTGAACAGGGAGCGGGGGGAGGGGGATAGGGTATCGCAACACTGCACTTTTATCCCCACGCGGCATTTTTGCGCCTTTTGCATTCTGCATATCATAGTTGAAGAAAGAATCAGACGAAAGAATGTAGTATAGAAATTGCGGCCGCAGAATATTTTTGTTCTTTATCTGTATGACCAAAACATCCCCATTTGTGCCGCCATCATGTGTGGCAAGCCAAATCTTTTTCAAATAAGGCCGGATATTGCCAATCAGGATATCATCTTTCCTGAAATGAATCCAACGCCCGTCGCTTGGCACATAACTGGCAACTGTTTTCCCTTGCTTATCTGGCAACAAATTTTCAACGCCAACATAATTGTCCGCATTTACTTCTGCCGCATCAATCCGCTCCGTGGCATAGGAACATACATCGCCTAAGTATTTATACTCCACCCCATCCGGGCAAAGCTGCTGGATCAGTTCTTCCAATCTGCTCATATTCTCAACTCTCTCTATAGCCTGATCAGTTCTCTGATTTTTTCTTCTGTCTGTTGTGACACGACCGCCTGGTATTCCCGCTCCAACTGCTCCAATGCAGCGAAAACCTCTTTTCGATACCGCTCTTCTCCCAGGTGATCTGCCTTTTCTCCCAAAGTCCAGTTTTTCATTTCCGGGAACATATCGTCGGACATCTGATTCCAGATTACCAAATACCCACATAGCACCTTCAGCATCTTTCCGTATGCCGATATAAAGGTGTTCAGCGGTTCCGAAAACTCCTTCGGAAAAATCAGTTCCATTTCTGCGGCGACCCGGTGAAGATCCTCGACTTTCAAAAGCAGAGTCTTTCGGGCCGGATTGTCCAGCGGCGGTTCTGGTGCATTCCCCGCTGCTTCCAAATAGGCGTTGTCCGTCAGATAAGCATAAGTAAAAGCGGCGCTGAACAACGGCTTTCCATTATCCTCTATCCCCAGATTGTCCCGGTGCTCACGGTATAAGTCCAGGAGTCCCTTGACGATCAGGTAATCAGACAATCGCCGGTCAAATAGTTGCTGCTTGTTGCTGAGCTTGATCTGCCGGTGGGTCTGCCACAGGGCGATCATAGAGATGACAACAGCGAGGAGCGACAGCCAGGTGTCCGGGTCTTTGATATAGTCCATCATCTACAGAACCGCACCTCCCGGGTCTGGGTCTTTCCCTCCAGGGCGCCGTGGGGCGTGGTTATTTCCATTTTGGAAACGACCACTTTTGCATCCAGTTTCTCTTTGTAAAAATCCTCGCTCATGCGTCCACCTCGATCTCCGCGATGATCTTGTCAATCTCCTCCCGTAGCACCTGCTCCCGGGCCACGATTTTCTCGATCTCGGCGTTCAGTGCGGTGATGTCGATGACCTCCCGGGTGTCCTCCTGCTCCACATAGGTGGAGACGGACAGGTTGTACTCCTGCTCCCGAATCTCCTCATAGGCGGCCAAGTGGGAGAAGTGGGCGACCTCGGCGCGGCCGGCGAAGGTGTCCACGATGCGGTCGATGTTCTCCGGGGTCAGCCGATTGTTGTTGGTCACCTTGATGCACTCGCCGGAGGCATCGATGAACAGGGTCTTGTTGTCCGCCTTGTTCTTTTTCAGTACCATGATGCAGGTGGCGATGCTGGTGCCGAAGAACAGGTTGCTGGGTAGCTGGATGATACAGTCGATAAAGTTGTTGTCGATCAGGTACTGGCGGATCTTCTTTTCCGCCCCGCCTCGGTACAGGATGCCGGGGAAACAGACGATGGCGGCGGTGCCGTTGGACGCCAGCCAGCTGAGGCTGTGCATGATAAAAGCCAGATCCGCCTTGCTCTTGGGGGCCAGCACCCCGGCGGGGGCAAAGCGGGGGTCGTTGATCAACAGGGGATTGTCATCCCCGGCCCACTTGATGGAGTAGGGGGGATTGGAGACGATCAGCTCAAAGGGCTCATCGTCCCAGTGCTGGGGATTGGTCAGAGTGTCCTCGCAGGCGATGTCGAATTTGTCAAAGCCGATGTCGTGGAGGAACATGTTGATGCGGCACAGGTTGTAGGTGGTGATATTGATCTCCTGGCCGTAGAAGCCGTTGCGGACAGCGTCACGGCCCAGCACCTTCACCGCCTTCAGCAGCAGGGAACCGGAGCCGCAGGCGGGGTCGTAGACCTTGTTGACCTCGGTCTTGCCCACGGTGCCCAGGCGAGTCAGCAGCTCGGACACGTCCGCCGGGGTGAAGAACTCGCCGCCGGATTTGCCGGCGTTGCTGGCGTACATGGTCATCAGGTACTCATAGGCGTCACCAAAGGCATCGATCTGGTGGTCCTTCACGTCGCCCAGCTTCATATCGGCCACACCGTTGAGGAGCTTCACCAGTTTCTCGTTCCGCTTGGCCACAGTGGCACCCAGCTTGTTGCTGTTCACGTCATAGTCGTCAAACAGCCCGGCAAAACTGCCCTCAGACTCGCTGCCCTGGGCGGAGCCTTCAATGTGACGGAAAACCGTCTCCAGCGTCTCGTTCAGGTTCTCGTCCCCGCCCGCCCTGGCCCGGACGTTACAGAACAGCTCACTGGGCAGGATAAAGAAACCCTTTTCCTGCACCAGCCCCTCCCGGGCCTCCTCGGCCTCCTCGTCGGACAGCTTGGCGTAGTCAAAATCGGCATTCCCGGCCTCGATCTCGCCGGCGTTGATGTAATTGCAGAGGTTTTCCGAGATGTAGCGGTAGAACATGGTGCCCAGCACATAGTTCTTGAAATCCCAGCCGTCTACCGCGCCCCGCAGCTCATCCGCGATGGCCCAGATCGCCCGGTGCAGCTCGTCCCGCTCCTGCTCTTTCCTGATATCAGCCACAGTGGTGTCCTCCCAAATTTATTTTGATGCGCATCGGATCAGCGACTTTCCTTTTCCCCTTTCGGGAGCCGCGGATCAGGGGGCTTTTTCGCATCCGGTGGCAACAACCAGGTCTTTCCTGCCTTGACCGCCCCCGGGATTCGCCCCTGAGCGCAGAGCAAGGCCACCCGACGAGGTGAGATCCCCCATAACTCTGCCGCCTGTTTCGTCGTCAAAAATTCCATAGAGCATCCCTCTATACGCAAATTTCTACCAGATATTATATTCTGTTATCTGAATATAGACAAGATACTTTTTCGTATAAGAGTATAGAAATCTTGTTGTCCCATAAACAGCCGTATTCTTTGTTTATGCGGTGCGTTTTTTGTGGGTGGCACTGTAGTTTAGAACGACACAGCGGCACACAAGGCGAAACTGGTGGTAATCGCTGCGGCTGTGGCAATTCGTTTTCATTCCGGTTCCTCAGATACGAAACGATCGCCCGTTCTCCTGTTCGGAAAGCTCCGCGGGGTATAGAAGCAGTCATACAGCCCCTTGAGCAATTTCTTTTCCGTGGTCATCGCCTCCTTGTGGCACAAACCTATACCATACCTTCCACAGAATATCCATCAGAATTTCAGGAGGTTATTTAGAATGTCTGCCGCTTGCCGCAGTTCCTCCTGAGACGCTTCGGTGGATTTATTTTCGCCCTTGGCTGGGCAGGCCAGATAGGGGGCATAGTTCTGCCGGGTCATTGCGGTCCTGAAGTGGCCCAGCATCTGCGAAACCTCTTTCGTGTCCATTCCATTTTGCAGCGATAGGACGGCGCAGGTGTGCCGGAGATCTACGAACCGGATGTGATCCAGCCCGGCCTCTTGGATGATCTCATCATGCAGCCGGCGCACCATCTGGGGTGAGTAGGGCCTCTGGGTGGCTGGGTGCATGAACATCAGCGGACTTACCGGGTGTTTGGCGTGCTCCAGGCGCAGGAGTTCAACCGCCTCCGTTGTCAGACTGACGATCCTGGTGCCACCTTCATACTCCACCAGTTCCCGCCGCTCCACGGCGCGTTTCTCGGTGATGGTCAGCGTCCGCTCTTTTACATCCAGGTCGCTCCATTTCAGGGCAATCAGTTCTCCCTGCCGAAGTCCCGCCGTCAGCGCCAGCAGGAACATGGGGAGATGGCCCAGCCGCGCCGCCGCGTCCAGATAGTCCTCCACTTCTGCTGGCGTCAGCACATTGGCGCTGACCTTCTTTGGCTTTGGGTAGTGAAACGCTCTGGCGGGGTTGTCCGCTATCAGCCCATCCCTGATCGCCTGATCCAGGCATTGCTGGAGCAGACGGTGGATGTGCCGCATGGTATGCTCGCCCAGCCCTGGGTATTCGGGGCTTTCCGGGCGGTGACCGCCGAAACGCCTACGCTCCTCCAGAAAATCTCCCACCTGTTCTGCGGTCAATTCAGAGAGCGGTATCTCTCCCAGTCCGGGAAGGATATGGTTCTTGAAGAGGTAACCATGGGCCGCGTAGGTAGTCGGCCTGCTCTGGTTCTTGTCGTAGACCTCCTGCCAGCGGAGGATGTACTCTCTCAGCGTCATATCCCCACCTCCATGCACTGGCGCTGCAGGTTCCGGAAGGCCACCCACGGCAAACCCGCCTGTTTCAGAATCCGCTTGTGCAGATAATAGAACTCGTGGAGCTGATACGGCGCTCCGGTCTTGGGGTTGAGGAACACATAGCAGCCAGCTTCCGGTACCCGTTCCAGCAGATGCTCCGCTCTGCTGTTAAGGGTCAGCAGGCGCTGTCCCTTGAGGATGTACCGGCAGCGGATATGAAAATCGGCCCACGACAAGGTGATGAGTTCACATTGCCGCAGGCCGCTGGAGAGTCCTGTGTAGATGAGAGGGAGTGCGCCAAGCTTCTCCGCTGCGTTCAGATATCGCTGGATCTGCCCCAGGCGCAAGGGAGCAGTCTTATATTCCTCTGCCGTCGGTTCCTGGCAGAGCCGCACCGGATTATAGGGGACGAGTTGGTCACGAGCTGCTTCATCCATGCATCGCCGCAGGAGCAGATGGACGCACCAGACGCTTCTGGTGCTGAGTCCCTGTCTCCGCAGACCATCATAGAAGCTGGTGATGGTGTCTTCGGTCAGCTCCGCCAGCCGGATATCCCCGATTCCGGGGAGGATGTGGCGATAGATCAGGTTGCGGTATCCGCCCACAGTACTGCCTCTCCATCTATCCTGATTCTCACAGAACCAGCAGTCACACAACTGGCCTACCGTGAAGTTAGGTTCTTTCTGCATATCTTCGCCTCCTTTTGGCAAACGAACAATACCACAGAAAGAAGGAAATAGCCACTACTTTATCGCCACGCGTATGCTCCTGTTGTCTTTGGTGCAGCGGCATGGTAGAATGAAATAACTTTGGGGAGGCAGTCATTAATTTGTGTGGAGATGGGCTGCGCTCAGGCTACTGGCGGGAAGGGCTTTATTCTTTGTTTATGCGGCGCAGTTTCTGCGCCTCTGTGCCGAGGTGATTGGCCTGTCATCTCCCCCTCAACCCGGGCGGAACATCTTTTAATACACAGAATCCAATCCCACACAAATCCCAAAAGACGAAAGGGTTTCTTGAAACAAGCAGGGCAAAAGAGTGTTAAAGAGGAACTGCCCAAGCACAGGAAAGGGCCAAAGAGGACGGAAGAGTGTCGGCTGAAGGTTAAGACAAACATTTGGGAGCTGGATGTCGTGCGTTCGAGTCTCCCCACTCGGGCCAAACAATGATAATCTGAACTACATTGTCCAAGTGGGTAATGTGACCGGATTTATCATTTCTATCGAAATGTTAGTTAAAACATACAAGGGCAGGGAGGGCCCTGTCCTTGTATGTTTTATTTCCCATACTATAATAACATTTAACATCTCTCTACAAGACCATTTTATTGGGAGGATTGTGAAACCAGAATGAATTATAAGTTTTCAACACCAAAGACAATTTCCGTAATTATTGTATATTTTTTGCTGTTTTTGGCCGGTGATTTATTGGGAAGTCTAATTTTTGATTTCCTATTTTCTACCATAGATCTTCCAGTCCGTGAGTTGTACCCTATTATCAGAATGCCGGGCTATCTGTTGCTGACACTAATTTTCTTTTGGCTCTATACAACAAAAGTTCTCCATCTAAAAATGGAAGACTTCGGGATTTCATTTTCCGTTAAATGGTGGGGAGTTAGTTTATCTGTTTTGTTACCTGCTTTTGTAGTTACTATCTTTCTAATCATTGGACGGGCACAAGTAAATGTTTTTTCCACTGGTGACATCTTCTTAATTATTATTTCATCTATTCTTATTGCTTTGAAAGCGGGGATATTGGAAGAAATACTATTCCGTGGTTTCATTATGAGACTGCTCGAAAGTAAATGGAATAAGTACATCGCTGTGCTTGTCCCATCCGTTTTGTTCAGTTTTGCACATCTCCCATCAATGGAAACTTTTACAATCGGAGGTGTCTTTCTTTTAATCATCAGCGGTACTTTGGTAGGCACTATGTTTTCGCTTGCCTCCTATGCAGGAAATTCCATTGGTAACAATATTCTTATGCATACAGTATGGAACTTTGCGATAGTAACGGACATTCTGCACATTACAACATCGGAGGGTGCTTATGGCGAACCTATTTTTCAACTCATTATACCATCAGACAGCATCTTGTTAACTGGAGCAGGATTTGGTATAGAGGCATCTTTAATTGCCATCATTGGATATACTCTCGCTTGTTTAACACTGGCTTTTATTTACAGAAGAAATCACGTTGGTATTTTAGAGGGATAAAGGAGGCGGGAGTGTATAAAACACTCCCGCCTCCTT
>ERZ780203.1676-NODE-1676-length-14687-cov-11.030891_pt1 | contig 14687 bp, 17 predicted proteins | sample MGYA00511168_ERZ780203 | MGnify/ENA primary metagenome ERZ780203 (study PRJEB29588, sample SAMEA2156577) | human gut metagenome | biome: human gut; feature: human-associated habitat; material: faeces | place: Denmark | collected 2008/2010 ...
TTCAGGGATAAAAAGACTCCTAACCAATTTTTTTGAAGTATCTTGACAAATACCGACAATGGATATTTTCCATATGTCACTTTCAGCTTTGCAGACGACCATTGGCGCGCGGCTTGCCCCTGTCATCAAACGGGTGGTTGAACGTCTGGAAGATGTGATCGGGAGAAACAAAGAGCTGATCAGCCAGAAGATCGCGGAGGCTGTTCAGGCATTTTCTGACGCCTTGGAGCGCGTTCCCTGGGACACCGTCATTACAGTGATTTCATCGGTAATCGGTGCTTTTGGGTGGGTGTTTAACGCTATCGGCGGAGTGAACACGATTCTCGCTGTATTGGCGGGTGTGGGCATCGGACGGTTTATCATGAGCGTCGCCCGGCTTGTCAGCGCGCTGAATGGGGTGAGAGTCGTTTTTATGGCGTCTTTCGGGCTCCCGGGGCTTCTTATCGCGGGGGCTGTTGCCGCGGTTGTGTATCTGGCGACTGTGGTTTATCAGCACTGGGATGTCATTTCGGAGAAACTGCGCATACTCGCCGCAAAATTTTATGAGGTGGCGGGCCCGGTTATCCGTGTTTTGAAAACGGTATTTCTGGCCTTTGCAGGAGTGCTGGCTGTTTCCATAGGGACAACGATTGACGCCATTTCCGCGATCATACGTGGGCTTTCTCCGGTTATCAGAGTGATAGGCGGAGCGCTTGTGTTTTTGGCGGGGATGGTACGCGATGCTTTTGTCGCGCTTACGTTTCCTATTCGCGCGGCATGGGATGCCTTGAAACCTATCCTCCAGCCGATTTTTGACTGGATTATGTCGAAGCTTGACGCGCTGGCCAATCTGGCGCCGTCGTGGCTGAAAGATCTTGTCGGATGGAGCGGAGGAGGAACAGCACCTGCGCCCGCGGTCCCAGGAGTCCCTGCTACCGGTGGTTCTCCCTCATCTCCGGCCGCTGGAGTTGGCAGCATGACGATTCATGTGGTTGGGGAAAACGGGGCAAAGGCGAGAATCGATAATCTGGATGCCCGCAATATGAATATTTCGGCGGACGCGAGGAGCTATGACCCGGGAGATTCTTTCTAAATGACAGTATCATCGGCAGCAACAGGAGCGCAGAAAAATCTCATGGATGCGTCGTACCGCGGAGTTCCGTTCTATGCCACCAGTACAAAGCTGAAAGTGGGACGGCGAGTGGTGCTTTTTGAATACCCTCAGCAAGACAAACCTTTTGTAGAGGATCTAGGGCGGGCCGCCCGGATTGTAACGGTAGAGGCGTTCACGACCGGGAGGGATTATGTCGAGCGTATGAGCGCGCTGGTTAAGGCGCTCGAGACGCAGGGCGGGGGCGAACTGGTAGACCCGTGGGTAGGGAGGATGACAGCGACGCCTCAATCTGTCAGCCAGGTAACGTACACAACAAGGCTTCGGCTGGCGCAGATTTCAATTACGTTCGTGGAATCTGGTGAGCTGTCCTTCCCAACGGCCGCAATCAGTACGCACGATGATGTTTGTATTAAAGCGGATGGGATAGCTGAGGCGGCACAGAATTATGTGGGCACGGCAATTGACTTGTCAGGGGCTCAGGATTTTGTGGTCAGTAACATTGTGGGAAAGCTTGAGTCGGCCCTGAAAAATGAGGGGATACAATCGCTCGCCACGATGTTTAAGTTAGATAAGCTGGATGAACTGGCAAAGGTGGCCGCGACGGTTCTGACGACGGATCCGGGCGCTTTTGCGAGTACGCTTGTGAGTTCGCTTGGTCTTGGTTCTTTTGTAGAAACGGTGAGGGACTGGCGGCGGGTGGCTTATCTTGCCCAGGGGATTTCATATGGGGCGGATTTCAATGTAAGGGATTCGATCCTATACCCATCCGGGACGGCTGATTATGAAACCGCGAAGGCTGTTGAGGCTATTAACACGGGGATCCGGCTGATCAGTATCAGTAACGCCGTTGGGGCGGCAGGTAACATTGGGACGGGTCTTGATCGGGTAGATGAAACTCAGCCTTCCCAGGTGATGGCTTATGACGACATGATTGCGGTACGTGATAGCCTGCTTTCCGCGATTGATAATGAGATGCTGAAGGTGTCGGATGACAGCGTGTACTCAGCGCTTTCTTTGGCTTACTCGTCCGTGTGGAATGACATGACGGTCCGGGCAGAAAACAAAGCCCGGCTGATTGACTACACCCCCGAGGAGATCATGCCGGCGCTGGTGCTGGCTTATGATTACTACGGAGACGCCGCGCGGGATACTGAAATTGTTGAGCGTAACGGCATTCGAAGACCGGCGTTTGTCCCCGCGAAGATCTTGAAACTTTTGAGTACTTAATTTTTCTTTTTGAGATCCCTCCCGGGCGGTAAGATGAAATGAGAAGTTTTTCTCTGCCTACGCAGAGATGTTTCTGCTGATGGAGGGGAGCATGAGAAAGATTTTCGTATTGCTGTTAGGTTTGCTTGTGGCAATACCTGCCGTTTCGGCTGGTGGGAATTCTCCCGAGAGAAGGGCCTCCATTTCGTCGCCGGATAAGCCCCTGCATGGAGAAGCTACTGCTGCTTCCAGAAAAGGGAAGTTTGATAAAAACGGGGTTTATGTTTCCCCGAGCGGATATGTATTTAGGGCAGGGAAGGGGGGAACCGTCAGGTTGAGGGAGCCTATCCAAAAGGAAACACCACCTTCATTCCTTGACATGAGAAGGGTCGGGAGGAATGGTCTTGGGGAGGTTTGGGAAGACACCAGGAATGGGCGCACCTACATATGCAATGAATCGGGGTGCCGATGAGACGGTAGTTAAGGAGGGGGATTAAGCGCTCTGGGAACAGGGCGCTTTTTTATTATGGAACAAACGGTCGTAAAACTTCTGATTGGTGGTAAAGAATACCGCGCGTGGCAGCTTGTCAGCATATCTTCAAAGCTGCTGAGCTACGCGAGAGTGTTCAGAGTGGGTTTTACCCGTGAGTCAGCGGGGACTGGGATAGGAATTAAGATCGGCGATCTGGTGCGGGTAAAGATTGATGATGACCTGGTTTTGACCGGATACGTAACCAAGACAAATTTCTCGTATTCAGAAAAAGGTATCGAACTGTCCATAGAAGGGGCGAGTAAAACCGTTGATCTTGCCGAAGGATATATGGCGGTTAAGAGCGTTAAGCAATTCACGAATCTGACAGTGTCGCAGACGCTCCAGCTATTGGCAAAACCGTATGGAGTGTCGGTAGTCCGTCAGAAGGCAGGGAAAGACCCAAAAGCGTCGGTGGCTATTGCCGCCACAGATTCCATAAAAAAGATTTTGGATGGCGTGGTGAAGAAGCATACCCTCGTCATCACGGATAATGAAAGCGGCGATTTGGTAATGGCGAGCCCCGGCGGTGGTGGGCGCACCGCTGACTCTCTGGAGTTAGGGAAAAACGTCTTATCCGGGGACCAGACATTTGATTCTTCAAAACTGTTCAGCCGTTACTATGTGGTGGGGCAGCGGGCCAATTCGGGGAGCAGCCATCCTGTTACGGCTAATGGAGCGTTCAGGTACACGGAGGACAGTAAGGTACGGCGCCCTCGGTATTACGTAGAGAAGCTAAGTGGGTCTCCCACGGCTGCGGATCTCCAGCAAAGATCGGTTCTTTTGGCCGAATACCGCCGCGGGCAGGCGCAGGCTTTGCACTATACCGTTCAGGGGTGGCGGCAAAGCGACGGCAGCCTGTGGAAGGTTAATCGGCTCTGCCGGGTTAAAGATTCTATTTTGGGGGTTGATGCTCAGTATTTGATTACAGAGGTCAGCTTTACGAAAGATTCCGGAGGATCCAAAACCCAGCTGACGCTGATGCCGCCTGAAGCTTTCGTCATGATGAATGAATCTCCTGATGAGGCGATGGCAAAGAAAGCCACGAAGAAAGCGGCGGCAAAAACTGGTAGCAGCAGGAATTATGTGAAGGCGACGGTAGCTGATGCCGCATGGACGGGAAAGTAATGCTTGATGATATTAAAGACGCTATTTGGAATTTGATAGTCAGAGGACGCCTGACAGGATCGGCCGGGAGGAAGAAGATGCGAACTATTCAGGCCGAGACAATGGCGGGAGACCTCCGGGATGATGTCGAGCATTTTGAGCCGTATGGGTTCACTTCTGAACCGAAGACCGGCGCTGAACCGCTTATTGTCGCTTTGGATGGGGACAGAGAGCATTCGATCGCGATTTGTGTCGCTGACCGCCGGTACAGGCTGACAGGCCTTACTTCCGGGGAGGTCGCTCTTTACGATGACCAGGGGCAGGAAGTCGTCCTGGCTCGGGAGGGGATAAGGATCCATACGGATAAAACTTTGGCTGTGGACGCCCCGGCGGCTGTATTTTCCGGGTCAGTCACAGTAGAGGGCGACATCGTGGGGAAGGCTCAGATTTATGACGCGAGGGGCAGGCTGCAATCGATCCGCGACACTTACAATAACCATACACATAACGGCGGCAGCTCCCCTGATCAAAAGATGTGAAGGGCACATCCGATCACTCTTGAGCTGATCAAGGTGGGATTAAAAGCTTTGGTCTAGCTACAACACAATCCAATAAACATAAACCCAGTCAGACGGGATTTCTGGCTGGGTTTTTTATGACCTCAGTAATGGTGAGGGCACATGGGAGTTATAGCCATGCTCATCTTAAAGCTATTGGACCCGAATCAAAAAATAAGGCTATGGGGGCGTGCACTTCCTTGGTTAAAGCTTTTTGTATCAGGAATAATTTGTCGCTTGGGAGGGGGATGAAATATGCAGTTTTTCTTAAACGGCAGGCATCAGGCGACACTTTCAGACTTTGATACTGAGCCACTGGTTCGTTCCATCATCATCAGCCTTTTTTCCTGGAAGCGGGCTGGGGAAGATGATGTGCTGCCGGGGAAAAGCAGGATGGGGTGGTGGGCAGATTCATATAACGATGATGAGCCGCCAATAGGATCAAAACTCTGGCTGCTATCCAGAGAGGTACTGACCGACAGCACGCTGAAGCTTGCGAGGGAGTATGCCGAGGATGCACTTCAGTGGCTGGTCGATGACCATGTAGCGGAATCGGTAAGCGTTTCCGCGGAACGAGGCGGGGTGGAGCAGCTGAATCTGAATGTAGTCATAAAAAGACCTGATCAGGCAACACTTAACCTGCAGTTTCAGAACGTTTGGGGAAGTTGAAAATGCCATTTGAAAGACCGAATTTACAAACGCTGATTGGCCGCATTGACGCGGATCTTGAGTCACGGTTATCAACTTCTCAGCTTCGCAGATCCAACGCGAAAGTGTATGCGCGTGTGCTTGCAGGGGTGAGCCATGAGCTGCACGGCTTTATTGAGTTTTTAAGCCGACAGTTGTTTTTTGATACAGCAGAGGCGGAGTACCTTGACCGTTGGGCGTCTATTTACGGGCTTGTCCGCAAACCGCCCTCTCTGGCCAGCGGTACGGTGGTTTTTACAGTACTGGAAGAGGGAGCCACGGTACCGGAGGGAACCTTGCTGCAGGCTGATAATGAGGCGGTATATGAAACGACATCCGCGGTCTCGGAAGGGAAAGCGTCGGCCAGAGCTTTGACTGCGGGGACGGCAGGCAATGTATCGGCGGGCGACACGTTAGTTTTTGTTTCTCCTATTGAAGGAATTTCCAGCGAATGCAAGACGGCAGAGGGCATTTCCGGAGGGGCCGACGAGGAAACGGACGAATCTTTGCGCGCGCGTCTGCTTTCGCGGGTAAGGGAGCCACCGCATGCCGGGACTGCGGCCGATTACAAAGCGTGGGCACTTGAGATTGAGGGAGTAACCAGGGCTTGGGTGTACCCGCTTGAAGGAGGGCCGGGGACGGTGGTTATCCGTTTCGTATGCGATAACAGCAGCGACATTCTGCCCACTGCAGAAATGATTAAGAAAGTGCAGGCATACATTGACTCTGTTCGCCCGGTTACGGCTAATGTCACCGTATCTGCACCGACCATTCAGGCAATTCCATTCACGATATCAGGGCTCGACCCTAACAATGACACGGTGAAAGCCGCGGTAAAAGCCTCTCTGGAGACACTTTTCAGGCAGGAAGGCGGACCGGGCGCGGTGATTTATTTGTCCCATATCCGAGCCGCTATTTCCGCGGCTGTTGGTGAGACAGACCACACGCTCGTCACACCGGCCGGGAATATAGCGCTAGGGAACAAGATTCTTCCCACTGTTGGAGAAATTACATGGCAGTAACCGCAGCTGAATATGACGCCAATATCAAAGCGCTGCTGCCTCCCGGGCCAGCGTGGCCTCGGGATGATACCGGTTCCGTAATGGCGATGCTGATTGAATGTTGGGCGGTGGAGTTTTCCCGTGTAGATTCGCAGGCAATGGCGCTCATTAATGAGGCGGATCCGCGGTTTTGTTCTGAGACATTTGAAGATTGGATCACCCAATGGGGGGTTCCTGATTCCTGCCTTGAGGGCTGGGGGTCGCTGCTTGCGGATGGGTTGACTGAAACCATTCTCCGGCAGGCCTTGCTGCAGAAAATCACAACAATCGGGTCGCAGAGTCTTCAGTTTTTTGTTGATCTGGCAAAAACCTATGGATACAGCATCACGATTGACGAGTTGTTTAATCAAACGGTTTTAAGCACAGTTTTAACGCCGTTTGCGAGCGGGACGGGCTGGGCATCGCAGTGGAGAGTCCATGTTTACAAAAATGCCGGCGCTACCGTTTCGAGGCATACGGCGATAGGGACAGCGGAAGAGGCGCTGGCCTGGTGGGGGGATTCTGTCATTGAATGCGTAATCCGGCATTACGCCCCAGCGCATACCAATGTAATTTTTGGGTATTTTGAGGATTAACAAATATGAAATCAGTCTATCAGTCCCGCGCGGTTTCCTATCCCCCGGAGCTGCCGAATTCTGCCTCTTCAGAGGGATATCCGACAAACGGCAGTCCTACGGGGGGTGTTCTTGCGACGGTGATTGGCGATTATTGGTACAACGCCGTTACCCAGGAGATCGTTAACGCGATCAAAGGGGGAGGGGTTACTCCCGACGCGGCGGATCTGACTCAGCTTGACGCCGCGATTAAAGCGCAGATCAGGACCGTGAATCAGGCTTTGTCTGATGTGGCGGCACAGATTCAGGCGAAAGTCTCACAGGTTGAAGTGGTCCCTTCCGGGATGATTATGTTTTTCCCGAAATCCACTCCCCCCAATGGGAACTGGCTGATCTGTGATGGGAGAGCCGTGAGCCGGACGGGGTATCCGAATCTATTTGCGATGATTGGGACGCAGTATGGGGCGGGGAATGGCTCTACAACTTTCAATGTCCCTTATTTGATAGATCGTACAGTTTGGGGTGGGACTTCAAACGTTGGCGCTTATCTTCAGCCTGGTCTTCCGAATATTGCAGGTAACGTGACGCAGTACGGAGGTGATGGTCGGCAGCAGATGTATTGTGAGCCGGTCAGCACGGACGGAGCTTTTTGGCAGGAAACGAAGAACGCGAGAGCTGCCGGAGACGCATCAAATTGGATAGGGGACATGACCGCAGCCGTTCACTTTGATGCCAGTCGCAGTAACCCGATTTATGGGCGATCCGGAACGGTACAGCCTCCGGCTTTGGTTCTGCTCCCCTGCATTCATATTTAAACCTTCATAAAACAGGCAAACCCCGTTCAGACAGTTCAATCTGGTGGCGGGGTTTTTGTTATCGAGAAGAACCGTTTCCCGATAAAGGTATTTTCTTTTAGGTGGCACCATGAAATTTGAATTCTTAGCGGATGCTTCTGATACGCCGCCGAAGCGACCCAGTAATCCGTCTGTTGGCTATCCATCCAATGGGGATCCTGTAACGGGGAAGCCGCCGACAACGCCCGGGGCATGGTTTTACTACATGCTGATGGTTGAATTCACTACTCTTATCGAGCAAAACGGGTTAGAGCCAAGCGCGGAGAATCTTCATCAGCTTGCGGATGTTTTTGCTGATTTCAAAGCAAGGGCATCAGCGGCGGAAGGCTTCGCAACGCAAGCCAAGGCGAGCGCTGACGCGGCTGCGGAAAGCGCGTCCGGGGTAGTGACAGAGACCGCCAGCAAAATCAAAGAAATTCAAGATGAGGGAAGTAAGCAGGTTTCTGCTGTCACCGCGGCAGGGGGTTCTGTTTCTGGCGATGTCGAGGCAGGCATAGCGAGCTTGCAGAAAAAGCTTGAGGAGCTGGTTGCCCAGTTAGACGCAGAAGGCGGTACAGAAGCCGCTTACGTTAAACAGCAGGCACAGGACATTCTCGACCAAATCACGGCAAGTGAAGCGAACGCCAAAACGTCCGCGGATAAGGCCGCGGTTTCAGCCTCCTCTGCGACGACCACAATTTCTGAGGGGAAGCAAGCCATAACTGATCTTCAGGCGACGGCCGTAGCGGCGATTCAAACACAAAAAAATGAAGCGGTAGCGGCTGTGACAGCCACTCAATCCACAGCAACTGAGAGCGTAACGGCCGCGCAGGCTTCTTCTGTGTCCGCTGTGAAAGCTCAGGAAGCGGCGAGCATCCAGGCGATTGAGGCGGATTCTGTTCTTGCTGGTTACGCGAAAAAGGATGAGTTGAGCTCTCTGATCGCGGCGGCTGTCGCTGAGGCAAAGCTTGCGGCATATCCAGTAGGCTCTATTTATTGCTCCATTGATTCGACCGACCCAGGGACACTCTTTGGCGGAACTTGGGTGGCAATTGGGGCTGGCCGTGCTTTAGTGGCAGCAGGCGGTGGGTTCGCTGTGGGGAGTGAGGGTGGTTCAGATACCCACACACTGACGGTAGAAGAGATGCCGTCTCATGCACATACTGCGTGGACGGGGGAGGCGGGATGGCATGGGCACGCCGCAAGAACGGACACAGCCAACCTCACGGGCTCTTTCAACCCGGGCGGTCTTGGCGTCTCAGCCAGCGGCATCTGTAGCCTTGGAGCGGGCAGCCAACCGTCAAACAGTGGTTACGCTACCGATTCCTCCATCGTGAATATTAATGCCAGCCATATGCATAACGTCGGAGTCGACGGCGCAGGGAACCACACGCACACGGTGGGAGTTGGGGCAACAGGGGGTGGGCAGGCGTTTAGCGTCCGCAACCCCTACATTGCGGTAAATATGTGGCGGCGTACGGCATAGGGCCACAAATATCAATCTTTACATTTCAATAGGAGCAAACCATGACCGTTTACAACCGGTATACCGTTCAAATTCTCATGAACTGTGATTCTGCGGACTCCGCCGAAACTCAGCGTAAACTCCGCGAGGCGCTTGCCTCTGTGCCGAAGACTCGTGTCCGAACAATATCTTTTGATGTTTGGATGGACGCCAATAAGGGAATTGAGAAGACATACGACGAGTCCGGGGACGAAATCACGGATTCTGCTGCTGAAGGCTGAGCAATGCCTTTGATGGGGGCACAGGTGGATCTGATTCCTGATTTTTCATCCCGCGTTTTTCTGGCGGGTGGCGGGATTCTGGGAGCCTTGTGCTCCTTTCTTTTTGGGCCAATCGATGATGCTATCGAGTGGCTTTTTGTTTTTATTGTCGTTGACTATCTGTCCGGGACCTTTGCCGCACTGAAGACCGGACAGTGGAACTCCAGGACTGGATTCATCGGGATTACCAAGAAGATCATCATCCTGAGTCTTGTAGCGCTGTGCCATGGACTCGACACCACTTCGATCATCCCTTTTGTCAGCATAAGGGACGTGGCGGTCTTTGCCTTCTGCCTGAATGACTTTGGGAGTGTTTTGGAAAATCTCGAAAAGCTGGGATATGGAGCACTGATTCCCTCTCCTGTCCGGAAAATGCTGAAGGCGATGGAAGAGCGGTCTGAGGCGATGGTTGACGGAGTGGCAGACGGAAGCCAGGGAGAGATACACAGAACCAAAGTAGAAAAATAATTCGATCTTGAACGCGACTATTCCCCCGAGAGGTTTCTCTCGGGGGATTTTTTTGGAGAGACGTATGGGTAGTGATATCAGGAAGTCCTTTTCCGACTGGGATCCGTCCAGCGCAATTGGCTTCGTGAAGAAGTTCGAAGGATGTCGTCTTTGCTCATATAAGGATCCTGTCGGCGTGTGGACCGTGGGGTATGGCGCCACACGCCTGGCGTCTGGCAACCCCGTTATGCGAAATGTCCGGATTACGCAGGAACAGGCAGATGATTTGCTTAAGTCGGAGCTCGAGAGATTGAGGGGCGTTCTGGCGCAGTACATCCGGGTCCCAGTAACTGAAGGGCAGTTTGTAGCGCTCATCGACTTCGCTTACAACTGCGGAGAGGGAGCACTGCGGAGATCTACCCTCCTCAAGCTCCTCAATGCCGGCAAGGTCGTCAATGCGGGGTACGAATTCAAGCGTTGGGCGCGAGCGGGAGGGAGGGAGCTTCCGGGGTTGGTGAGGAGGCGAGAGGCAGAGAAGGAGCTTTTTCTCAGTTAAAAGAAATCCCCGGAAGAGTTGCAGCTCTTTCGGGGGCTGAGCAATGTGTACATATGAGGTCTGTACGTGAGAGATGATACCAAAGAAAGAATAGATAAGCCAGAGGCTTTTATGGATGAACAGAAGTTGAAACAGGCTCAGCAAGCGGCTATCAGCGAATACAAAAAGGAGCGTTTCCACTTCTGGAAAGAACTCGTGCTGGTCGCCTGCGCCGTTATTGGGGGCGTGCTGGGCGTCATCGGTTTTATCCGATCTCTGTAAAAAATCCCCGGGAAAGCATGCGCTCTTCCGGGGAAAAACTACTGACTCTATAGACCACTTACTAGACCACCTACGTAAGGAGAGAAACCCTACAGAGGGCATTATAACGAGAAACCGAAGGACGGGGCGCTCGTATGGGGAAAGATGGAGATTTATATGAACCGCTACCAGATCACTGCAATGACCGTTTCCGCCGCTGGGCTGATTGGGATTGTGGGATACGAAGGGTACAGTGCAACAGCCTACAAGGATACTGGCGGGATCCTCACGGTCGGCTTCGGGCACACCGGGAGCGAGGTTAAAGCTTCTACTCGGATGACCGTTTCTGAGGCTATGAAGACTCTGGGCAAAGATGTTGGCCACACAGAAAAGGTCCTCCAGGCGTGCCTCGGCGATGATATCAAGCTGACTCAAAGCGAGTGGGACGCCTATATCTCTCTTGCGTATAACGTAGGCGCTAAGGCGGTTTGTAAGCCATCGATCAAGTGGAAGCTTCAGACTGGACGATACCAAGCCGCCTGTGCGGCAATCCTATCTTTTGATAAGGTTCGAGTGAACGGAAAGCTCGTCAAGAATAAAGGGCTGACGAACCGGCGGGAAGATGAGTATCGGATCTGTATGAGGGGTCAGGAATGATGAAAAGGAATCTGGCCATTGCCGGGGTCATTATCGGCGCCTTGATAGCGTCCGCGTTCTGGGGGTACTCCAGAGGAAGATCCTCGACGGCGGAGAAGTATGAAGCTCAGATCAGCGAGCTTAAATCTGATTGGCAGAAGCAGACCAGGGCGGTAGAAAAGGAGGCGCAGGAACGCTATGAGAAACAATCAAGACAATTGGCTGATGCGCTTGCCGCGCGAGACAAGGCTTTATCTGACGCTCGCGCTGTGCGGGTTACTGCTGTCCGGGTGCGCGACGCCGCAGACACCAGAGCCAAGAGTGATCTGCAAGCAGCCAGAGATACCGGAGACCGTACTCAAGAGCGCCTCGCCCGATGCGAAAGCCTACTCGGAGAAGGCGCAGAACTGGCTGGGGAGGGTGCAGAGCTTCTTACAAGAGTAGCCGCGGATAAGGAAACAATGAGAGCTACATGCGTGGCGGGGGACCTTCACAACCCTATCAATACTGGGGAAATTGTAGCCAACTGGGCGCCTTCCTTTTGATTTCATAAAAAGGCGCCCCCGAGTTTCCTCAAGGGGCGCGCACAATTCTCTTGCATCTTGGCCTCTTATTAGGCCGTGCCAGTCTTACAAGGGGAGAGCTGGTGCCCACATGCGAACCACAGTGGCCTTCACAAGACCATATACATTATATGGTGACGAAAGGAGAAGGGGCAAGCCCCCTCTCCTTGAGCTTTGCTTACTTCATATTAAGTTTGGCTTCGATAGCGTGGATCCTTTCCATCAGAGAGTCAATCTTTGACGTAGCGGCTTCCAGCTTTGAGTTGGAAGAAGCCAATTTTGCTGACAGATCCCGGTTTTCAGCGGTGAGAGTGCTTACCTGCTGAGTAAGTTCCGTTTTGTTCACCCGCACGCTGTCGCCGCCAAAGCGATAATGCACGCCGAGATTCCCCATCACATCACTGCCAGAGGCGATTGATCCTCCCAGGCTGACCATAAAGTTCTCCGTCGGGCGGACGAAGATACCAAGAGCGGCCGCCCCGCTGCTGTGGTATTGGCCAAGGCCGAGAGAGGCGGACACCCGATGATTTTCATCGAAGTCCAGCGGATGCAGTGCGGCAAGAGCAGCCGCATGCGCGCCGGCACGATGGATCTTGCGGTTAAGTTCCGCGCTGCGGTTATACAGTTTGGAAATGTCATCAGAATTCTGCTGAACCGCCTGATTTGTCTGATACAACTGGCTGCCATTCACAGCATCAGTAGACGTCGCGGAAATCGTTCCGGGGGCAACATTCGTTATCTTTTGGTTCTGGGCATTGATCCCATCAGCCGTCAGATAATGATTGGCATTCGTGATCGCGGTTTCGGCATCAACAGACAGTCCCACGGAGTAGATGGTTGCCCCGGTATTGGTTAAGGCATTTTCCTTCCGTGTTGTGATATCGATATAGTCCTGGCTGGCAGATTCCACCTTCGTAACGGAATTCTTCAGCTGCGAGAGGTTAACCGCATCAGTGTCGTTTTCGCCAGCAGCCACATTCTTGATGGTTTGCCCGCCATTATCTAGTCCATTGGATTTAAGGCTTACCGTTGTGCTGTCCTTGACGATGGTCACGCCACCAGCAGAGATAGTCGTCTTTGCGGCGTCATCAGCCCCAAACTCCGCGCTTTCCATGCCGGTGAGGCTCTTATTCAGCCCAACCTGGTAGTTGTGGGAGCCTGAGGGAGTCTCTGTCTCTGCGACGGTGAGGTTGCTATCAGTCGTAGCAACAGTCGTAGTCGCGGCAGCTGCAGCCTTCTTGAGCTGTGCGACATTAACCGCGTCGGTATCGGCAGCGCCAGCAGCAACGCCGGTGATCTGACGAGTGACATTATTTTCAGCATTGCCAACAGAGACTGCTGCAGCAGTTGCTTTCCAAGTGGCAGAAGTGTCTGTAGAGGTCGTGCCAGTAGAAAGGTCATAACCTGCGATACCAGCAGCAGTTGACGCGATAGAATCCGCGCCCAGAGCTACGCCACCTTCTACCGTGACATTACTTTCAGCTCCAATAGCCACAGCATTCTTTACGCTTGTAGTTGTACCATTCGAAGATGAGCCAATAATTACACTGTTGTCGGCCCCGTTCAGCGTACGCTTATCACCAACAACAACAGCCGTATTCGTATTGGTTATCGAGTTCTCAGAACCAATAACAGACACATTATTAACGTTACTTGCTTTATTAGCGTATCCGTTGACCATGTTGTTGGTGCTCACATTGCCTTCTGTCCCCGTAATGGAGTTTTTCACACCAATCATCTGAGAACGTTGGGTATAGTCAGCCTTGTTGCCACCACCAATTGCGAGAGTAGCACCGCCGCCGTTTGATTCTTTTACAGCGGAACGCAGCGCATCAGCCAAGTCCTTAGCTGAACCCCCTCCAGATAAGGGGGCGGCTATAGAAGTTAGAGAGTTTGTAATTTCGTTTCCGGCGCCAAAGATAAGAGAACCATTGGAGTTAAAAGTTCTGTTGGCTACACCTACTATGCTATTAGCGACGCCGGAATAGAGAGAAGATGCAGTGGCTGACTCGATGCTGTTTAAAGAGCCGGTAATTGTTGCGCCAAAATTCTTCAGAACAGAATTAGACCCGCCACTATAGCCTGAAGATGCTATGGAATAAGCCCCTGTGACTGTGGAGAAAAGCCCGTTAGAGTAACTGTTTGCCCCTAATGTTGTAGAGAAGAGGAGCATGTTATTGTCTTTCGTGCTGCTGCTATCAACATCTACGTCTCCTAGCTTCCCTTTGTAGTTATGGGTGCCGAGCATAACACTGCCAGAACGGGTATACGTATTCTGCCCGATGGCAATGCCCGTCACCATTTTTGTAGGATCTTTTGGGAGCCCGTGTGATATACCGGAGTCGGGATCCTTCTCGTACCCAGCCTGATTGAAGTCAAAAGCCCTCTCCAATCCTCCTACCATATTTTCCACAAACAAATTTGAGCCGATCGCAATACCGCCGCCCTGATCGATATAGTTGTTCGTGTGGGCGCCACCGCCAATTACAATGTCACCGGTGGAAGGCTGCCCGACTCCGCCAGAGTAAAGAATAGTGGCTCCCTTACCAATCGCAACGTTCTCAGCCTTAGGGGCGTTGCTTCCTGAGCCTATAGCAATTCCTACACCGTTCCCAGGGAGGTTGGCAGCAGGGGCCGCCCAAGCCGGCGCCATGGCAAAAGACGAAGCAACAGCGATAGCTATAGTGGTTATCCTGGAGTGTGAGGACCTTGTACCTTTATTCTGTGTACGCATGTTTCTCTCCTAAGAGTAAAGAAATGTATGGATATAAGATAAATCGAGGGTGTGTAATTTTTTGTGGGCGGCTCGTTCAAGGTTAATCGATGTAGGGGG
>ERZ780203.1677-NODE-1677-length-14682-cov-46.104123_pt1 | contig 14682 bp, 10 predicted proteins | sample MGYA00511168_ERZ780203 | MGnify/ENA primary metagenome ERZ780203 (study PRJEB29588, sample SAMEA2156577) | human gut metagenome | biome: human gut; feature: human-associated habitat; material: faeces | place: Denmark | collected 2008/2010 ...
AGATGAACCCGCCGCTGCGCAGCCGCGCAGACCGCGATGCCCTGCTCGCGGGCATTACGGACGGCACGATCGAGGTGATCGCCACCGATCATGCACCCCATACCGCCGCGGAGAAGTCGCGCGGCTTGGCCGCAAGCGCCATGGGGATCGTGGGGTTGGAGTGTGCTTTCCCGCTGTTATATAAATATATGGTGCTGCCGGGCATCGTCACGCTCGAAAAGCTGGTGGCGCTGATGGCTGTCAATCCCCGCCGGATATTCGGCCTGGGCGGCGGGCTGCATGTCGGCGAAGAGGCCGACTTTACGGTGCTGGATCTCGATGCTCGGTACAGGGTCGACCCTGCGACGTTCCTTTCGATGGGCCGGGCGACCCCGTTCGCGGGCTGGGAAGTACAGGGCCGTGCGGCGATGACCGTCGTGAGCGGCAGGGAAGTGTTTACGGACGAAGTGATGAAAACCAATAGATAAGAATGAAACCATTTACGAAGAAAATTGTGCTGGAAAACGGCCGGGAGTTCTACGGTTACGGCTTCGGTGCCGACCGTGAGGCTATCAACGAGATCGTCTTCAATACCTCGATGGTGGGGTATCAGGAGATCATGTCGGATCCCTCCTACACGGATCAGATGGTCGTGATGACCTATCCGCTCATCGGAAACTACGGTATGACCGACGAGGATTACGAAACGAAGAACCCGACCATCGGCGGTATGATCGTGCGCGAGTATAACGACTCGCCGTCGAATTTCCGCTATACGAAAACCCTGAACGAGGTGTTCGAGGAGTACGGCATCCCGGCGATCTGGGGCGTAGATACCCGCACGCTGACGCGCATTATCCGCAACGAGGGCAGCCAGAAGGTCATCGTCACCGATGCCGCCACGCCCCGTGAGGAAGCGATGCGCAAGCTCGCCGGGTATCGCCTGCCGCACGATATGGTTTCACGTGTGAGCTGCAAGAAACGCTGGATGTCGCGCGTTCCCAACCACAAGTACGACGTGGTGGCCGTCGACTGCGGCATCAAGCACAATATCATCCGCCAGCTCAACCGCGTGGGCTGCAACGTGACCATCGTGCCCTACGACTCGACGGTCGAGGAGATCATGGCCTTCCATCCCGACGGCATCGTGCTGTCGAACGGCCCCGGCAACCCCGAGGATGTGACGCCGGTGATCGGGCTGGTCAGGCAACTGCGCGGCAAACTGCCGATTTTCGGCATCTGCATGGGGCACCAGCTCATATCGCTGGCCTATGGCGCCAAGACCGTGAAGATGAAGTTCGGCCACCGCGGCGGGAACCACCCCGTGAAAAACCTGGAGACGGGACGGATCGAGATCACGAGCCAGAACCACAGCTATGCCGTGGACATCGACTCGCTGGCCGCCACCGGCCTCAGGCTGACGCACGTAAACCTGCTCGACGGCACGGCCGAGGGCGTGGAGTGCGCCGAGGACGGCGTCTTTTCGATGCAGTACCACCCCGAGAGTGCCTCGGGCCCGCAGGATAGCGGCTATTTGTTCAAGAAGTTTACCAAAATAATGGAGGAGCGTAAAAATGCCTAAGAGAAGAGATATAAACAAGGTAATGGTCATCGGTTCCGGCCCGATCGTCATCGGCCAGGCCGCGGAATTCGACTATGCGGGTACGCAGGCGTGCCTCGCACTCAAGGAGGAGGGATACGAGGTGATCCTGGTGAATTCGAACCCTGCGACGATCATGACCGATACGCATATCGCCGACAAGGTCTACATGGAGCCGCTGACGCTCGAATACGTGGCCAAGATCATCCGCTTCGAGCGTCCCGACGCCATCGTGCCGGGGCTGGGCGGCCAGACGGGCCTGAACCTTGCGGTGCAGCTTGCCAAGAAGGGTATCCTGAAAGAGTGCCAGGTCGAGATCCTGGGCACCTCGTTCGAGTCGATCGAACGCGCCGAAGACCGCGAACTTTTCAAGGAGCTGTGCGAGTCGCTGGGCGAACCGGTGATCGAATCTAAAATCGCCATGTCGGTCGAGGAGGCCGTGCAGGTCGCCGCCCAGATCGGTTATCCCGTCGTGCTGCGTCCCGCCTATACGCTGGGCGGTACGGGCGGCGGTTTCGCCGACAACGAGGAGCAGTTGCGCGAGATGATGCGCCACGCCCTGTTCCTCTCGCCCGTGCACCAGGTGCTCGTCGAGAAGAGCATCAAGGGCTACAAGGAGATCGAGTTCGAGGTGATGCGCGACCACAACGACACGGCCATCAGCATCTGCTGCATGGAGAATATCGACCCCGTGGGCGTGCATACGGGCGACTCGATCGTCGTGGCGCCGTGCCAGACGCTTACCAACAAGGAGTTCCAGATGCTGCGCGACTCGGCGCTGAAGATTATCCGCGAGCTGAAGATCGAAGGCGGTTGCAACGTGCAGTTCGCACTCGACCCCCTGTCGTTCAAATACTACCTGATCGAGGTGAACCCCCGCGTGTCGCGCTCGTCGGCCCTGGCGTCGAAGGCCAGCGGCTATCCGATCGCGCGCGTGACGGCCAAGGTCGCCGTAGGGCTTACGCTCGACGAGATCATGCTGGCCAATACGCCCGCCAGCTTCGAGCCGACGCTCGATTACGTGGTCACCAAAGTCGCCCGCTTCCCGTTCGACAAGTTCAGCGATGCGTCGAACAAACTGGGTACGCAGATGAAGGCCACGGGCGAGGTGATGTCCATCGGCCGCACGATGGAGGAGAGCCTCCTGAAGGCGATGCGCTCGCTCGAAACGGGCGTCTGCCATATCTACCACAAGAAATTCGACGACTGGTCGGACGCGCAGTTGCTGGAATACATCAAGGACGCTACGGACGACCGCCTCTATGCCATCGCGCAGTTGATCCGCAACGGCATCGACCTGGTGCTGATCTACGACAATACGAAGATCGACATGTTCTTCCTCGAAAAGTTCAAGAACATCGTCGAATTCGAACGCGAGGTGAAAGCGCACCCGATGGAGGTCGAAACCCTGCGCGACGCCAAGCGCATGGGATTCAGCGACAAGTTCATCGGCCAGTTGTGGGATATCTCGCAGTACGACGTTTACCGGCTGCGCGAGAAGGACGGCGTCTTCCCCGTCTACAAGATGATCGACACGTGCGCCAGCGAATTCAGTTCCTACGTGCCCTATTTCTACTCGACCTACGAGGACGAGAACGAGTCGGTCGTGAGCGACAAGGAGAAGATCGTGGTGCTCGGCTCGGGCCCGATCCGTATCGGGCAGGGCGTCGAGTTCGACTACTCGACCGTGCATGCCATCTGGTCGATCCGCGAGGCCGGTTACGAGGCCATCATCATCAACAACAACCCCGAAACCGTGTCGACGGACTACACTACCAGCGACAAGCTCTATTTCGAACCGCTGATGGTCGAGGACGTGATGAACGTCATCCACCTCGAAAAACCGAAGGCGATCGTCGTGTCGCTCGGCGGACAGACGGCCATCAACCTGGCCGAGCCGCTGGCGCAACTGGGTGTGCCCATCATCGGTACCGATACGCAGGCGATCAGGAACGCAGAAGATCGCGGTTGCTTCGAGAAGATCATGGAGGAGTTGCGCATCCCGCAGCCCGAGGCCGAGGCCGTCACCGACATCGAGACCGGCGTGAAGGCCGCCGCCCGCATCGGCTACCCGGTGCTGGTGCGTCCGAGCTATGTGCTCGGAGGCCGTGCCATGCAGATCGTCTCGAACGAGGAGCGCCTGCGCCACTACCTGCAGACGGCCGTCGAGGTCAACGAGGATTCGCCGGTGCTGGTCGACCGCTATATCATGGGCAAGGAGCTGGAGGTGGACGCCATCTGCGACGGCAAGGACGTCTTCATCCCCGGCATCATGGAACATGTGGAGCGTACGGGTATCCATTCGGGCGACTCGATCAGCGTCTATCCGACCTTCAGCGTCAGCCAGAAGGCCAAGGACAAGATCATCGGCTATACAGTCAAACTCGGCCTGAGGATCGGCATCGTCGGCCTCTATAACATTCAGTTCATCCTCGACGAAAACGACGAGGTCTATGTCATCGAGGTCAACCCGCGTTCGTCGCGTACCGTGCCGTTCCTTTCCAAGTCGACGGGCGTGCCTATGGCGCACATCGCCACGCAGGTCATCCTGGGCAAGACGCTCCGCGAGCTGGGCATCACCGAAGTCTACGGCAAGGAGAAGAAACGCTGGTACGTCAAGGCCCCGGCTTTCTCGTTCGCCAAGATCCGCGGTATGGATTCGTACCTGTCGCCCGAGATGAAGTCCACGGGCGAGGCGATCGGCTACGACGACAAACTCACCCGCGCGCTTTACAAGGCGTTGCAGGCCACGGGCATGAACGTCTCCAACTACGGTACGATCTTCGTCACGATCGCCGACCACGACAAGGAGCAGGCGCTGCCCCTCGTGCGGCGTTTCTACGACCTGGGCTTCAACATCGAGGCCACGACCGGGACGGCCGAGTTCCTGCGCAACCACGGCATCCGTACCCGTACGCGCCGCAAGCTGAGCGAAGGCAGTTCGGAGATTATCGACTCGCTGCGCCAGGGACATGTGAGCTACGTCATCAACACCATCGACGTCAACCAGCATAACACGCGCCTCGACGGGTACGAGATCCGCCGCACGGCCGTCGAGAACAACGTGACGGTATTTACGGCGCTCGAAACGGTGAAGGTGCTGTTGGACGTGCTGGAAGAGATTACGTTCGGGGTTTCGACCATCGACGCGAAGTGATTTCGGGTTTTATGCCGCACCTGCGGCACATCGGGACAGAAAAGCATGTATAAAAAAGGCATCTATAAAATTCTTGCCAACGAACCGCTGACGGCGACCGTATGGCGCATGGTGCTCGGGGGGGATACGCAGTGGATCACCGCCCCCGGGCAGTTCGTCGACATCGCCCTCGAAGGCCGTTACCTGCGCCGTCCGATCTCGGTCTGCGACTACGACGCCACGACGCTCACGCTCATCTACAAGGTGGTGGGCGAGGGAACCGCACAGATGAGCCGTATGGCCGCGGGCGGGGAGCTCGACCTGCTGACGGGGCTCGGCAACGGGTTCGACGTGCACAATGCCGCACAGCGTCCCCTGCTGGTGGGCGGCGGCGTAGGCGTGCCCCCGCTCTACAACCTGGCCAAAGTGCTGCTTGCGGCAGGCAAACGGGTCGGCGTGGTGCTCGGGTTCAATACGGCGGACGAGGGTTTCTATGCCGACGAATTCCGGGCGCTGGGCTGCGACGTTGATCTGGCTACGGCCGACGGTTCGGCGGGTGTCAGGGGGTTCGTCACGACGGCCATCGCCGAGTGCCGCCCCGAGTTCGACTATTTCTATGCCTGCGGGCCGCTGCCGATGCTGCGGGCATTGTGCGACGCCGTGCAGCAGGACGGGCAGCTCTCGTTCGAAGAGCGCATGGGCTGCGGTTTCGGGGCCTGCATGGGCTGTTCGTGCAAAACCAAATACGGCAACAAGCGCATCTGCAAGGAGGGGCCCGTATTAACGAAAGGGGAGGTCATATGGTAAACAAGCAGTTCATCGCACAAAACCGGCCCGCGGAAAAACCCGCCGCGGATATGTCCGTCAGCCTGAGCGGCCTGAGACTGGATAACCCGGTCGTGCCGGCCAGCGGTACATTTGGGTACGGCAACGAGTTCCGGGATTTTTACGACATCAACATCCTCGGGTCGTTTTCGTTCAAGGGCACCACGCGCGATGCGCGCTTCGGGAACCCCACGCCCCGCATCGCCGAATGTACGGCGGGCATGATCAACGCCGTGGGGTTGCAGAACCCGGGCATCGACGCCGTGATCGCTGAGGAGTTGCCGCGCCTGAAGACTTTTTTCCATAAACCCGTGATCGCCAATATCAGCGGCTTTTCGATCGAGGAGTACGCCTATTGCTGCGAGCGGATCGACCGCGAGCCGCAGGTCGGCATCATCGAGGTCAATGTCTCGTGCCCCAACGTGCGGCACGGCGGCATGTCGTTCGGCACGTCGCCCGAGTGTGCCGCCGAGGTGACGCGCGCCGTGAAGGCCGTGACGACCAAACCCGTTTACATCAAGCTGTCGCCCAACGTCACGGACATCGTTTCGATCGCCCGGGCGTGCGAGGAGGCGGGCGCCGACGGCATCTGCCTGATAAATACCCTGCTGGGGATGCGGATCGACGTCAGGAACCGCAAGGCAGTCATCGCCAATACGATGGGCGGTTTTTCGGGTGCCGCGGTCTTCCCCGTGGCCGTGCGGATGGTCTACCAGGTTGCCAAGGCCTGCAAAATACCCGTCATGGGGTGCGGCGGCGTGACGACGGCCCGCGACGTGATCGAGATGATGATGGCCGGCGCTACGGCCGTACAGGTCGGCGCCGCGAACCTGGCGAACCCCTATGCCTCGAAGGAGATCGTCGAGGCGCTGCCTGCCGAGATGCAACGGCTCGGGATCGGGCGGCTGAGCGACATAATCGGAATTGTAGAATGAACGTAAAATCGTACGATATGCAACATGACGTAATTATCGCCTGCGACTTCAAGTCTGCGGAAGATACCTTCAAATTCCTCGACCTGTTCAGGGGCGAGGCACGCAAACCTTTCCTCAAGATCGGCATGGAGCTGTTCTATGCCGAAGGGCCGGAAATCGTGCGTGAGATCAAGCGCCGGGGGCACAAGATTTTCCTCGACCTCAAGCTGCACGATATTCCCAATACGGTGAAGAAGGCGATGGCCGTACTGTCGCGGCTGGATGTGGATATGTGCAACGTCCATGCGGCGGGTACCATCGAGATGATGAAATATGCCCTCGAGGGGCTTACGCGCGAGGACGGTACGCGCCCCCTGCTGATCGCCGTGACGCAGCTCACCTCGACCAGCGAGGAGCGTATGCAACAGGAGCTGCTGATCGCATCTTCGATCGGCGACACGATCGTGAAATACGCGCAGAATACCAAGGCCGCAGGGCTCGACGGCGTGGTATGCTCGCCGCTCGAAGCGGGCATGGTACACCAAGCCTGCGGAAAAGAGTTCCTCACAATCACGCCCGGCGTGCGTTTTGCAGACGGTGACGTGGCGGATCAGGTGCGTGTCACCACGCCTGCCCGTGCGCGGGAGATCGGCTCCGACTTCATCGTCGTGGGACGCCCGATCACCGCCGCGGCCGACCCTGTGGCAGCCTACCGCCGCTGTGTGGACGAATTCTGCGGATAATCCGCGAAGTTACTTTTAAACAGTATAGTTATGAAACCGGTAAAACTTTTCTACCTGAAAAACTGCCCCTTCTGCAAGAAGGCGCTGCGTTACATCGAAGAGGCCAGGGCGGCGCACCCCGAGCTGGCTGCCGTCGGGATCGAGATGATCGAGGAATCGGAGCAGCCTGCGCTGGCCGACACGTTCGACTATTACTACGTGCCGACATTCTATGTCGACGGCGTGAAGGTGCACGAAGGCGGGGTTTATCCCGAGGAGGTGGAGAAGATTTTACGCTCGGCACTGGAATAACCCTCCGGTCGGGAAGAACCGATCCGGGGAGCCGATTCATACGAACCTGCCCGATGAAGACCTTGCTGCGAATGTCGCTGGCGGCTGCGGCCGTGCTTTGCCTGCTGTCGGCCGGGGCACAAACTCCGGCAGGGGACGCTGTGTCCGATTTCGACTATGCCGTCGATGTCGTGGAACGCGCCTATGCCGGCTATCCGGACAAGACCGCGGGCCGCGAAGCGGAGTACGCCGCACTGAAAGGGCGGCTGCAATGCGAGATTTCCGGCGACCGTGATGTCTATGATGCCATTGCCGAATACCTCGGCTGGTTCGACGATTCGCACCTCCAAACACCCGGTGCCGAAGCCTACCGGGCTAAGTCGCTGCGCCGCGATACGGACTATGCCGGGCGGATGAAGCGTTACGATCCGCAGTTCATGCACTGTCGCGTGGACGAAGATACGTATTTGATCCGATTCCCGTCGTGCGACCTGACCGATGCCGAAATCGCCGGAGTGCGAGCCGCTGTCGCGGCTTACCGCGCCTCGGGCTGTGAGAACCTTGTCGTCGACATCCGCGGCAATATGGGCGGGAGCGACAATGCCTATGAACCCCTGCTCAAACTGCTCTACGACCACGAAGGTACGGAGGATGCCATGGAGTACCGCGTATCGGATATAGCCATCGCCCACGTCCGGGAGTTTGCCGGGAATACGGAGCGGGGACGCAGGAAGGTTGCGCGTATGGAGCGAACCCCGGCCGGGAAATTTCTCGAAGAGGGCAAAACCTACCGTATCCGTTACGATTCGGTGTCGCCCGTGCCCCGGCGCGCCGCGCTGATCGTCGACGGCCGGGTGGCTTCGTCGGGTGAGCAGCTGGTGCTCGAAATCAAGGCGTGCAGCCGTCGTACGACCGTCTACGGACAGGACAACACGCTGGGGTGCCTCGACTATTCGAACTGCGAGATACTTTATTTCCCTCGGGACACGGCGCGTTGGATGATCGTGCCCGTCACCCGTTCCAAACGGATTCCCGCAGGGCGCGGCATCGACCGGGAGGGGATTGCCCCCGACGTGCGCATCCCGTTGCCGCTGCCCGCGACGCTCGCCGACAACGTCGACCCGTGGGTCGAGTGGGTGGCCGGGGAACTGAAAAAATAACCGAAAAACGAAAATTACCATGGAGAAATCAATTGCGAAAGACCTGCTCTCGATCGGCGCGGTATTCCTGCGCCCCGAGCAGCCGTTTACCTGGGCCAGCGGTATCAAGAGCCCGATCTATTGCGACAACCGCCTGACGCTGACGGCACCTGTCGTGCGCGGACATGTCGAGGCCGGGCTTGCCGGGATCGTCCGCACCAAATTCCCCGGTGCCGAGGTGCTGATGGGCACTTCGACCGCCGGCATCGCCCATGCGGCCATCACGGCGACGATCCTCGACCTGCCGATGGGTTATGTGCGCAGCGGTTCGAAAGACCATGGCCGCGGCAACCGGATCGAGGGCAAACTGGAGAAGGGGCAGAAGGTCGTCGTGATCGAAGACCTGATCTCGACCGGCGGTTCCTGCATCGAGGTGGTGAACGCCCTGCGCGAGGCCGGTGCCGAGGTGCTGGGTGTGGCTTCGATCTTCACCTACGGCATGAAAAAGGGGCTTGAGCGCCTGAAAGAGGCCGGCGTCGTCAATTACAGCCTTTCGAACCTCGATGCGCTGGTGGAGGTCGCCGCCGAAGAAGGGTATATCGAGCCCGGGGATAAGGCCCGGCTGCTGAAGTTCCGCGACAACCCCTCGGACGAAAGCTGGATGGATAAATAGTTCGCTGCGGCCGCGCATTCCCGGCCGGGCCTTACCTGCCGTGCGGGGATATGCCCGTCCGCAGTGGCGCGAAGCCGCGGACATGCCGGAGCCGATACGGACTACGTAACCCGAAACTGAAACAGAGAAGAAAAATATGCGACATTTAATCGATCCGACCGACCTGACGGTTGCCGAAACCGAACAGATCGTTGCGCTGGCGGAGGACATCATCGCCAACCGTGCCAAATACAGCGAGGCATGCAAGGGAAAGAAGCTGGCGACGCTCTTCTACGAACCGTCGACCCGTACGCGCCTGAGTTTCACCTCGGCCATGATGGAGCTGGGCGGCAGCGTCATCGGTTTCTCGGACGCCAACTCGTCGTCCGTGTCGAAGGGCGAGACCGTGGCCGATACCGTACGTGTGATCCGCTGCTTCGCGGATATCATCGCCATGCGCCACTTCAAGGAGGGGGCGCCGCTCGTGGCCTCGCAGTATGCCGGGGTGCCGGTCATCAATGCCGGCGACGGCAGCCACAGCCACCCGACGCAGACGCTGACCGACCTGCTGACGATCAAGCGCGAAAAGGGGCGTTTCGACAACATGACGATCGGCTTCTGCGGCGACCTCAAGTTCGGCCGCACCGTCCATTCGCTCATCAAGGCGCTGTCGCGCTACTCGGGCATCAAGGTCATCCTGATCGCCCCGCAGGAGCTGCGCCTTCCCGACTACATGCTGGCCGAGATGAGCGAGAACTCGAAGCTGGAGTTCCGCGAGGTGGAGACCATGGAGGAGGTGATGCCCGAACTGGACGTTCTCTACATGACGCGCGTACAGAAGGAGCGCTTCCTTGACGAGGAGGAGTTCGACCGCGTGAAGAACAGCTTCGTGCTCAACCCCGAGAAACTCGGGACAGCCAAGGAGGATATGATCATCCTGCATCCGCTGCCGCGCGTGAACGAGATCACGCGTGCCGTGGACAATGACCCGCGCGCGGCCTATTTCCGGCAGGTCGAGAACGGTAAGTTCGTGCGTATGGCACTGATCCTGACCCTGCTCCGCTGGGCCGACCGGAACAAGCCGTTCGAACGGACTCCGGTTTTCAACGGCGAGTATGTGGTCAACGAGATGGAGTGTTCCAACCGCCGTTGCATCTCCGCCACGGAGGATGTCGACCAATTGTTCTACCGCACGGCCGACGGCACCTGCCGCTGCGCCTACTGCGAGGCCAAAGCCAGGTAACGGGCTGGCAATTCGGGCTGAAAGCTCCCTTCGGGGAGCTTTTTTTATGTCTGGTGCGGAAAAAACGGTTTTTTGTCAGGGATTTCCCGCGCTGGAGTGTTATTATATAAATGGCAGGGATTTATGGAATAAATTCTGTTGCGTTGCCCTACCCGGAGTTTGGCGCTGGCGGGTATGGCCGTTTATTTTTTGCGTTTTTAGGGCGCGGATATTGCAACACTTTCCTTATATTTGTTTATCAATGAATGAGTGTATGGAGTTGCAATCCGAGACGATTCTGGATCTGAAGGCGTTCAACCGCCTGTTCGGGGAGTACCAACAACGGTTTATCCGTTTCGCGGGCACTTATGTCTCCGATGCAGCCACGGCCGAGGATATCGTCATGGAGAGCTTTATGGCCGCCTGGGAAAAACGCGACATGCTTTCCGCCTCCGCCTTCCCTCCCTACGCGCTCACGATCGTCAAGAACAAATGCCTGAACCATCTGCGTTCGCAGGGCGTCCGCCTGCGTGCCGCCGAGGATATCCACTCCCACGGTGCGCGCATGCTCCGAACCCGCATCTCGACCCTCGAAGCCTGCAACCCCGAGGAACTGTTCAGCGAGGAGGCGCGGCGGTTGGTGAACGAGACGCTGGACAGACTTCCGGAAAAGACCCGCGCGATTTTTATCCGCAGCCGCTTCGACGGCAAAAGCTATAAGGAGATCGCCGCCGAAATGGACGTTACGGTCAAGAGCGTCGAATTCGAAGTCTCGAAGGCGATGAAAATCCTGCGCGTGGCACTCAAAGATTACCTGGCTTTTTTTATTTTCTGGTTTTATATCAATTGATAATCATTCGTTTAACTTGCTTCACCCGGACTTTCCCTGAAAAAAGTGCGATTTTTTTCAGGGATTTCCCCGGCTGGGGTGTTATCTCTATGTCATGGAAAAAGAATTACTACACCGGTTTTTTGACGGGCGCGCGTCCGTAGAAGAGGAAAAACAAGTCCTCGACTGGATCGACCGTGATCCGGCCAACCGCAGGGAACTGCTTGCCGAGCGCCGTTTGTTCGATTCGATGCTGATGCTGGCCGACCCCGGACGCACGACACGCAAGCCGAAGGTTTTGACCCTGCCGCGCTGGACACGCGAAGTCCTCAAATACGCTGCGGTCATCCTGGTCATTGCGGGAGCAGGGGGTATCTATGTCTCGCGGATGTATGACAAGTTCCTGTTGACGGGCAATACGATCACCGTCCCGGCAGGCCAGCATATCGACGTGCAGCTGCCCGACGGCACGAAGGTCTGCATGAATGCGCTTTCCGAACTGCATTACCCGACTTTCTTCGTCGGGCGCGAGCGGAAGGTGCGGCTCAAGGGCGAGGCATTCTTCGACGTGTCGCATGACCGGAAGCATCCTTTCGTCGTCGAGACCTATGCCTGCGACGTGGAGGTGCTGGGTACGAAATTCAACGTCAAGGCCCGTTCGGAAGACGGGGAATTCGTCGCCTCGCTCGTCGAGGGTAAGGTGCGCGTGACGGATCGCTTCAATACGAACAACCATGTCGAGCTGCGCCCGCGCGAACAGGTGACACACCTCAACGGACGGCTGATCCTGGGGCGGATACCCGAGCACGAAGGGTTCCTGTGGCGCGAGGGGCTGATTGCCTTCCGCGACGCTTCGTTCGGGGATTTGCTCGATGAGTTCGAGAAATATTACGGCGTGAAGATCGAGGTGCGGCGCCAGGATATACCGACCAACCTTTTCACCGGGAAGATCCGTATCTCCGAGGGTATCGACCATGCCCTGTGGGTTTTGCAGCAGAGCGCCGATTTCCAGTATACGCGCAACGAACTGAAAGACATGATTTATATACACTGACCAACCTAACCTGATTGTAGTACCTAAGCCCAGATTTATGTGAAAAATTGCCCCAGACCTTAGACGAATGATGAGGCGTGCTCCGGACAGCGCCTTTAACAACCCCTCCCCCGACCAGGGCAGGGGATCCGGAAAAACCAATAACCTAATTAACTGACCAACGTATGAAAATGAAAAACCAAGCGAGAGTTAGGTTTCTCTTGCCTGTTTTGACACTTGTATGCTGCCTTTTCGCGGGCACGGCAAGTGCGCAGTCCGTACCGGTAACCCTCCGGGTTTCGGACGCTCCCCTTGAGCAGGTGCTCAGTGCAATCGAAAAGCAAACCACCTACCTGTTCGTGTACGACAAGAATGTGGACGTGGCGCGCCGCGTGTCGATCGATGTGAAGGATACGCCGCTGAATAATGTGCTCAATACGCTTTTCCAATCCTCCGATATCGCTTATGCCGTCGAGAATACGTCGATCGTACTCTCGCAGAAAGCTCCTGCCGCACAGCCCGGCCAGCCTGTCACCGTGACGGGCAAGGTCGTCGATGCTTCCGGTATGCCGGTGATCGGCGCTGCGGTCATTATCAAAGGGACTACGATCGGTACGAGTACCGGCGTGGACGGCGATTTCTCGCTGCAAGTTCCCCCCCCCTCGGCTGATGCTGTATTAGAAATCAATTATTTAGGCTACGAACCGATCGCACAGGCCGTAGGCAGCCGCACCAACATCACCTTTACGCTCCGGGAGTCGGCGGTGGATGTGGACGCGGTCGTGGTTACGGCCCTCGGTATCAAACGCTCGGAAAAGGCGCTGTCGTACAACGTGCAGCAGGTCAATTCCGAGGACATCGTAGCCAACAAGGACGTCAACTTCATCAATTCGCTCAGCGGCAAGGTCGCCGGTGTGACGATCAACTCGTCGTCGGGCGGCGTCGGCAGTGCCTCGAAGGTCGTCATGCGCGGTCAGAAATCGATCTCGCAGTCTTCGAACGCCCTCTACGTGATCGACGGCGTGCCGATGTTCACGACGGCCCGCGACGGCGGCACGGAGTTCGCCTCGCAGGGTACGACCGATCCCATCGCCGACATCAACCCCGAGGACATCGAGTCGATGTCGGTGCTGAACGGTGCGGCCGCTGCGGCACTCTACGGTTCGGATGCCGCCAACGGTGCCATCGTCGTCACGACCAAGCGCGGCAAGGCGGGCTACACTTCGGTGACCGTTTCGAGCAGCACGGAGGTGATGTCCCCGTTCATCCTTCCCGATTTCCAGAACCGTTACGGTACGGGCGACCTCAATTCGACCGAGAGTTCTTTCGTCCGCAGTTGGGGCAACCGCCTGAACAGTTCCAACTACATGGGCTACAATCCCCGCGACGACTATTTCCAGACCGGCGTAACGGGTACCGAGAGCGTGTCGCTCTCGACGGGTACCGAAAAGAACCAGACCTATTTCTCGGCCGCGGCGGTCAATTCGCGCGGTATCGTCCCCAACAACGGTTACGACCGATACAACTTCACGTTCCGCAATACCACCTCGTTCCTCAACGACAAACTGAAACTCGACGTGGGTGCCAGCTATGTGATGCAGAAAGACCGCAACATGACCAACCAGGGTACCTACAACAACCCGCTGGTCGGCGCTTATATCTTTCCGCGCGGCAATGACTGGGGCGATATCGAGATGTACGAGCGTTACGATCCCGCCCGCCGTCTCTATACGCAGTACTGGCCCGTGGGTGATGCCGGCATGACGATGCAGAACCCCTATTGGATCAACTACCGTAACCTGCGCGAGAACAACAAAGACCGTTACATGCTGAGCGCCGCGCTCTCGTACGACGTGCTCGACTGGCTCAATGTCTCCGGCCGTATCCGGGTCGACAACAGCAGCAACGACTATACGGAAAAGTTCTATGCTTCGACCTTCACGCAGCTGACCGAGGGCTCGAAAAACGGTCTTTACGGCATCACGAAGACCAAGGACAAGCAGGTCTACGGCGACGTGCTGGTGAATATCAACAAGACCTTCGGCGAGAACTGGTCGCTCCAGGCTAACGTCGGAGCCTCGATCTCGGACATGCGCTACGATGCCATGAAGGTGCGCGGCCCGATCCCCGACGGCGAGATCACCGACGAGAAGCCCTTGCTGGCCAACGTCTTCAACGTGCAGAACCTGAGCAACACCTCCAAGACCAAGCGGTTGCAGGAAGGGTGGCGCGAGCAGACCCAGTCGGTCTTCGCTTCGGTCGAGGTCGGCTTCAAGAACACCTATTTCCTCACGCTGACCGGCCGTAACGACTGGCCTTCGCAGCTGGCCGGCGAGCACT
>ERZ780203.1682-NODE-1682-length-14630-cov-8.550669_pt1 | contig 14630 bp, 13 predicted proteins | sample MGYA00511168_ERZ780203 | MGnify/ENA primary metagenome ERZ780203 (study PRJEB29588, sample SAMEA2156577) | human gut metagenome | biome: human gut; feature: human-associated habitat; material: faeces | place: Denmark | collected 2008/2010 ...
CGACGGTTCCGCCGGACTTAATGAGTGCGTTCCAGCTGATTCCTTATCAGAGTGCGGAGGATGCTGTGTTTAAGGCTTTAGGTGTCGAGTAAATTAAGATATTTACATATCATCAAGTGCCGCATTTTGTTTGATGAGGAGGATTGAGAAATGATTAAGTCTGTTCATGACTATCAGATAGATGATGTATTCAAGAAAGATGCAGGTTTCTGCTACTCGATTCCGAAGTATCAACGTGAATACACATGGGGACAGTATCAATGGAAAGATCTCTATGATGATGTTTGCGAAAACGATTATGGATATTTTATTGGTTCTATCATCTGCATTGATAATTCTTCGGATGCGTTTCAGATAAAGGAATTGGAGGTTGTCGATGGACAACAGCGTTTGACTACACTGTGTCTTTTATTGACTGCTATCTATAACCGGTTGAAGCAACATAAAGACGAGTTGGACGAGGACGACGAGGACGAACTTCCTACACTCAGAAAATCTATTATTTGTAAGGGTGCATCTAATGGGCTGATTCTTTGTCCGCAGATTCAGAACAACAACCAGGCAGATTTCAATGTTGTTATGTTTGAAAACGGTTTGCTCAAGAGTGCCAAAAAGGAAAAGAATTGGGGAAATCGAAAAATTGCTAAGTGTTATAAATATTTTCTGCATCGACTGGATCAGGATATTGAGGAATCCGGTGATGCAGTAACAACTTTGCTTGAAATAAAGCGTAAAGTTTCCAAGGCTGTTCTTGTCAAAATTGAAGTAGGCAGCCATGCGGAAGCCTATACACTGTTTGAGTCTCTGAATAACAGGGGTACACCACTTACTGCAATCGACTTGATGAAGAATCTTATTCTGGCAAGAGCAGAACGTTCCGGGTTGACTTGTGATGACTGTTTTGATGACTGGCAAACTCTGTTGGGATACCTCACGGATGATTACTCTACTCAGGAGCGATTTTTCCGTCAATACTACAACGCCTTTAAGAATGAGCTGAATGAACCGTTCCGTACTGATGGACAGCGTAAGAAAGACCCACTGGGTTACATTGCCACACGCTCTAATCTGTTGTCGATTTTTGAGGAGTTGATAAACAGAGATTTGACCGGCTTTATGAACGACATTCTTGCTTGCGGAGAGATATATTCTCAGCTTATTTTGAGCAACGATGATAAGACAAAATATACTAATAGCTTGACTGAGTTGAGTCGAATTCAGGGGGCACCATCTTATCTTTTATTGATGTATCTTTTCAAAAAGCAAAAAGAACTTCAGATTCAGGATAGTGATCTCCAAGATACCATTAAGTTGCTGACTCGTTTCTTTGTTCGTAGAAATACTACCGATACACCTAACACCAGAGACCTGAACAAGATTTTCATGCAGATTATTTCGGATGTAGAGGAAAAGGGTCTCACTGGAAAGGTAATTTATCAGCATATTTATGAAGAACTCGTTCGTTGGTCTGCATCGGATGATGTTTTTGAGGAAAAATTAAAAGGTGATATTTACGAGGAAAATGTTGGTGTTGCTCGTTTCGTGCTTTGCGCTATCGCTCAAAAAGCTATGACTACAGAAACCTGGACAAATCTCTGGGAGCAGAATGATTATGGCGGTAAAAAAGTTTTCAAATGGACGATAGAGCATATCTTCCCAGAAGGGAAAAATATCCCTGCAAAATGGGTTGATATGATTGCAGGTGGTGATCGCAATCTGGCGAATGAATACCTTGAACAGTATGTTCATAAAATTGGAAACTTGACTGTTACTGGATACAATAGCACGTTGAGCAATCTCTCATTTATTGAAAAGCGAGATAGAGTTAATGCTCAAAAGCTGAAGGTTGGATACCGAAACGGACTGGAAATCAATAAGGAACTGGCGGAAAAAGATTCATGGACAGTTCAAGACATTGTTGAGCGAACCGATAAATTGGTGAGTCAGCTACTTGAAATGTATAAACTCTAATTAAGAAGGGGGCGTAGACCATGATAACAGAAAGCCGTATTTATGTTGCGATAGACTTGAAATCGTTCTATGCCTCTGTTGAATGTATGCAAAGGGATTTAGACCCGATGACCACTAATCTGGTGGTGGCGGATGCCAGCAGAACGGAGAAAACAATCTGTCTCGCTGTTTCTCCCGCTTTAAAATCGTTTGGTATTCCGGGTCGTCCCCGCCTTTTTGAAGTGATTCAGGCAGTCAATAGGGTCAATGCCCAGCGAAAAGATAATGCACCTGGGCGCACCCTTATTGGCAGCTCTTATAATCTGCCGGAGCTGAACAGCAATCCTTCTTTGGCACTGGACTATGTGATCGCCCCTCCGCAGATGGCGAAGTATATGGAGGTCAGTACTCAGATTTACAATGTGTATCTGAAATACATTGCCCCGGAAGATATTCACGTTTATTCCATCGACGAAGTATTCATTGACGTTACCAGCTATCTGAATACTTATCAGCTGTCTGCCCGTGAGCTTGCGATGAAGATGATCCGGGATGTCTTGAGTACGACCGGGATAACAGCGACTGCCGGTATCGGGACGAACCTGTTCCTTGCAAAAGTTGCGATGGACATTGTAGCGAAGCATATCCCGGCTGATAAGGACGGTGTGCGAATTGCAGAACTGGATGAGATGGGATACCGTCGCCAGCTCTGGAACCACCGCCCCCTCACTGATTTTTGGAGAGTCGGCAAGGGCTACGCAAGAAAGCTGGAAGAATACCGGATGTTTACAATGGGTGATGTTGCCCGTTGCTCTGTTGACAATGAAGATTTGCTCTACCGGCTTTTCGGGGTAAATGCTGAGCTTCTGATCGACCATGCCTGGGGATGGGAGCCTTGCACTATCAAGGAGATAAAAGCATATAAGCCCAGCAGCAATAGTATTGGCTCCGGACAGGTGCTTCAATGCCCCTATGATTTCGAGAAAGCCAAGCTGGTTGTGAGAGAAATGGTTGACCTCCTTGTGTTGGACTTGGTTGACAAGGGGCTAGTAACAGATCAGATTGTTCTCACAATCGGTTATGACATAGAAAACTTGACAGACCCGGAGCGAAGAAAAGCATACACGGGTCTCGTCACAACTGACCATTATGGTCGAAAGATACCAAAACACGCTCACGGAACGATAAATATTGGTAGAAAAACTTCTTCCACCATGCTGATAACCAAGGCTGTGATGGAGCTGTTTGACCGGATCGTTGACCCCGATCTCTTGGTTCGCCGTGTAAACATGGCGGCAAATCATGTGGTAACAGAGGACTCAGTTCAGAAAAATGATTTTGTGGAGCAGTTGGATTTGTTCACCGATTACTCAGCTCTGGAGAAACAGCGTGAAGAAGAAAATGCGGCGCTGGAGCGTGAAAAGAAGCTACAAAAGGTAGAGTTGGATATAAAGAAAAAATTTGGAAAAAATGCTATTCTGAAGGGGATGAACCTTCAGGATGGTGCTACCGCAAAAGACCGTAATAGGCAGATCGGCGGGCATAAGGCATAGAAAAATTCTAATGCCATACAACGTATGGAAGGAGGTGCCGTATGAAAAATTTGAAGCAAGTCCATAACTTTGCAATAAAGTGGATTGATAAATTCAGAGATCAGAATATCAATTATGTTGAGCTTGTCGATCACTATATGGCAGACGATTGTGCTGCTCTCGGATTTCAGATGGATTGCGGTCATGCCTTTTCGGAGAAGTACGGGAATGCTGCAAGCAAGAGTGATGAGCTGGACAAAATCATTGACGATGTGACAGACATCGACTTGCTTGGCTCTGCAATCTACTCTCAATGGAGATACTTCAATCACTGGGCTTATGATGCTGCTTCCATATTGGAGCCTGAAAACCGATCTTGGTTTATTCTCGCCCTGAGTCGGTTGGCAATACTTTCTGGAGAAAATCCCTTTATCTTTTCTGGGCAGCTTCAAAAGATTCATATTGTCTCCAATCGGCTGTGTTATGGTCCCTGCCCGGAACCGGATGAGGAAATTGAGCAGCACATCACCATCAATTCAGAGGGACGAGTATGGTTTTCTGCTTACGTTTTCGGGCAGAACCGTGACGGGCGTTATGAAAAGTCCAGAACACAGAACTTGAAGCTGGGTACGGTCGGTACAGATAAGATTTTCTCTGCTTTTACCGCTTATTTTAGCGAAGGTTATGATGAGGTTTTTGCTACAGATATTGGCGACTGGAGCATGGAACTGACGAACACGGACAGTAAGACATATAAATTTCGTGGGTCGCTGTGTTCACATTTTGAGGTTGATGGGATTGATTTATCTGATCTGCTTCGTGAAAGTCTGGGTATATCTGACCTCTATGCCTTTGATGGGAACGCAAAACCTGATGCTGTGAAGCGAATTGAGATATACTACCACCGCATTACCAAAATCAAGCCGAAGGAAGCGTTTTCTGAAAAGATCGAATATGCGACCTGGGACTACACAGAGTCCATGATTATTGATAGTGATTTGGAAACCATAGAGCATATTCAGAATATCGGTACAGGCTGCTCTGTCACCCGCCAATATAAGACTGAAGATGGAGTTGAGAGTCTGCTGGAAGATTTGGATGCAAATACACTATTTGAACATATCGAAGGGAATCCAGACGATGTATTTGTTGATCCGCTTGAAAGCAGAGATTACATTATCAAGGTATTTACTCAACATGGAAAAGAAAAGGTCATTCAGGGAACTTATGATAAAAAAGGACTGCCGGATGATTGGGCAGAGTTTATAGATTCCGTATTTGAGTTTGTGACTTTCTACGGCTGGGGAGAAATTATGAATCCTTCGGTCTACGGTAAGGTGCGGCGAACCGGCAGTGATTTAATCTATTGCAGCGTCACCTTTGACGAGGGATACAGGAGCTACTATTACATAGCAGACGACGACTCAATCGAAGTTGGTGATTTTGTACTTGTGCCAGCCGGTAAGAATAATCACGAAACGATTGTTGAAGTCGTGAAGAAAGAATATTTCCCGGAGGACGGAACTCCTCTGCCGCTGGAGAAAACAAAGCATATAATCCGTAAATGTACGGATGACGATTTTGATTCGATGGATTAGAGGCGGTGCTGCATGGGATATACAGATGACCACAAATACGATGATATTATCAATATGCCCCATCATGTTTCTTCCAAGAGACAGCGAATGTCCATGATTGACCGTGCGGCGCAGTTTTCTCCCTTTGCTGCATTGACCGGTTATGATGCGGCAGTAAAGGAGACCGCAAGGCTGACAGACAAGCGTATTGAGCTGGATGAGTATGAAAAAGCAGCTCTGGATGAAAAATTGCGACTTGCATTGGAAAACCCAGAGGAAGAAATCACAATCACATATTTCAAGCCTGATGCAAAGAAAGACGGTGGTGCATATATCGGCATCACTGGAAAGATAAAAAAGATCGATGACTATGAACGAGTGCTCGTTCTGGTAGACGGTTTGAAAATTACTATCGAAGATATAATGGAAATCGAGGGAACGCTTTTCAATTCTGTTGAGAGCTATACTCCATAAAAAATGGCAGACCTGTGTTTCGGCAGGTCTGCCTTCGTCTTTATATAAGCATTTATTCATAATCAAAGCCAACACCCGGATCATAGTCGTTTAGGTCATCCTTTAGGAAGTTGGATTTGCGAAGATACATAGGGTTTACCAGTTCTCCCTTTTCGTGGAGCAGGCTGAATTTATAATCTAAGAGAGCTGCCGGAACATACAGTCTTTGCGCTGCTTCAAAGAAAGAATACTCTGAAAGGCAGGATAGCACCTCATCATCTTCAAGCAACAACTCGGCGGCAAAGAAATTTGCTTCATCTTCTTCCTTGGAGCTGCTGTCGAAAACCTCCATTTCCTGAAAACCTTTCATCATGGCAATCTTGGTATGTAAGACAGCGTGACCCAGTTCATGGGCAATCAGGATTCGCTCCAATACATCGTTGACGTTATTATCGATGACAATATTCTTCTGGCGGGATTGGTAGAAAAAGAACCCCTTCAGCTTCTTTTTCATATCTATGAAATGAACTTTGATGCCGAGTAAGCGGCACAGTTCGTATGGGTCTCTGGTGTCGTACTTTTTCACCAGTTTTTTAACGGTTTCTGCGATGTGTATTGCTGTTCTCACGTTCATCACCTCCGAAACAGGGGCAGAAAACACGGATAAAACTATTCATATATAATTATAACGTATGATGTGCCCAATAATCAGGACTGTTCCTTATGTTTCCTATATTTCTTTGGTGTGAATTTATCCTGAGCAGCCTTTTTGGAATCCATATACACCGTCATCAATGCTTGGAAGAACACGTCTTTTGCATCATCGTCCAGATCACCACCGGCGAACAGAGAACTGACACGTCCTAGGACTTCTTGCGCTTCCTTGGCTCCTTTTGCCCCAAACTTCTCCCTTGCGTCTGCAATAAACATATCCTCGTCTATATGGCTTTGTGTATCGGTTTCATCATCATCGAGAAGATAAGATACGGAAATATGCAGAGCTTCCGCAAGTTTTCTGATATTGCTTTTACGGGGGATAGTCCCTAGCTGTTCATAAGTATAAAGAGACCTCTCGGAAATGCCGGTCAGTTGAGAAAGTTCAGTTTGAGAAAGGTTCAATGCCAAGCGTGCTTCTTTCAATTTTTCACCAAACGTCATTGTCGTACACGTCCTTTCATAAAATAATTATTTTATAACTTCCGATTATACGTTGACAAACTTCCGAAAAGTGCTATAATGGGAAATGCAATCAGAAGTTTAACTTCTGCTTAATTATATATCGGAAGTTTGAAGAAGTCAAGAACTTCCGATTATATAATTTACATTAGGCTTCGGAAAATGCAATCATCCGAAGTTACATTGCCTGCCCTCTGATATTTTCTTTCCCTTTTGTCGGAAGGCTGGATTAGAAAGGAATTTGAATCTATGACATAATACGGAAGGAGAATGTGTATGGGTAGAAATAATGCTCAGGCTTTGAATAGTATTCGAATGCTTTGCAGGATGCAGCAAGTCGAAGAAAAAGCGTTGTATGAGCGATCAAAACTGATTTTGTCTATTTATAGAGATGTCTGCTGGTCAGCGGTTGGACGAGCAGACGAGGTACACGATGAGTTAATATGCTACTGCGGTTCTGATTTGGACAGTGCGCTGGTTTATTTAGAAACGTTCGCTCCGGATGAAGCAAGAGAACGCTTTGAGGAACGTATTCGTTCACTATTTGAAACAAAATGGATTATTGAGCTGGTGGAAAACACCATGCTTCGTGTTCGGGACTATCCGTGCAGAGGGGATTTGTATTGTGAGATTTTGTCGAAGTGCTATCTTACCCGATTCAAATACAGGGAATCTGAGCTACTGGAATTGTTGGATATGGAACGAAGCACTTTCTATGACCGTAAAAAAGAAGCAATCATGCTGTTCGGACTATCTCTTTGGGGAAACAGCATCCCGAAATTGAAACATTACCTTATAGATCAAAAGGAAGTGTTCGTAGAAAATGGGGAGTGATACAGATCCAGTCCGACATAAATCCGACTGAAATCCGATAGTTTTCCTACTGAAAGTCCGACCTGTCAAGTGTTATCCTTGGTATGCTGGGAGATCGCAGCATATCGAAAAAAGAATATGAGGATTGCCTCGTACCGATTTTGGTACGGGGCTTTTTTTCTGCCATCTTCCAGACATTTGCACGAAAAAGAACCAGAGATTACCTCCGGTTCTTTTTTTGTGCCGTCAAGGAGGAGACGGTATGTATTATGACCAAAAAGAAAGCGGAAAAAGAATTGCAAAATTGAGGAAGGAAAGAGGATTAACACAGGATCAGCTTGCGGAAAAACTGAACATCAGCACCAGCAACCTAGGAAAGCTTGAAAGAGGATTGCAGGGACTGTCTATTGACCTGTTAGTTGAAATCAGGTGCTTCTTTGGGGTTTCAATCGACTACATATTGCTTGGTGAAGAAATTCAACGACAGGAGTTAGTTGCAGATATTGATGCCGTTATCGCCAAGATGATTGCGCTGAAACATAAAGTCTGAAAATCCGCCGTGCCACGGTGGGTAATCCGCCGCACAAGGTCATAAAAAGTTGCTTTCAAAACCGGTACAATTTAGATACAGCCAAGGGAAACGGCTGTATGTACCTTGAAAAGTGAATCAGTCATTCGTCAAGCACGTTCCTGTTTCCGGCATCGGAAAATGCCAGCCACATCAGCGGTACGCCATGATATTTCCTCCATAAACAGCTTCACATTTTATTCGACTGGTTTTTATGGGGAAATGAGCGAATCTTACCGGCTGTAATTATCGGGCAGCTCCCGATACGGCGATGAAAGAAACAGGCATAATGATACTTCTGCCCAGCCACAGCCCCTTCGGGGATCACGCAATGGGGGCAGCCCGGTGAGAACCACGGGGAGGTTGGATTCCTATGGAGCTGGTAAGCTGCCAGCCGCTTGATGACTTCCCGGCAAAATCAGTATTTTGCCGCCCAGGGGTGTCGAGGACAAATATGGGAGTGACATAGTAAACCGAAGGAACCGGCTGTCAATCAAAGGTCGGTTCCTTGTACATACCCCCACGAAAGGAGGAATTGCAGGTGATGAAAAAAGATTGGGAGTATCGCAGAGGTGATATTTACATGGCTGACCTGTCTCCTGTATGTGGTTCGGAGCAAGGTGGAATACGTCCGGTCATTGTGATTCAGAATAATACCGGCAACCATCATTCTCCGACTTTGATTGTGGCTTCCATCACAACAAAGACCAGAAAAAAGACAAAACAGCCAACCCATTACCTGATTAGAAGCAATCCGGCGCTCTCTGCTCCTTCCGTAGTATTGCTGGAGCAGATCAGAACCATTGACAAGCAGCGTGTCGAGCGATACCTGGGTAAAGCTACCCGAAAAGAAATGTTTGGAATCAATGCGGCGCTTCTTATCAGTCTGGCATTGCGTCCGCTATCTCGTCAGTGAAAACTATGGGCAGAACCGTGCTGTATGGTTCTGCCTATCCTTTTGCTGATGATGCTCTTTGAATAATAAAGGGAATTTTTGGCAAGAATGATTATCGAAGGTGGTGAATTGCAGATGGCAAGAAACGAAACAGGAGATGCTGCTTTCCGGGAACAGCTGGTAGACATCCGTGATGTAAAAATTGACCGTTCCCTGCCCAGTGAGGAAAGAATCAAATCCTTCATCGAGCAGATCAAAAATCCGTATCAGTTCAAAGTGGGTGATACGGTTGTGAAGGTGTCGTTTGCAAATACGCAAAATACGATCACCGATAATTTTATCAATATGATTGCTACGATGTGACGGATTCCCGTTGGCAGAAATTGGCGTGGTACTTTTACGGTGACAAACTGGATTTCCGCTCCCAGATATGTTATCATAGCTTTGGACAAAATTAGCGGAACTCCGGTTTGTTTTTCGACTTCTAATCGAAAATCAGACAGGAGTGGCGAATTATGCAAACAATTATGGATAGCACTTACCATGCCGCCATCTACCTGAGATTATCGAAGGAAGATGGCGACTTTTCTTCTTTAGGGGAGAAAAAAGAAAGTAACAGTATCGCAAATCAGCGAAAATTGATTGAAAATTTCCTGAAGCAGCATCCGGAGGTTGTCTCGACTCAGGAATTTTGTGATGACGGTTTTACCGGTGCAAATTTTGACCGTCCTGCTTTTCAGCAGATGATTGAGTTGGTAAAGCAGAGAAAAATAAACTGCATTGTAGTCAAAGATCTTTCCCGTTTTGGTCGTGACTATATTGAATCAGGCAGATATATCGAGAAAATTTTTCCTGCCCTCGGAGTTCGTTTTATAGCTATCAACGATAGCTATGATTCTGCTAAGAGTCAGCAGGCTGGAAATGAAATTATCCTGCCGTTCAAGAATTTGATTAACGACTCATACAGCAGAGATATTTCCATTAAAGTCCGTTCCAACCTGGAAACCAAGAGAAGAAATGGTGAGTTTGTCGGAACTCATGTAGTCTATGGCTACCGGCGTTCCGAAGAAAATAAAAATCAGCTGGTGATTGACAGAGCTGTGGCACCGATTGTGGAGAGTATCTTCCGTATGAAGATTGACGGATTCAGCCCTGCACAGATTGCCGACAGGCTGAACCGGGATGGGGTTCCATCTCCATATGAATATAAGCGGCTTAGTGGTTCCAAGTTCCAGTCTGGTTTCCGAAAACAGGTCAGAACAGATTGGAGTCCGGTCGCTATCTATCGTATCTTGAAGAACGAGATGTACACCGGAACTTTGGTTCAGGGTAAAACCATGACACCGAACCACAAGGTTAAGGTACGCAGCAAGAAAGATCAATCAGAATGGGTAAGGATTGAAAATGCTCATGAAGCAATTATTTCTCCGGCTATCTTCGATGCGGTTCAGAAATTGATGCTGGAGGACACCAGAAGTCCTTCTGGTTCAGATGCGGTGCATCTGTTCTCCGGAAAGATATTCTGTGCGGACTGTCAGGGTTCCATGACCCGTAAAAAGACAAAATCCAACGGTAAAGAGTATGTGTATTTCATCTGCACGACCAATAAGCAGAACCGGCATGAATGTGAGCCACACCGTATTAAAGAACAGGATGTTTATGATGCTGTCCTTGCGGTAATTCAATCTCAGGTTGCTTTAGCTCTTGATCTGGAAAGAGCTTTGCGTGAAATAAACGGCATATCCTGGGAGCGCAGAGAACTGGAACTCATTCAGACCAGAATCGTTCGACAGGAAGAAATCATCGAATACAACAAGAAGATGAAAGCTGGCATCTATGAGGATTTCAAGTCTGAAATGATTACGCTGGAGGAATACAGGATTTTCAAGGCAGACTGCGACCAGAAAATCAAAGAAGCGCAGGATGCGATTGCCCGCCTTACCAGCGACCGAAATACAGTCAACTCCGGGCTTACCGGTCAGCAGAGCTGGCTGGCACAGTTCCGTGAATATGAAAATATTCAGGAGTTGAACCGCCGTGTTGTGGTTCACTTTATTGAAAGAATTGAAATTGACCATGAGAAACAGGTCAACATCGTTCTCAACAACGCAAACCAGTTCCAGGCGATTCTTGACTTCCTTGAAGAATATCAGGGTGAATCGAATGGAAAACTGATTCCACTTACAAGGGAGGTGAGCTAAATGGCAAGAACTGCAAACCGCCGGCAGAAAGCAGCAGAACAGCCTGTTCCCCAGGAACAGGTCACAAAGGTTTATAAGACAGCGATCTATGTCCGCCTGTCCCGTGAAGATAATCTGAATAACTCGGATTCCATCGAGAACCAGACTGCTTTGCTGGAAAGTTATATTGCCAGCCGCCCTTACTTTCACCTGGTTGAAGTCTTTTCTGACAATGGTTATACCGGTACAGACTTTGACAGACCGGAATGGCAGAGACTGATGGAAGCTGTTCAGCAGAAGAAAATCAACTGTATCATTGTCAAAGACCTTTCTCGTTTGGGACGAAACTACATTGAAACCGGTGAGTTCCTGGAAAAAATCTGTCCGTTCTTTGGGCTTCGATTTATTGCGGTCAACGACAATTTCGATACAGACATTGTTGGCTCCAACGATCAGCTGTCGGTGTCCCTGTCCAACATTATCAACGACTACTATGCAAAGGATATTTCCCGTAAGGTATCCTCGGCACTGAGAGATAAGATGGAAAGCGGAGATTATATTGGTTCCTGGGAAAAATACGGATACATGAAATCCCCGGAGAATAAGAATCAGCTGATTGTGAACCCGGAAACAGCACCCGTTGTCAAACAGATTTACCAGTGGCGTGCTGAGGGCATGAGTTATATGGGCATCAATAAGAAGCTCAATGACATGGGGATTCCTTCTCCCGGTCAGTACAAGGCAGACCGTGGGATTGTTACAAACAACAATCAAAAGTACCGAAGGATTCTCTGGAACAAGCACATGGTGACAGAAATACTCCGAGACATTACTTATTTGGGTCATCTGGCTCAGAGAAAGTCAACGCAATGCCTGTACGGTGGAATACCATTTCACAGAGCTGCCGAGCAGGACTGGATCATCGTTGAGAACACCCATGAATCAATTATTGACAAAGAACTGTTCGACCAGGTTCAAGAAATCAACCGCAAAGCGACAGCGGCACAAAAAGCGAACAGCGGCAAATATGACCATCTGCCAAAGGCTGTCAATATCTACGGAAAGAAATTCACTTGTGCCGATTGTGGCTCCGTTATCAAATTGGTGCGTTCCTTTAGCAGAGAGAAAGACAAAGTGTATTTTACCTTTAAGTGCCCGACCTATGTTGAGCATGGCGTCAGAGCCTGCAACGCAAAGAGGATGCGAAAAGCCGACCTGGATGAAGCCGTTTTGAGCAGCATCAAAGCTCAGTTCGATTTATTCATCGACTGCCGTCAAACACTGGATCGGCTGCTGGCGATGAAAAAGGCGCAGGTAAAGAAATCCGGGCAGGCAGACGAAGCAAAAGCTCTTAAGAAAAAGATTGAGCAGAAAAAGGCTTTGTTCTCTGGGCTGTATCGTGATCTACGGGAGGGATTTCTCGATGAGAATGATTACGCTCAGACCCGTGAGGTCATTATGGCAGAAATCGCTCATCTGGAGAAACAGCTGGGCGAAGTCGAAAATACCAAAGTTCAGTACCAGGAACAACTCAGCAGTGCAAAAAAATGGGATGTTCTTGTAAAGAAGTATTATGAGGCGACGGAGATCAGCGCAGAGCTTGTGGATTCCATGATTGAGTCCATGCAGATGAATGAGGACAGTTCCCTGAGTATCCAGTTTAAGCACATGGATGCGTTCCGAGATGTTCTCGATACGATTGAAACTCTCAGGAAGGAGGTTGCGTAAAATGAAGAAGTGCATTGCGGTTTACCTTCGTCTTTCCCTGGAAGATGTAGATAAGAAAACCAACATGGCGAAGGATGACAGCAACAGTATCACTGCACAGCGCCAGCTGATTCAGCGGTACATTGAGGAAAACTCTTACCTTGCCGGACTTCCGCAGATGGAGTTTTGTGATGACGGCTTTACCGGCACGAACTTCGAGCGCCCGGACTTTCAGAGAATGATTGATCTGATTCGTGAGGGAGAAATCCATATCGTAATTGTCAAAGACCTGTCCCGATTTGGTCGTGACTATTTGGAAGTCGGTGACTATCTGGAACACATTTTTCCGTTTCTTGGTGTCAGGATGATTTCCATAAACGATAACTATGACAGTGAAAAGTCTCTGGGAAATACCGCTGGTATGGATGTCGCCTTCAAAAACCTGATTTATGACTATTACAGCAAAGACCTTTCTAAAAAGGTAAAGTCTGCTATGAGAACTAAGCAAAAAGATGGCAGCTACGTTACTTGCTGCACCTATGGTTATCAAGTCCTTCCCGGACAGAAACATCAGATGGTGCTTGACCCGGAAGCGGCTGCTGTTGTCCGACGAATTTTTTTGGATGTGATTGCTGGAAAGTCCACCAGCCAGGTTGCCAGGGAATTAAATGCGGAGGGCGTTCCAACCCCGGCTCAACATAAAGGAGTAAGAAGAAGCACTTCGGACGGAAAAAAGCCGGTGTGGACACATAACCGTATCATTGAGATGGTGAGGAATGTAAAATACACCGGATGTATGGTTACACACACCCGTGAGAGCAGAAAAATCAGGGACAGGGCAATGCGCCGTGTGCCCCAAAATGAATGGTTTGTTCACGAAGATGCCCACGAAGCCATTGTCACAACAGAGGAATTTGAAGCTGCCAATGCTGCATTGCGAAAGGTTCGTCCCCACACAAAACAGCCAGGACAGGAAACCTTGCCTCTTTACTGCGCCCACTGTGGACGAAAACTCCAGAAAACCTTTGGAAGTGATGTGCATTATTATTGTGTAACCCCCTATTGGAATGAAAGCGAAAATCCATGCAGGGCTGTTCGCTGGGATAAGACCAATATTGAGGAGGTTGTTTTTGAAGCCCTTAAAGCACAGATTGCCATTATGACAGTGCAGGCACGAAGTAATGCACAGACATCTGGTTCCAAAGGAGCACAACTCAGGCAGAGATTAAAAGCCCTTACCAGCGAGCTGGAATCCGCAAACAGTCAAAAGATTCAAAGCTATCTCGACTACCGTGAGGGACGCATTAGCAGAGAGGATTTTATCAGTCTCCGTTCCAAGCGAGATAAGCGTATGGAAGAAGTCAAAGATGAAATTGCCGAAACTGAGCTTGCTTATCAGGAATACCTGACAGCACAGGAACAGGCACAAAAAAAGAGAGCTATCGCCGAGCAGACCAGCTCGATGGACGATGAAACTCTCAAGAAAATGATGTTCGACGCAGTTGATAAAGTGCTTGTCACGGACAGCCAGAACATTGAAATCATCTGGAAGTTTGACGATCTCTTTGCAGCGGTATAAGACCGAAACATCAGAAAATGTCGATTTTTGTCCCTAAAATTACTCAATGGGTTCGAGAAAAAGCAGCAACTTGTGATTGTCCCAAAAGCCGAAAAATGGCGTTATTTCAAGGCTTTTTGGGACATCACAAAAATTTTTTGCACCTGCTTGACACAATAAGATGAATTGGGCCGCATCGTCATTCCAAAAGAGATCAGGCG
>ERZ780203.1683-NODE-1683-length-14615-cov-31.145192_pt1 | contig 14615 bp, 10 predicted proteins | sample MGYA00511168_ERZ780203 | MGnify/ENA primary metagenome ERZ780203 (study PRJEB29588, sample SAMEA2156577) | human gut metagenome | biome: human gut; feature: human-associated habitat; material: faeces | place: Denmark | collected 2008/2010 ...
AAAACATAAAAATAAAAGCAAGATACTAAAAATACGAGCCCAAAAACGATGCATTGCTTCGTACGTTTTTTCTTATTATAGAGGCAATGAAGAAAAAATGCAAGCCCTGATTTTTGGACAGGATCAATACTTTTGCCTTTGATGGCATGCGAAAATATGTCAAATCGGTTACAGCTGGGGAAATATTCCAAAACACTCCGACCAATTTTAGTGCTTTTGCCGAAAGAATTTCCCAAAAAGCAATATTTCTAAAAAACGAAACAACAAAGACCTTGTTGCGAGCCGTAAAAACCTCTATATTGGAACCAGAAAAAACCACAGCCCTCTCGGACGAAGCCTGTTTGCCCCGGCTGTGTTTTGAACGGAATTTTATGATGGAGGATACACTATGAAACGCATTTCTCGTCGCAATTTTCTGAAAGTGGCTGGGGGTGGTGCCGCTGCACTGAGCCTGGCTGCCTGTGGTGGTGCTGCCAGCTCCACCGCGTCCAGCACGGCATCTTCTGCCGCTACTTCTTCCGCAGTGGCTGCGGACGTCACCATCAAGGTTGCCGCCATCGAGACCGGCTATGGCGCTGAGATGTGGAAGAAGGTCACCGAGGCCTTTACTGCTGAGACCGGCATCAAGGTGGAGCTGACCACCGACAAGAAGCTGGAGGACGTCATCGGCCCCTCCATGCAGGGCGGCGACTATCCCGACGTGGTCCATCTGGCCACCGGCCGTGAAGCTGCCTTGACCGAGCAGTTCATCAAGGGCAACCTGATCGCCGACATCACCGATGTGCTGAGCATGACCGTGCCCGGCGAGAGCAAGAAGGTGAGCGAGAAGATCGCCGGCGGCTTTACCGACACCTCCCTGACCAACCCCTACGGCGACGGCAAAACCTATCTGGCTCCCATGTTCTACAGCCCCTGCGGCCTGTTCTACAACGCCGGTTTCCTGAAGGAAAAGGGCTGGGACGTGCCCAAGACCTGGGACGAGATGTGGGCACTGGGCGACAAGGCTGCCGCTGAGGGCACCTACCTGTTCACCTACCCCACCACCGGCTACTTCGACGCCTTCTTCTATGCGCTGATGTACGCTGCCGGCGGCCCGGAGTTCTTCAACAAGGCTACCCACTACGAAGAAGGCATCTGGGACACCCCCGAGGCAAAGACCTGCTTTGATATCGTGACAAAGCTGGCTTCCTACACCAACCCCATCACCCCCGCACAGGCCAACGATCAGGACTTTACCCAGAACCAGCAGCTGGTGCTGGACAACAAGGCCCTGTTTATGCCCAACGGCACCTGGATCGTGGGCGAGATGGCCGAAGCACCCCGTGCAGACGGCTTTGAGTGGGGCATGACCGCCCTGCCCGCTGTCAAGGCTGGCGGCGACAGCTACAGCTACACCTGGTTCGAGCAGGCATGGATCCCCGCCGGTGCTGAGCATCTGGATGCAGCCAAGCAGTTCGTGGCGTACCTGTATAGTGACGAAGCCTGCAAGCTGTTCGCCGAGAGCGGTGCGATCCAGCCTGTGCTGGGCATTGCCGATGATCTGGACGGCGACAACAAGATGTTCTACTCCATCTATGATAACGGCGCAAAGGCAGCTATGGGCAACTTTGCAGCCTTCAGCGCCATCCCCGGCGTGGAAGTCCGCACCGTGTTCTTCGACCCTGTCAACTCTCTGGTGTCCGGCAGCATGACCGAGCAGCAGTGGATCGATGGCATCAAGTCCGCCAGCGACCAGATGCGCGCTAACATCATTGAGTAATTGAGCCCTGCCCAGCGGGGGCGGTTTTGACCGCCTCCGCTTTTTGTGGTTTCGGGATCCCAATAGAAAGGAGCGGTTTGTCTATGAAATCTGACAAGAGCCGCAAACGGTTTGTGTTTCTCTGCGTGGCACCGGCCACCATCCTGTTTTTCATCTTTATGATCCTGCCCACCCTCAATGTGTTCCGCATGAGCTTGTATGAGCGGGGTGCCTATTCTCCCAACGAGACCTTTGTGGGGCTTAAAAACTTCCAGCATCTGCTGCGGGACGCCCAGTTCATCCGCTCTATGCAGAATATGATCCTGCTGGTGGTAACGGTCACCCTGATCACCTTCGCCTTTGCACTGGTATTTGCCGCCATCCTCACCCGGGAGAAGATCAAAGGGCAGAACTTTTTCCGCATCATCTTCTACATCCCCAACATTCTTTCCGTGGTCGTCATCTCCGGTATTTTCTCGGCCATCTACAAGCCGGAAAATGGTATGCTGAACAGCATCATTGGTCTGTTCCGGGATATGACCGACCCCATCCTCTGGAAAGGTGAAAAACTGGTCATCCCCTCCATCATCATTGCCATGGTGTGGCAGGCCATCGGCTACTACATGGTCATGTACATGGCCTCCATGTCTGCCGTGCCCATCAGCCTGTACGAGAGCGCCAATCTGGACGGTGCCGGGCGGCTGACCCAGTTCTTCCAGATCACCATCCCCCTCATCTGGACGAACATCCGCACCACCCTGACCTTCTTCATTATCTCCACCATCAACATGGCGTTCCTGTTTGTCAAGGCCATGACCAGCGGCGGGCCGAACGGCGCATCGGATGTGGCGCTGAGCTATATGTACAGCCAGAAGGACGCTGGCCTGTATGGCTATAGTATGGCCATCGGCGTCGTCATTTTCCTGTTCTCGTTTGCGCTGTCCGCCTGTGTCAACAAGGCCACCAGCCGTGACCCGCTGGAATTTTAAGGAGGGAAGAAGATGCAGAATACCACCGAAAAATCTTCCCGCTCTGCGGAAGGTCTGTACAAGTTTTTCATCTATTTTGTGCTGGTTCTGCTGGCCGTTACCATCATCGTGCCGGTGGCATGGGTGTTCATGGCCTCCATCAAGCAGAATGCAGAGTTCTACGGCAACCCGTGGGCACTGCCTGCCGGGTTCTACTGGCAGAACTTTGTCAACGCATGGAACGGCGCGAAAATGGGCGAATATATGCTCAACTCGGTCATCGTCACCGCGCTGGCGCTGGCGCTGCTGCTGGTCGTTGCCCTTCCCGCCGCCTACTGCCTGTCCCGCTTCCACTTCAAGGGGCGCAAGGTACTGAACACCCTGTTTATGGCGGGCCTGTTCATCAACGTGAACTACATCGTGGTGCCCATCTTTTTGATGCTGCGGGACAGCGATGTGTGGCTGAAAGACCATTTCGGCAGCGGCTTTCTGCTGAACAATCTGGTGGTGCTGGCGGTGGTATACGCCGCCACCGCGCTGCCCTTTACCATCTACCTGCTGTCGGGCTATTTCGCCACTCTGCCCCACGACTTTGAGGAGGCGGCCTACATCGACGGTGCAAGCTATTTTTCCACCATGACCCGCATCATCTTCCCCATGGCAAAGCCCTCCATCATCACCATTATCCTGTTCAACTTCCTGTCCTTCTGGAACGAGTATATCATCTCCATGACCCTGATGAGCTCCACCAAGGCACCCCGCACCCTGCCGGTCGGTCTTTTGAACCTGATGCAGGCGCAGCAGAGCGCCGCCCAGTACGGTACCATGTACGCAGGCCTTGTGCTGGTGATGCTGCCTACCCTGATTTTGTACATCTGCGTGCAGCGGCAGCTGACGCAGGGCATGACCGTGGGCGGCCTGAAAGGTTAAGGTGACAGACGATGAAAGCATATTGGAAAAACCATCCCGCCCTGCGCATGATCCTGATGCTGGTGCTGTTCGTGCTGGCACTGGTGCTGGTGGTGTCCGGCTGGAAAATGACCGGGCAGCTGGCAGGGCTTGGCATCATGCTGGTGGGCGTAGCGCTGCTGCTGGCTGTGCTGGCGCTGTATAACGCCGCCTACGATTGACCCCCTACGATTCAAAGAGAGGTAAAGGAGAGTTCCCCATGGATGAAATAAGAAAGACCGGGCGCGTGACCATTCCCACAGACTTGGACGTTGTGCCCGAAACGCTGGAGATCTTAAAAAAGTGGGGTGCCGATGCCATCCGCGACTGCGACGGCACCGACTTCCCGCAGCAGCTCAAGGATGCGGACGCCAAGATCTACTCCACCTACTATACCACCCGCAAGGACAACGCATGGGCAAAGGCAAACCCGGATGAGGTACAGCAGTGCTACATCATGACCGGCTTTTACACCGCCCCCGGCGACACCGTGACCATCCCGCTGATGAAGGGCATCAGCCCGGAGCTGATGCAGGTGAATACCAACGACGACATCACCCGCTGGTGGGAGGTCATGGATCGAACCATCGGTCAGCCCGTGCCGCCGGAACAGTGGAGCTACGCCGACGGCAGTGTGACCGTACAGGCCGTACCGTTCCATGAGTATACCGTCAGTTTTCTGGCTTACCTCATCTGGGACCCGGTGCATATGTACAACGCTACCACCAACGGCTGGACGAATTTTGAGCACCAGATCACCTTTGACGTGCGTCAGCCCAAGACCCACAAGTATTCCATGGAGCGCCTGCGCAAGTTCATTGCAGAGCACCCCTATGTTAACGTCATCCGCTACACCACCTTCTTCCACCAGTTCACCCTGATCTTCGACGAGCTGAAGCGGGAGAAGTTCGTGGACTGGTATGGATACTCTGCTTCGGTCAGCCCTTATATCCTCAACCAGTTTGAGCAGGAAGTGGGCTACAAGTTCCGCCCGGAGTACATCATCGATCAGGGCTACTATAACAACCAGTACCGGGTGCCCAGCAAGGAATTCCGGGATTTTCAGGCCTTCCAGCGCCGCGAGGTGGCAAAGCTTGCCAAGGAGATGGTGGACATCACCCACGCGTGCGGGTGCGAAGCCATGATGTTCCTCGGCGATCACTGGATCGGCACCGAACCTTTCATGCCGGAGTTCAAGACCATCGGACTGGATGCCGTAGTGGGCAGCGTGGGCAACGGCTCCACCCTGCGCCTGATCTCTGACATTGAGGGCGTGAAGTACACCGAGGGCCGTTTCCTGCCGTACTTCTTCCCCGACACCTTCCACGAGGGCGGCGACCCGGTGCGGGAAGCCAAGGAGAACTGGGTTACAGCCCGCCGCGCTATCCTGCGCAAGCCCATCGACCGCATCGGCTATGGTGGCTATCTGAAACTGGCCTTGCAGTTCCCGGAGTTCGTGGACTATGTGGAGAGCGTCTGCAACGAGTTCCGCGAACTGTACGAGAACATCAAGGGCACCACACCCTACTGTGTCAAGCGAGTGGCCGTGCTGAACTGTTGGGGTAAAATGCGGGCTTGGGGCTGTCACATGGTGCATCACGCCCTCTATTACAAGCAGAACTATAGCTATGCCGGTGTCATTGAGATGCTGTCCGGCGCACCCTTTGAGGTAAAGTTTATCAGCTTTGAGGATATCAAGAACGACCCGCATCTGCTGGATTCGTTGGATGTCATTATCAATGTCGGCGATGCCGACACCGCACACACCGGCGGCATCTGGTGGGAAGACCCGGAGATCTCCTCTGCCATCCGCAAGTTCGTCTGGAACGGCGGCGGCTTTATCGGCGTGGGTGAGCCTTCCGGTCACCCGTATCAGGGGCACATTTTCCAACTTGCCAGCGTGCTGGGCGTGGAGGAGGAAAACGGCTTCACCCTCAACTACGACAAGTACAACTGGGAGGAGCACCCCGACCACTTTATCCTGCAGGATGCCGACCAGCCCGTGGACTTTGGCGAGGGCAAAAAGAACATCTACGCCCTCGAGGGCACCGAGGTGCTGGTGCAGCGAAACAAAGAAGTGCAGATGGCGGCACACGACTTCGGAAAGGGGCGTGCCGTGTACATCAGCGGTGTGCCTTACAGTTTTGCCAACAGCCGCACCCTTTATCGCGCTATCCTGTGGAGTGCCCACAGCGAGGAGGAACTGCATACATGGTTCAGCTCCAATTATAATGTAGAAGTTCACGCCTACGTCAAGAACGGCAAGTATTGTGTGGTGAACAACACGTACGAGCCGCAGGATACCACCGTTTACACCACCGGCGGCAGCAGCTTTGCGCTGCATCTGGACGCCAACGAGATCAAGTGGTATGAGATCTAAGTTCTCCTTTTCATAAACGAACACAACGGGCAGCTCTGTTACCAGAGCCGCCCGTTGTGTTTGCTGTATCTGCCGATAACTCAACCTGTGTCAATCGAACGCTGCAATGGAGATGGCTGGAAACGCAGAAATTCAGTAATGCGAGCGTAATAGAACCTGCAGAAAAAAGAAACTGCCCGTGCGAGTATGCGTAAGATGGTGAAACACTTACTGAAAAAATTTAAGTATCCACCGGTGGAATATGATAAAATTTGTATACTTCAATACGTTAAAGAAAGTTTGGAGAACCATTCAAAGAAATGCTCCAAACAAAAGCGAAATACGGTTATTTTGACATAGCAACGCTACTTATATAGAGTGAAGCCCTACTTATAAATAGTGGTGTCAGGAATTGAGATTTTGTGATACCAAAAAAGACACCCTCGCTTTTGATAGGAATCTCATGCAGGGATGTCCTTATCTCAACGCGAAGGTGTCTTAATAACGAGGGTCAGATGCCACGGAACGTAAAGGTGAACTCCACAGGCTTGGTCACATCAGGAATATACTCCGGGTGGACATTGGCACCCCAGCTGTCATCGCCGCCAACGCCCATCTGCTCGCCCATAGCACGGATGACCGTGTAATGGACCGGGGGCAGCTCGTAGGGATGCTTGGCGCTCTCCATTTCATGGGGAGTGTAGGGCAGCGCAGAGAAGAACATGGGCTTTGCGGCATCTGCGGTAAACAGCAGCCCGCGACCCTTGCGGTCCACTACCTTTGCCCAGCGCACAGCGGTCTTTGCACCGCACTCCTGCGGCACAAGGTACTGCGCCATGTTGTCTGCGACCTTGTTCTGGTAAATGCCCAGCTTTGCACCATGCTGACGATCCCAGTAGGTCTCCGCAGGGCCGTTTCCGTACCACTCCACCGTGTCGTAGTCAGCGTCGATCTTGAACAGTACGCCGAACTCCGGCATTGCTGCAAGTCCTTCCACCGGGTCATAGTGCAGGGTGGTCTGGATGCGGCCATCACCGAACACACGGTACTGCAGGCTGCACTCTGCTGCGGGGCTGGTCTGGAGGTTGTAGAGATAGGTCACGACCACGCTGTCGGTTTCCACCTCGCAGGTGGGGTTCTGGAGGATGGTGCCGCCATGAACAGACGGAATCTCCTTGCCGATGCCCTTGGCGGTAGCGTACAGGCTTGCCAGCTTCCACTGACCGCGAACGCCGCCCATATTGTTGCCACAGTCGTTGTCGGTGGGAGCGCGCCAGAAGTTGGGACGGGGAATCTCCTGAATCATCTCCTTGCCGGCATAGCGGTAGGAAGTCAGACCGCCGTTCAGATCGGAGAACAAAACATCGAAATTCTCACCACGGACACCGATGTTGTGAGTACCGTGCGTAACGGTAAACGGCGTGACCTTCTTGCTGGGAATGGAACGAACCACAGCGATCACACCCTGTCCAAAGGCGACTTCATGACCTTTCTTTGCCCAGCTGGTGTCCTCCTTCAAACGGAAGCTGATGGTCACTGCATATTCACCGGGGAGCGCAGGAACCATAAACGGCAGCGGGAAGCTGGAACGCTCTTCGGGAGCAACATCAATATTGGTCAGTTCCTGTTGCTGATACAGCTTTCCATCACGATGCAGCAGAGCAACGCAGTCGAAGGCACCCGTAGAGGTGAACAGGTTCTTATTCCAGACTTCGAAGCCAGAGTTGTCGATGGAAATGGCGATGTTCTGATAGCAGAACTTGACCTCCTGCATCTTGGGAGAAGGAGCACGGTCACCACCGTAGGCAATGCCGTTCCCGCTGAAATTATAGTCGGTAGGACGCTCGCCGAAGTCGCCGCCGTAGGCTTGGAACCACTTGCCGTAGCGGTCTTTTTTCCAGATGGACTGGTCGATGTAATCCCAGATGAAGCCGCCCTGATAGCCGCAGTCCTTCTGGTCGGCAAGTTCCGTGTACTTGTGCAAAGCACCGTTGGAGTTGCCCATAGCATGAGAATATTCGCACTCGATATAAGGCCGCTTATCGCTCTGTGCCAGATACTCTTTAATGTCCTTCACAGTGCTGTACATATGGCTCTCGATATCGGTGGTTTCGAGGAAGCGGGGATCATTGACCACACCTTCGTAATGCACCAGACGGGTGTCATCAAAGCGGCGGACCATCTCTGCCATCTGGAGCAGGGTCTCACCACCAAACGATTCGTTGCCCAGAGACCAGATCAGAACAGCAGGATGGTTTTTGTTACGCTGGTAAGTGGAATTCATGCGGTCAAACAAGACAGCTTTCCACTCCGGCTTATCATTGGGCAAAACGCCCTCGATGCCGCGAATGCCAGCCTGATGAATATCCCATGTGCCATGGGATTCCAGATTGTTCTCTGCGATCAGATACAGACCATACTCGTCGCACAGGTCGTACAGTGCATCCTGATTCTGGTAATGGCTGGTACGGATGGCATTGATGTTGTTCTGCTTCATGGTGATGATGTCCCGAAGCAGTTCCTCATGGGTGTGTACGCCCACAGCACGACCCGTAATGGAGCTGAACTCATGACGGTTGGCACCCTTGAACACGATGCGCTTGCCGTTGAGCAGCATCCGATTGTTCTTCAGTTCGAACTTGCGGAAACCGACTTTCTGCCCGGTCACCTCTACCAGATGGCCTGCGTCGTCCAGCAGCTCAATTTCCAGTTCATACAGAGCCGGGTCCTCTGCACTCCACAGGTGGGGGTTCTCCACCGCATGACTGAACAGCGCAGAGCCGCCGTTCAGTGCGATTTTTTCGGAGAACACTTCCAGTTCACTGCGGCGCAGGGTCAGACGGGCTGCGCCCTTACCCTCCACCTGCAATGCAACTTCCAGCGTGGAATGAGTAAAATCATCCCCGGCAAACAGCGTTTTGACGGATACATCTTCCAGATGCACGGTGGGGATGGCATACAGCCACACACTGCGGAAGATGCCGGAGAAGCGGAAGAAGTCCTGATCTTCGCACCAGCTGGAGGAAGTCCACTTGAACACCTGCACGGCAAGTTTGTTCACGCCCGGCTGGAGATAGGGAGTCAGATCGAATGCGTGTGCGGAGAAGCTGTCCTCGGTGTAACCCACATAAGACCCGTTCAGCCAAAGAGCCATGCCGCTTTCCACACCCTCGAACTCGATGTGGACGGGCTTGCCCTGCATGGATTCCGGCAGCTCGAAGTATTTTACATAGCTTGCCACCGGATTGAACCGCTGCGGGATCTCGCCCGGCTGTACTTCTTCACGGCCATCCCACGGATACTGAACATTCGCGTACTGGGGAATGTCGTAGCCCTCCATCTGGATGTGTGCCGGAACATGAATGTCGTCCCAGCCGCTGCAATCGTAATCCGTCTTTTCAAAGCCGGGGATGGCACTGGTGTAGTTCTTTGCGTAGGCGAATTTCCAGATACCGTCCAGCTTCAGCGCAAGCGAAGATTCTCCTGCCAGATATTCTTCGCGGGAAGCGTAAGTACGGAAACTTGCATGAGCATTCAGCACGTTTTCCTTGAAAAAGGTGGGGTCTTTTACTTTTGCAAAATCAAATGCAGCCATAGTATTTCCTCATTTACCTTTTATATAATTTTATAATATTTCTCCAGCCTCCCCGGAGGAATCACTGGATTCCTCCGGGGAACAGCAGATGAAGGAGAAATGATAATGGCTTGTTATCAGACTGCTGCACGCAGCTTTTCATTTGCTTCTTCAACTTTCAGACGAGACAGAATGAAGGTGATGATGGCATCCAGAGCAAACGGAATCACCAGATACATGATCTTCAGCATATTGATGCAGGAATCCGGCTGAACGGTCAGGGCGCTGTCAAAATGGCTTGCTGCCAGCAGCCAGCCGGTGATGGCAGTACCCAGGCCGCCGCCCAGCTTCACACCCAGAGAAGTGCAGGAGTACATCGTGCCATCCACGCGCTTATGCTTCGTCAGCCAAGTGTACTCGGAGCAGGCTGCGATCACAGCGTTCATATCGCCCTGCCAAGGACCCTGACCAAGAGCTGCGATTGCAGTAAAGAGCAGCATCAAGGTCACATTGCCGCTGCCCATATAACCTGCCACAGCGACCAGAGCACGGGCAACGGTTGCCAGAGTATAGCTCATGACGTTCAGCTTGTACATTCCGCTCCATTTGGCAACCAGCGTCGGGGTGAATACCAGAGCGATGATCAGAGGAATATTGACTGCCCAAGAGAACACGCCAAACAGATTCTGATTGCCGAGAATATAGGTTGCATAGTAGGTGCCCATGCTGATCATGGCACCGTAGATCTGCTGCAAAATGTAGGTGATGCAAATCATCATATAATATTTGTTACCAACCAGCAGCTTTGCAGCCTGAACCAGATTGTACTTTTCGTCCTGCTCGATTTCCTTTTTGTCGGTGGTATCCACCAATTCGCCTTCCGGCAGTTCCTTCACGGAGAAAACGGAGAGGGTGTTGACAAGCAGACCGATGATGGCGTAGATGATTGCAACAGTGCGCCAACCGGCAGCACCACCGCCCAATGCCGTAACAGCACCCAGCGTGATGGACTGGATGAGCAGGCTGGTGGCAAAGGCGAACATAAAACGCCAAGAACCCATCTCGACCTGCTCTGCGCTGTTCTTGGTCACAAGAGCGGTCAGGGCGGAATAAGCGATGTTGTTGGCGGTGTAGAACACGGCGTTCAGCAGGGTATAAGCGATCAGGAACCATGCGTACTGTGCAAACTGTCCCAGATTGGTCGGGATGGCGAAAATTGCCACCAGCGTGATGGCACAGCCGATATAGCCGTACAGCATCCAAGGACGGGCTTTGCCCATTTTGGAGTGCGTTTTGTCGATCAAAGAGCCAAAGAAGATATCCGTTACACCATCCAGCAGCTTGGAGACTGCGATCAGGGTGCCGACAATACCGGGGTTCAGGCCAACGGTGTTGGTCAGATAGATCATGACGAAGGAGGACAGGAACGCATACACCACGTTGCCCGCAATATCGCCTGAACCATAGCCGACTTTATTATACCACTTTAGATAACGCTTCTCAGTCATTGTGCTTTCTCCCATCTTGCTTGTTTTGTGTGGGCGCGACCAATCTGCTGCGCACTTCAGACTGGAATTCTCATTCCGCAAGTTGCCCAAATCTCTTGCGTTTCGTCTGAAAATATTATAGAATCTAATGGAGCGAAAAGATATAGACAAGATGGAACAAAATATGCACAAAATCAAAGAGTTTGTAATTTTTTGATAGAACATTTTCCAAATCACTGTAAAATCTCTGAAGATGAGGAGGACGCAGGGATGTATTTTAACTCAGGATATTTGAACAACTCCCGTTTGGATTTCAAAGACTACTCAAAGCCGCTGGTCGTAGGCAGCTGCGGCACTTATCGCTTGAAAAAACGCCCTCAGCTGCCTACTTTTTGGGCAAAGGGTCGCAGAGACTATCAAATCCTCTATGTGGCATCCGGTAAAGCACACTTCTGGTTCGATGGTGTTGAGGAAGTGGTGACTTCTGGACACATGGTGCTTTATCAGCCGAAAGAAGTCCAGAAGTATGTTTATTATGCAGAAGATCACCCAGAGGTGTTCTGGATTCACTTTACAGGATATGATGTCAAAAACATCCTGAACTATCACGGGATCCCCTTGGACAAGCACGTTCTTTACAGCGGCACACTGCCGGACTACAAGATGCTGTTCCGAAAGATCATCCGGGAACTGCAGCAATGTGAATATGGCTATGAAGACTATATTGCTTCTTTATTCGACATCATTCTGCTTTTGGTAAGCCGGCAACAGCAGGAAAGCGAGAAAACAACTACGAGCATCCCGGAAGAAATCGAAGCCGCCGCTGCCTACTTTAACGAGAACTATAACACAAAGGTCAGTGTGGACGATTACGCAGAATCGCTGCATATCAGTACGAACTGGTTTATCCGTAATTTTAAGCAGTACATGAAAATAAGCCCTGCACAATACATCCTGTCCCTTCGGATGGTAAATGCACAGAGCTTATTGGAGAACACCGAATACAATATTGGAGAAATTGCAGAGATCGTAGGGTATGATAACCCACTCTATTTTAGCCGAGTATTCAAGAAAGAGTATGGTGTCAGTCCGGCACAGTACCGAAAGAATCTGGAAGAATCTACTGAAAAATGAGAAAAATTCCTTTGGCTTTGACCACAATGCGGCGATTTTATGTTGCGATAAAAAAGCGGGCAGCCGTTTTGTAGCTGCCCGCCGGGGGATATAGAATGCATTATTTGTCCTGAAACCAAGAAGCCGAGTTACAGAATATACTCCATCTGCCGTTCCTTGGTTTTCATGCCCATCTTTTCATAAAAGTGCTCTGCCGAAGTGTTCCCCGCCCAGACGTTCAGGGTCACCTCGTAGCAACCCAGCGCTTTTGCCTGCTGCTTTACATATTCAAACAGGCTTTCCCCGATGTGCTGTCCGCGCGCCTGCTTGTCAACGCAAAGGTCATCAATGAACAGTGACTTGAAGGGTACCATGTTGGTGGAAAAAGGCTGCTTCTTCAGCTGACAGAAGGCATAGCCCATGCACACATCCTCCTCGTTCACGGCAACGTAGATGGGCTTGTCCTCCTGCTTCAAAAGCTCTGCTAACTCGCAGACAGTGTATTTTGTGGTGCCGGGAATAAAAATATCCGGGCGTATCTCTGCGTGGATCTGCAGCACCTGTCCCAGCAGTGCAAGCAGTCTGGGAATGTCTTTTTCTTCGGCTTTACGAATGTTCATTTGTACTTTGCTCCTTTCCATTTTTGCCTCTACGTTTCCAGTATACCACACCGGGCGGCACCGGAAAAGAGAAAATGCAACCACCGATAGCAAACAAAAACGCGAGCGACCGTTTTGGCCACTCGCGTTTTTATATGTTGGACAGGTTGCTTACACGAGATACGGATCCAGCAGGGCGTCCACTTCTTTTTTGCGCTTAGGGGAGGGCTTTTTCACGGCACGGCCGCGGCAGACCACTAGTTCCAGATGTTGCAAAGCCCGCAGATCCTCCAGCGGGTTTTCGCGCGTTACGATAAAGTCTGCGCTTTTGCCGGGCGCGATAGAGCCGGTCACATCGCCGATGCCCGCCAGCTGCGCGTTGCGCAGGGTGGCCGTGTAGAGGGCAAAACGGTTGCTCACACAGCAGTATTTGTGGAAGTAGCACAACTCCCGCCAGAAATCATACTGGGTGATGTAGGGGCAGCCTACATCGTTGCCCAAGCCCACCGGGATGCCGTTTGCCAGCGCGGTTTTTGCACTTTCGATCACGCCGTCAAAGACGATCTTTCCGTTGTACTGGTCTTTTTCTGATGCGCCCGAAACGGCGGTGTCAAACAGCGCATAGGGCAGTGCCGGGGAGATGGTCGTGCACAGAAATGCGCCCCGCTCCTTGTACAGACGAACCGTCTCCTCGTCCATTTTTGCGCCGTGCTCAATGGAATCTACACCGTTTTCCAGCGCAGCCTTCACGCCCGCGGGGGATTCGGTATGGGCGGCAACGGTGTAGCCCAGCTTGTGGGCTGCATCGCAGACGGCTTTGATCATCTCCGGCGGCATCTTCATCTCGCCGGGGGTGCCCTTTTCGGTGGCGTCCAGCACGCCGCCGGTGATCATCAGCTTGACAAGGTCTACCTTCTGTGCGCTGGCCTTTTTCAGCTGCGCCAGCGCCTCGGCGTTGTTGTGTGCCGCTACTGCTACCGAGCCTGCCATGTGCCCGCCCGGCACCGAGATGCCTTCGTTGGCGGCCAGAATGCGGGGTGCCAGCACCTTTCCGGCGGCGCTGTCGTCCCGGCAGCGGGTGTCAAAGTCCGCAATGCCGCCCACGGTGCGCACGGTGGTCACGCCGCCCAGCAGTTCCAGCTTGGCATAACTGCACACCAGCCGGTATGCGATGGCGCGGGTTAGCCTGTTGCTCAGGATCTTGCGTACCAGCGCTGCATTGTCCCGGGGCTTTGCGCTGGGTTTGCCGTTGCCTGCCAGATGGACGTGCAGGTTGATGAGCCCCGGGCACAGATACCCACCGTGCAGGTCGATGACCTCGTAGCCGTCAAGGCTTACACTCGCATCTGCAATGGCGGTGATCTTATCGTTTTCGGTCAGCAGCACCTTGCCCCGTACCGGTTCCATCTGCTCGGTACCGTCCAGAAGAATACCGTTTGTGTATGCGCGCTTCATGTGTTCCGTCCTCTTTCTGTTGTATTTTTAGAGTGCAGACTGCCTTATCCGTCCAATTTCTCCTGCGCCCGGTATTGCAGCGCCTCCAGCAGAGAATCCTCGTCCAGCAGGGTCTTGCCCGCAAGGTCGGCCACAGTGCGGGCTACCCGCAAAATGCGGTCATGCGCCCGAGCGGAAAGTCCCAGTGCATCGTAGGAACTGCGCAGCAGCTGCTCGGCACCGGGGGTCATGCGGCAGATGCGCCGCACCTGTCCGGCGTTCAGCTGGGCGTTGCAGTGCACTCCCTTAAAGCCCGGCGCAGCGTAGCGCTTGGCCTGAATGGCGCGGGCGGCCAGCACCTGCTTGCGCAGCTCTGCGCTGCTCTCGGAGGGCGC
>ERZ780203.1691-NODE-1691-length-14561-cov-6.587826_pt1 | contig 14561 bp, 23 predicted proteins | sample MGYA00511168_ERZ780203 | MGnify/ENA primary metagenome ERZ780203 (study PRJEB29588, sample SAMEA2156577) | human gut metagenome | biome: human gut; feature: human-associated habitat; material: faeces | place: Denmark | collected 2008/2010 ...
GCAAATGCCTCAACTGGAACTCCCCCTTTGAAATCTTTTCCAATTTGCTGTTGCACTTGACTTGACAAGTTGCCTCAAAACATTAGATGATTATTTCCCATGGCCGCCATGACTTCCAGCAGAGCCGCCATGGCTGCCGTTAGAACCACTGTGTCCTCCGGATCGTCCACCAGATACTCCGGGCCCGGAATTACCATGCATTCCGTGAGCAGATCCTGACCGACCGGAGAAATTATTGCCGTTATTGGCCATTGCAACCATTCCACGAGATGGGGTAACAATAGCTTGGTTGCTTCCGTTATTTCCAGAAGGTTTACCCGAACGTCCTTTCAACGCGATGCTGTGATTTTGCGAACTTTTTGCCAAGTTTGCATCAGTAAAAACTGATTTCTCATATTTGGCAACTGTCCGGTTGCGTTGTTTACCCTGATAGTCACGAATTACTTCAAAGCAATTATGTAATTGAAGATTCTTATCCGTACTCTCAAATCGGTGCGTACGATTGTTATGTGAGGATTCGAACTGATAAAGGTTCGGATTTTGCATCATTTTGTTATAGTCCTTTTGAGACATATGGCATCGTTCAGCGCATTCTCTCATTACACGTTCTTCGTAGCCATGCTTATGACCTTTATCAATTTTCCCTTTAGTGAGGACTTCGCTAGTGTTGGCATCCAGCAATTGACCCTTTGAATTATATTTTCCTTCGATCTGAGTGGTTGTATTTTGGTTTGGAGCAACTCTATGCAGGTAAGACATACTACTCGCTTCCTTCCGCAGGAGTTTCGATCAAATAATGACCGTCCTCTAGGAGACTGATTACGACACTATCTCCATAATCATATGTCATTTGGATGATCAGTCCTGGATTGAGCAGTAGAACCTGCCACATTTGACACTCTTTCAGGGTATCTTCCTGTTGATCGAAATCCATAAAAAACCACTGGCCATTTTTCTTTATAGCAAATTTGCACAACGAGCCACGAAGAAGGCCTTTATCGCACACACAGTATTGGTGCGCTACAACAGTCAGTGCTCTATATTGACTTTCCGCAGTTTCCTCTAGCCAAAAAATCAATATTGCAATCGGAATGTTGGGGGTCTTCTCATCCAATCGGCATGCTAAATCAACTAACGAAAAACCATTAAGAATGTAGTCATGATACCTCGTTTTTCCGTTAATCCATTCTTTTAGTGACACCATATATTCCGGTTTTTTAGAACAAGCTTCAAGAATATCTTCAGATAGATCATAACAATCTTCTTTTTCAAGAAGCGTATTATATTTGGAATACATTCTATCAGCCAACTTTGTTAGAATCTTGTCCATTTTAAGTCTCCTTGGTAATGCAGCAATAAAGGAAATGTCAAAACTAACGGACTTCATTCGAGAGAATAAATCAAATATCAGAATTATTGAATATTGTTTTGTGGATCGCATATATCCTTTCTAGTTGATATAATTCTGGGTGTTTTCGCAAATATTTGTAGTGTGGTCTGCGTCAAAGAACGCAAGGTAGACCTTCGTTCCGTCGTCACGCTCCAAAACAAACTTGTCCCGGAGAATCTTCGCACTCTGGAAAACAGACTTTCCCATCATGTGGTTAAAGACGCGCTCCCATTCCTTATCGGTCAGAGGCTTATCAAGTTTTGACGCATTGAAAGCTTCAAACTGCACCTTGAAATTTTCCTCTAAAGCATCGTAGTCAGGAATAGAAAACGCAACTATATTCCTGCTTATTTAGTTGTTCTACAAATTGCTGCTCAAGAGCTACATCGCTTTGGTGTACCATATCTTCAGCTCCATTACTTGAGGATCATTTTATTCAATCTCCAAACAGAAGCAGCCGGAGATTCAGCTTATCCACTCTCAGATATCCTATCGCTTGTTCCGTCCTATAAAACGGATTCATCAACCGTCAGTTCTAATTGCCTCGCAACCATCTAATATCACGGTTCGGGTAATCACAAATGCAGAGGATGACTGACATTGATACCTCTTCGCCCTTGTTGATCTTACTCATTGTGCTTGAAGAAATCTTGACATTTTTACGGAGAGTAGCTTTTGAGATGGCTCGTTCGATCAATAATACCCAAAGCTTTTTTAATCTTTATATACCCCGCATATTTGTCAATAAAAGGTCTCTCTACATTATACATCACAATGTCCGTCAATACAATTAGTTGCTCTGAAAATTAATAAAGAAATTCGACTTCTCAAAGTATTGCTTTTTTGCCTTTGGTGGTGCTTCTATCTCCTATATTGATTAAGGTCAGCCCTTTTTTGGCTCTCTCATAGGTTTTCGCCACGCCGTCCCAGTCATGAGTAACATAGCAAATAGCATATGATGAGTTGTCAATCAAGTATCTGTTTCTTGTCGGTATAGCAGCTTTAAAATGATATTTCTCGAAGTCTTTTGGATAAATAACAAAGTCAAAATACTTGGGTTCTCTTATGTTAAAGGAGAGGGAAGAAATGACAAGAAAGTTTCTGATCTGCGGATAATTTTTCTTGAGGTCGAAGACAATACGGGCGTACATCCAATCAAAACTGCCCATGCCTCCGCTGATAAAATCTGTGATACCGTTTTCAATCAGCTTAGATATTTCTCTGCGAATTTGCCCGTCATCGACACCGTAACATTCGGTGTGACCAATAAAGGTCGCTGTCTTATCTATGGACATCTGCTTTTATCACCCTTAATGTATTATTATAGCGAAAAAATATGAATAAATCAACGCTATTGATGTTGATAACTTCCTGTTGAAATGTGTATGCGCACATATTTCTCGCCTATACTATTAGTGCTACTGTCACGCTGATAGGAGGTGTAGGTATGGATCTTGAATCCATTGGCAAAAACATTCGCAAGTTTCGCTTGATGAAGAAGCTTCGTCAAGAGGACCTTGCGGAAAAAGCCAACCTAAGTATTAACTATGTAGGCGCAATAGAATGCGGCGAAAAAACGCCATCTCTTGAGTCCCTGATTTCCATAATCAACTCTCGCGGTGTTTCAGCAGATATGATTCTCGCGGATGTACTTGACAATGGCTATGTGGTAAAAGACTCGCTTCTTGCGCAAAAACTTGACAAACTTTCTGCCGAAGACCGCTTGCGGATATATGATGTCATCGACGCAATGATCAAACATTCAAAACAAGTCAAGCCCTAAAAAGACAACAAAGACTCACCGAAATCTTGCAGTAAGTTTCGGTGAGCCTTTTTGCTTTTCTTATTCGAGTTCCCCGCTGCGGAATTTCTCCTGTTCCTTTGCCGGAGACGGGCTGAGGAAGTCATCAACATTCGCCTTAATGGTGTCTATCATCCGCGCATCTTTTTTCAGCTTGGAGCGTTCTTCGTAAAGGCGTTGCTGCTCGTCGATAAGCTGTTGTTGCTCGATTTGCAGTGACTTCAAGCTCGGCAATTTGCCGTCGCCCTGCATGGCGAGTAGGGTACTCTTTGCCGCCTCATAGATAACAAGCTCGGCCTCATGTTTAGCTCGAAAGGCCGATCTGTCTGCCGCCTTCATGTAGGCATCATAAACGGGTTTGAGCCGCTGGTAGTTCGAGATGTTTTTGATAAGCGGCTGCACCTCACGCAGTCTGGCTTCGACATTTTTCAGTTCGCTGCCGATGCGAGTGTAGGAGCTGTGAATGTCTTCGGCCTTCTTCTCAAGGTCAGCGTATTGCAGAAGGTTGTTCTCGGTCAGATAGTTAAGAGTTCGCGCAGCTTCTTTGAGGATCGTGAGCTTCGCCTTATGCTCGTATCCCTTGCTGCCGATGAGCTGGATTCGCTCCTGAATATCGCTGATGAGGGAGAGTCCCTGACGAGTGTTCTGCACCTGACGCTTGCGGCTTCCGCGTCCCTGAATACGCTCTTTAATCCGTTCCTCGGTGTAGTTGTCGCCGATGGTCTTTGCACGGATAAACCGCTCCTGTCCTTCTGCTCGGAAGGAGATGTATTTCCCGGTTTTGATTTCATATCCCGCTTCCTGCATCAGCTTCAAAAACTCGTCCCAGTCCTTCGCCGTGATGATACAGCGGTCGATGGTCTGCTTGAGTTTTTGCTTCCAGCTCGTACCTCGTTTTGCTTCGGTGTACTCTTTGTAATCCATGCCCTTGCTCTGCGAGGGCGGGATCACAGAAAGCCCATGTTCCTTGCATATCTCATCGCTGAGCTGACGCATTTCCCGGTATGTTCGTTTGTTGCTCCGGTAGGCATGATAGTCCACAAAGTTGACGGCGTTGAAAATGATGTGATTATGGCAATGTCCCTTGTCTATGTGGGTGGCGATCACATATTCATACTTGCCTTTGAGCCATTTGTCGGCAAATTGTTTTCCGATTTCATGTGCCTGTTCCGGCGTAACTTCTCCGATGTCAAAGGACTGAATCAGGTGTCGGGCAATCACCTTCGGCATCTGCATTCCTTGCTGCACGGCAAGGTTGCGCGTCCACTCAAATTCTTTGGCAGCAGCATCGCTGGCAGCACACCCAAAGGAGGAAACATAGAGCTGGTCATCCGTCTTTTTCGGGTCGAGGATGTAGGCCAGAGCCTTGTTTACAGTTCCTCGGATTGGTTTGATTTTAGTAACTGCCATATTTCTTTCTGCCTCTCTTTCAGCTCGGCAACATCATCCTCGTACAGGTTTCCTTTTGAGTTTATGCGTCGGCAAATCTGGTTGATATTTGCCGCTGCACGGCTGACAGCGGCAGCAAGCTTTTTCTGCTGTGTGTAGTCTACTTTGATGATGTAGCCGTCAATCGCCATCTTCCTGAGATAGGCTCCCATATTCTTCGTTCCGAGCTGTGCCATCTTGGCCTTTATGATCTTCTTCTCGTCATCGGAGACGCAGAAGAGGATCTGATTTGGCCGCGTTCTGTTTGCCATAGGCAATCCGTCCTTTCGTAAAGATAGAGGGTTCGGGAGGCTTCCCAACAAGCATATTGAAGATTAAGGGCAGGGTTCCTTAATCGAAAATCGCCGTGTGTATATACACCGGCTGTGCTTGCTATTCTCTCAAAAACGTATTCTCCGTGGTCGTCTTCAAGAAAACACCTTTCCACTCTACTACGGACATTTTTTTGACGATTGGGGGGGATAGCACGAAAAAAGACGCTCGAAAGCGTCTCTTTCCATGCTCATTCAGCTTATTTCTTTCTGGCTTTTCCGCGTTTCTCATAGTCCTCATCAATCCGGCGCTTCCAATCTGCACCGAGCGGAGCGCTGCACCGAACAGAAGAGATTGCATCGCTCAACACCTCGTAGTTGAGCTGCGTTCCTTCGCTGTCGGAGTTGTAGTTCACCGCTCGGTCTGCACCGATCCCAAAGTGCCGTGCCGTTTCCACCGCGTCGATGTTTGCACCGAGGAACAGGAACTCCCATCCATACTTTGTTTTCTGGCGCTCAATCATCTTCTTCACCCGGTCGCTGGTGTAAAAGTGACTGGCGTTTTCCATTCCATCGGTGGTGATGACGAACAGGGTGTGCTCTGGCACATCCTCTGGCCGGGCGTACTTATGGACATTGCCGATGTGATGGATTGCGTTGCCAATGGCATCCAGAAGAGCAGTGCAGCCGCGAACAGTATAATCCCTGTCGGTCATCGACTGGATGTCCCGAACATTCACACGGTCATGGATTACCTCGCTCACATTGTCGAAGAGGATGGTAGAGACAATCGCTTCGCCGTCCTGCTTCTTTTGCTTGGCAATCATAGAGTTAAAGCCTCCAATGGTGTCGGATTCCAACCCGCTCATAGAGCCGCTGCGGTCAAGGATAAAAACGATCTCAGTTAAGTTCTTTTTCATGATGATTCCTCCCATATAAAAAACTGTGACTGCTTTTGCTTACAGTCACAGTATAGAAGAAATCGTCTTTGGTTTGGTCGCATGGAAAGCGACAAATCGCTCTAATCCTCGTAGTCAATCCGCTCTATTTTGAATATGACTGGCCGCGTACCATCAGAGCAGCAAGTGATCATGACATTCTCCTTATTCATCCATCCCTTCATGATCGAACCGCCCTGCAAGCCTGTATATATGTATCGTGCAATCGCATCCCATGCCTCAGAGCAGTGCGGCATCTTTGGGCCTCCAGCTACCGTATCGGGATCGGCAGTTGTCTTGGTCAGGGTGTTCAGTCCCATGTGCCAGAAATCGTCCTTTTCACCGTCTCGCTCAAAGATAAATTCATCACCGGCATTGTAGCAGGGGCAAGCCCCAGAATTAGGGTCTGCGCAATATTGTTCCTGCAATTCAGGGTAGAGTTTGGTGTCGAGAACGGTTACTTTAACTTTGTGCTTCATGACAGAATCTCCTTCCATAGCATATTTATTGGTCGTTCCATTTCAGTGTTTCGCTTTCAATATCATAGACATCATCCAGCGGGATTTTCGTTCCGTCAATCAGTATCATCATGCGTTCTATCCTATCCATCTTTTTGAGGTTTCCACACTTGGTCACATATGCTCCGCCAGACTTCTTGTTATCGGGGACGAAGTATGTGACGGCCAGTGCAGGGTGCTCGCTCAGCTTCTCCAAGAGGATCTGCTGCTTTCTGTCTAGTGCCTCCTTTTCCTCTTCACTGAGGTCAATCTTTTCGTCCGTCAGCCGCGCGGTTTCATGGATGGCATCATCGTAGCCGGTGAGTGCGGCAAAAGGGGAAAACTGTGCAGCTCTGTCCAGCATTGACATTTGCGGTCTTTTCGTGGAGACATGGTGGGGAAGGTTCATGATGTCATTGTATTCATCGCTCATGCCTTATGACCTCCGATCTGCGCATTCCGGTCCTTCGCCGTTGCGCCTTCCTCAAGGTTCATTCCTTTGAGAATGGCATTCTTTCCGAACTTGTTCTTGATGGTGAGCATGGCTTGCTGTATCTTTTTTTCTTTCGCCAGCTCTTCATCCTCTTTCTTTCGCTTTGCTTCCAGAGCCGCATAATCGGTGAAGAGATCAAGCTGTTCGTAACTGTCCTTTGTAGAAGAAGCTGCTTCCTCTATCACATGGTTCGCTGTGATATTCAACCGCCGTATGAGCAAGCTCTTGTCGGCAATCCGGTCGAACAGTTCCCCTGCGGCATCCATAATTCGTTTCGTGGAAGAGGTATAGCGTTCCAGATTGATTGAGCCGTGGGAATGCTTTGGTATCTGCCGCCCGTAGTGATCTTTTACGACCTCACCGCGATACTTTTTGCGGCGCTCAGGGGCGGTTAAATTCTCAATGTCATAGCCTGTTGTGACAACAAGCTGCTCAGTGACAAAGCCTTTGCTGACTAAATCCATAGATAGGTTGTCTACCATTTCCCGTAGAACGAGTTTGGCTTTTTCCGCTTCATAGGGACAGTGCAGGACCTGACCGGAACCTAAGCTGTTTGCGCTCGGCCTGTATGCTTTGACCGCCTCAACCGTGCAGGGTTCCAATCCCCAAGCATGGTCAATGAGAAGTTCTGCATTTTTGCCGAAGAGCTTATAAAGCAAGTCTTCGTCCGTGATAGAGCGGCGGGCAATATCACCCATTGTGAACATCCCGTTCTCTTCAAGCCGCTTGGCGTAGCCTTTGCCCACACGCCAGAAGTCGGTAAGGGGCTGATGCGACCATAGCGTCTTGCGATAGCTCATCTCATCCAGCTCCGCAATGCGGACTCCGTTCTTATCAGCCGGAATGTGCTTGGCGACAATATCCATTGCGACTTTGCAGAGATAGAGGTTTGTACCAATCCCGGCAGTCGCGGTGATCCCGGTCGTCGTAAGTACATCCAGAATAATTTTCATGGCGAGGTCGTGGGGCGACAGCTTGTAGGTGGCAAGGTAGTCAGTGACATCCATGAACACTTCGTCGATGGAGTAGACAATGATGCCCTCTGGTGCGACATACTTCATGTAGACCTGATAGATGCGGGTGCTGTACTCCATGTAATACACCATACGCGGCGGCGCGATGATGAAGTCGATGGCAAGGGACGGGTTTTCTTGCAGCGCAGAAAAACTGTACGATGAGCCTTCCAGCCTTCGCCCCGGTGCGTCATGCTGCCGTCCAGCGTTGGCTTCTTTGACGCGCTACTTAACCTCAAAAAGCCGTCCCCGCCCGGAAATACCATAGCTTTTTAGAGAGGGCATGACCGCAAGGCAAATGGTCTTATCCGTCCGGCTCTCATCCGCAACAACAAGGTTTGTGTCCAACGGATCCAAGCCGCGCTCCCGGCACTCAACCGAAGCATAAAAGCTTTTCAGGTCGATTGCAATATAGGTGCATTGTTTCATGCTTCGGCTGCCTCCTTTCAGTGGTATCAGCTTTGCTTGGCTTTCTTCTTTATCTTGGGCGCAGTTGCGTCATAGCTCATATCCAGCAGCATCTTAATCTGCTCATCTGGCACACTGCCATCTAAAGCAACCGTGATCCAACTGGCCTTGTTCATGTGATACGCAGGGAAGAAACCGGGTTCTCTCCGCAGCGAGCCAATAAGTATGGGATCGCACTTAACATTGACCACATCCAAAATCTCTATGCTCTCTAAGCCCAGCTTGTTTCTCGGAATATCCATCACCGCAGCAAACCACTTGCGGTTGTTCAGATGCCGGAAAACACAGTAGTTCGGGTATTTTGCCCAGAGATATTCTCCTTCAACGCCGTATTGGTCTATAACATATTGTATAAACTGATCTCGATTCATTTTCTCCGCGTTCCTCCGTCTCGGATTATGCCGATAGGATGCCCTTGCTTATGAGTGCCCGTATCTCCGTGCTGGCTTCCAGCACATCGCCCATTACAAAGCGCAGATACAACAATAGGCATTCCATATCCGCCCTGTCCAGCGTAACAGACAGATAGTTGTCCGTCAGGCCATCATGCCAGAAGGATATTTTCCACTCCATATCAATATCGACAATCTCATACCCCGGTCTGACATAGAGGACTTTCGGGTCGAGCCGTAAATCTTTCTTTGGGTTAAGAACAAAATTGAAATCAGGCTCGATACAGTTAAATTCCGTTGGATTTTCAAGCCGGTCATTCAGAAGAGCGTCCAGTGCTTTTGCAAGGTCTTCAATTTCCCGCGCAAGAAAAACCTCATCGTCTTCTCGACGATAATCCAGCCACTCGTCGGATGTGAAAGCAAAATCGGTTTTGCACCATGTAGAGTCCCAATCGTCTTCTTCCGGTTTTGTGTAATTCCTGACTTGCAGCGACAATTTGATTCCACTCAAATCAAGCTTTAGCCACATGGTTCCTCCTTATGCCCCGAGCAAACTCTGGTCGAAGGCAAAAAGCGCTTCATTGATCTCGAAGACATTGTAATTCCCGTGCTCAATGAAATACTCGATGATGATGTCAATTTTATTCGAGTGAGAGAGGGCGAAGCCCGCTTTCATGAGCATATCTTTCGTTTCATCCAGCGGCAGCTCAAGGGCGATAGCAAAGGCAATCGCAGTAGGTTTGGATGGTTTATACAGCCGGTCGCTGCGAATCTTTGAGAACAGCTTGCGGTCGATGTTGGCTTTCTTATAGCACTGTGCGTCGGTCATGCCTTTCTCGTCGATTTTGCGAAGCAGCATTTCGGAAAAGCTCTCGTCGATCTGCGAAAGAGCATCATCCAGCGTTTTTATGCTTGCCGCCATTGGCGCACTGAACGATGCTTCCACGGTTTCATCCGAAAGCATCTGCATCCGGCGCATCTGCTCCGAACGACTGTCGGTGTGCGCATCCACATAGGTATCGTCTATGTATGCGGCAATATCCGAGAACAGCTTTTCGCCAATCTGATATGCTTTGCGGTCAAAGATGACGATATAGACGGTCATTTCATTTTCCAAAAGGAAGTCGCTGATCGTATCAATGGCGACCTTCAATGCCTGATCTTTCGGATAGCCGTAGATGCCGGACGATATAAGCGGGAAAGCAACTGTTTCGCAGCCATATTCTTTTGCCAGAGCAAGAGAGTTGCTATAACAGGAGACAAGCTTTTCACGCTCTCCATGATGGCCGTCCCGCCAGCGCGGCCCCACTGCATGGATGACATATTTGCAGGGCAGTTGATAGCCTTTGGTGATCTTTGCATTCCCAGTTTCGCAGCCGCCGAGCGTCTTGCATTCAGCCAGCAGCTCCGGTCCTGCAGCCCGATGAATGCAGCCATCAACACCGCCGCCTCCCAGAAGAGAGCTGTTCGCCGCGTTGACAATCGCATCCACTTTCATTTTGGTGATGTCGTTTCGTACTATCTGTAAAGGCATGGCCTTTCATTCCTCCTATGCAATTAGCCGGTAAACTGTCAAGGGCAGATACCACACTGCCACTGCGAGCTTCCAGATCAAAATCACGCCGCCGATCAAACCGCCGAGGACAATGTTGAGCGCAACTACTCCAACCGTACCTGAGATACCAAACCCGATAGGGATCAGCGTGAACATCTTTCCAATACCGAACGGCACTCCGCAAGCAATCCACACAAGGAAAAAGTCAATCGTGCCGTTCTCCACAAAAATGCGGCTGAATATCGAGTAAAGCAGGAGTGCAGCCGCGACCGGCAGAATGGTCTTTTTCAAAAAGTCCTTCCAAATCTCTGTTTTCGTCATATCCGTACTCCTATTTCAAAAAATCGCTCCTGTGCTCAATCCGCCGGAGATCATATCCTGTTTCGGCCAAGTGAGCGATTTTCAGCGCGACAAGGTTGATGTCTGTCCCCATTGCCCGCGCAATCTGCTCTGATGTATAGCCGTAGTCATAGATATACTCAAGGATTTCATCTATATCGAGCAGAATTTCGGCGGCAACGATGTTGGCCTCGTACTCGGGTTTTGTCGTCATGTCGTACAGCATGAACTCTTGAATTGCGCTTCCCTTTGCGAGATTTCGGTGTAACTGGTCGTGCCCAAGCTCATGCGCACAGACAATTCGCTGCATCCGTCCACTCAGATTTTTATTTATGAAGATAAAGCGGCTGCGTTTGATCACACGGTACATCCCTTTTAGAGAATCGAAGTCATCACAGAATAGGACCTCAATGCCAAGCTACCGTGCAATGCTAAACGGATCCCGCGTTTCGTAGCGCTTTACCAGTCGGCTGCCGACCTTCGAGAGATTTTCAGCATTCATCGTTTTCACCTCCCGTGGGTTGGGAACCGCAGATAACACGATACTGTTATCGCGGTTTCGCTTCCTTACGGTATTTCTTAGGAGTGTATTTCTTGTTTTTCTCTTTGGCGATCCAATAGGCTTCGTTCAGCGCTCTCATAGCGCCGTCAAGCGCTTCGTCGCTGAGCCTGCCACCGGCAAACATACCGGTTACTTCGCTTACAAGATCGTCAATATCTCTGGCTGCCTTCGTGCCGCCCTGTTCATGGGCTGCAACGACGAGCAGACCGTTTTGCCCCAGAAGATATTCCGGCGTGGTGTTTAACGCTTTCGCCAGCTTTTCGACAATATCGAGCTTTGTGGGCTTACGAGTGCCCAGCTCATAGTTCTGGATGCTTCTCGGTGTCACAGATACTTTTTCGGCGAGCTGCACTTGTGTGAGGTTCGCTTCCAACCTCTTCTCTTTCAGCTTATCCTTGAAACTCATAAGGCACCTCTTTCTAAAAACCTTTGCAAACACGAACAGAATTTTCGTCAAACATATTGACACGAAATACTTGTTCATGCTATGCTGCATCTAACGCGAATGTCTCGTTCGTGATTATAATACCACACGAACAGTGCGTGTGTCAACAGGAACACGAAAGTTATGTGTGCATTATCGTAACTTTCAGGTGCATGGAGGTAGGCTATGACGAACACACATTGCCGGAAGGCGTATGTCTCGGTCAATTTGGATGTGGATGAGGAAGGTGTATGCCATCCTCGGTTTATCCGTTGGGAAAATGGCCTGATCTTTCAGATCGACCAAATCCTGTACAAGTGCCGCGCAGCTTCCAAGAAAGTAGGTGGCGGCGGTATTCGTTATACTGTGATGATCCGTGGAAGAGAATCGTATCTCTTTCAGGAGGGAAACAAATGGTTTGTTGAAGCAAAGGAGGGAGCCAGATGATTTTGTCGCACAAGGACATTGAAGAGATTGCCGCAGCGGTCACGAAGGATTTCAACGAGTTTTTTTTCGGATGTGACACTGACGAGGCGCGTTTGCCTCGCGGTACACCGATTGACCAATTTGCCCGTGAATATCTCGGGTTGAATGTTTCGTTCGCGTATCTGTCTGCTGACGGGAGCATCTGCGGCTTGACCGCATATACCGATACAGAGTACATCATAGAGGAGCGGGGCATACAGCGTAAAATTCCTCTGCGCCGGAACGCAGTCCTAATGGACAGCAGTTTTATCGAACCTTCGCAGATACGGAAGCTCTGCGGAAAAAGACGATTCACGCTTGCCCATGAGTGCGCTCATCAAATTCTGTTCCAGATGGAGACGGATGACATCAAGCAAGTGTGCCAGCGGAAATACTCTGCCCGGACTGCTTACTCGCTCAGGGAATTGAAGACACGCGAGGACTGGAACGAATGGCAAGCCAATGTGTTAGGGGCTGCGATCTTGATGCCCCAGCGGGAAATTGATCTCGCAGTTGAATACTACGCCAGAGGCCGAAGGCTTGTCAGCTATGAAGGAACCTTTACCTATCAGGATAAGGTCGTGCTTGATATGATCTGCAAGCAGTTTGGCGTTTCCAAAACAGCCGCAGTCATCCGGCTGAAACAGCTTGGCTACATGGAAACCTGCCCATACAGCGAATACAATGATCCGTTGGAGGTGTGGGCATGAAGAAAAACATCCGTGTGTCTGAGCCATCCCCTGAAATGCAGGAGAAAATCCATCGGGCGCGATGCGCCATCGTCAATCAGAAGCGGCGCATGGTGAAGTGCCCAATTGCGGGCACAACGCTATCGCTGTATTCGAGGATTCGCGGGGGCACATACAGGCCAAATGCAAAGCCTGTGGCCGCGAAACCGTGTTTGATGTTATCAGTATGAGACGGTTATTGCTCCGCCTTCCCAGAAGGTAAGGAGATAACAAATACAATTCAATATTTATAGCTGTGCTGTGGAGCCGCTGATTGGTGAGTCTTCCTAATGCCGCATGAACAGAGTTTTCAAAGCTCTGTTTTATCGGTATGGGAAGATAAGCTCACCGGTCATGCGGCTCTTTTTTCGTCTTGTCCGTCCGCTGCTCCGCGCCAGCGGAAAGGACAAGACAATGAAAAGACCGCCTAAAACACCCGTAGAATTTGATTACGACCTCTGGACTACTGAGGACGGCAGGTGCATGGTGCGCGTGAAGGCCACCGGCGAGGCAACGGAGGTTGACCGCGAAGTCATGAAAGCCCTTCGCAACGAGGAAAAGAAACTCAGACGCTCCATGACGGGAGTACCGATTGAAGGAGCCGAAAACGGAGAAACAGCAACACTGCTTTCACTTGATTATGTCAGCTGTGAGGGTTGCGAAGATATGAGTCCGGGGTGGCTGATTGATCCGAAAAATAATATCGAAGACGCTGTGACCCAAATGTGCATCGAGAACTTCCACACGTCGCTCAATGCCAACCAAAAGGAAGTCTTTGAGTCCGTCATGCTCGGAAGTATGAGTGTGCGCGAGTATGCACGGCAGAAAGGCGTTAATCACAAGACTGTTTATGAGACGGTTTTGGCCATCAGAAAAAAATTCAAAAAATATTTTTGAGAGTACCCCCACAAATAGCTCAAATTTGTCCGTTGTAGGGTGAAGAGGCACACTATCCTCTTCGTGGAACCTTGAAAACAGAATACCCAGTGCTGCGGATCTTTTCTCTTCTCTCGAAGCGACTTTCCTTCTGCCGCCAAGACCTTCCTTGCGGAAGCGAGCGATCAACAGAGAGGTTAAACTGCCGTGTGGTGCGGCAGCTTGCCATGATGGAGAAGTTGGGTACAATGATACTTCCGTCCCCGGATTGCCGGGGACGGCTCGGAGCAATCCTCGGAGGGGTGAGAGTCCCATGATACCGATTAACCGTTGGTAGTCCGTAGCATTCCCGGAACTGTGAAGTTCCTCCGGCAGGGGTGCGAGTTGCAAATATGCCGGAAGAACACTGTTTATAACGCCCATATGGGTTTATCAGTGAATACTATGGGCAGCAGCCATATCGGTTGCTGCCCATCCATTTGCTGATAAAGCAAAACAAAAATGGAGGTGAGGCGGATGAATACAGGATCAACAATTTCCCAGCGTGACGCATATAAGCTCATGCTGAAAGATTACCCCGATGTAATGAGCATTGAGCAGATGTGCGAAATACTCGGCATCAGCACGAAAACCGGCTACCGTATTCTGCGTGAAGGAAAAATCTGCTGTCTCAAGGTTGGGCGAGCCTACCGTATTCCGAAGGCTCATCTTTTTACCTACCTCTGCATCGGTTACAGCGAGACAGTAGGTGCATGAATTTGGACTCAGAAAGTTTACAATATTTTGCGCCAGAGGTCCTCCAATTCGAACCCGGTTCTGGTATAATGGAACCAGGTAGGCACCTTTACAATACAAGTGCAACAGTAAAAATAAAAAGAGTGACTCAGAAGGAGTTCCCTGCTAAAATGGTAGTTGCGACA
>ERZ780203.1698-NODE-1698-length-14478-cov-20.250503_pt1 | contig 14478 bp, 19 predicted proteins | sample MGYA00511168_ERZ780203 | MGnify/ENA primary metagenome ERZ780203 (study PRJEB29588, sample SAMEA2156577) | human gut metagenome | biome: human gut; feature: human-associated habitat; material: faeces | place: Denmark | collected 2008/2010 ...
CGGTGCTTTCTGGCGTCCCAGAGAGGATTTGAACCTCCGACCCCACGCTTAGGAGTAGCCCCGATACGACATCGGGAAGTGACATCTAATGCTAAAAAATGCTTGGAAATACAGGGTTTTTCAGCATTTCAAATCCCATCTGATACTACGCTGTGATAGCTAATTCAGAGGGATTTTACACCGTCCGATTGGCTCGAAATTAGCAAGGCTTTCGATTTTTGGCGGACGTTGCAAGTGCAAGTAAATGTCACTATGTAATTGCTCGTTATGCGGAATGACAGGAAATACAGTTCATTCTCGTGTGGAGCCGCTGGTGTCACACGACACCAATTTAAGTCTGTTTAATATATCATTTCAAACCGAATTTTTCAACCAGAATTATCAGAAATTCCATATATTTTTTCGGGACGAATGATTGTATGTAACCTGTCCTGCCGAAGCAGGTACAGTATTTATCGAAGCATAGTTTCTCGATCTTCAGCTCCCAGCAGATATGCGCCCTTCGCAAATTCATCCCTTGCCAGAAGCTCTGTTACATTTACCCTGTCGAACAACAACCAGAGTTCTTTTTCTTCTGGTGTAAGTTTGCGGTTTCCGCTAAATAAATGCGATAACCCCAATCCCTCAAGCAGAGCCTGCTTTGCAGCTTTGTAATCATCGGCTCTATCAGAATAATCCTCATTCCTCTGGCTTGATAATTCCTCAATATCATCAGCTCGCATTTTATCATAATACTCGTCCATAAATTCTCTATCCATTTTGCACCCCCAAAAACAAAAATAAGGGCAGACCCCTTTACAAGCTATGAAAGCTATGTAAAAGGATCTGCCATTTTAATTCTATAAGGTCTTTGCCAGCGACTTCAAGAGTGCTGCCATTTCAGGGTTTTGCAGAAGTTTCAGAAGAAGCTCTTTATCATCGGTGGAGCTTTCCTGTGTGACCGGCTGTACCGGTTCCGGTGTTGCCTGTCTGCCAGAGTAAAAAGCAGCTTCCAGTCTTTCGGCGTTCAGCCTTCGGTCATCGTCGATGATATGGGAGTAAACATCCGCTACCATCTTGACCTGTGCGTGACCGGAGTCACCCTGAACGGATTTCATATCGCCACCGTTCAGCTTCAGCTTGTAAGTGATACTGGAATGTCGGAGACTATGGAAAACCACCTTCGGCAGCCCGTTCTCCTCGATCAGCTTATTGAAAGCACGGTTGATAACCTGACCCTCAATCGGCTTGCCATTGGAAGAACAGAACACCAGATTAAAGTCTACGAACTCGTCACCGAAAAGGTCTTTCAATTCTTCGATGTCAGCCTTTCGTTGCACCAACATTTCCGCTACGGTTTTCGGTAAGAATACCTTGCGGACACTGGTTTTGGTCTTAGGTGTTTTGAGAACCAATGCGGTGTGCGTACTGGCAAAGGTCGGCGGGAACTTGAACATAATGTCCTTTCCGTTCAGATCTGCCATCGCTTCACGATTTACTCTCTGCAACTCCTTTTCAACGAAGATGCTTGCCTGACCAAGTTCGATACTCGCAGGAGAAATGTCTACACAGTCCCAGGTCAGCCCCAGAAGCTCACCCATTCGCAGAGAACAGGAGAAAGCAAGGTTGATTGCCAGACGGAGAATATCATCGTCGCAGGCTTCCAGAGCCTTCAGAAGAACTTCCGCTGTCCAGATGTCTCTGGTCTTATGTTCTTCTTTCGGCAGCGTAGCGTGTTCTACGGGATTTCTGGTCATCAATTCCCACTTCACCGCCTGATTGAACGCATTACGCAGAACCTTGTGAATCTCTCTGACCGTATGCGGTGTTAGATACTCGTTACGAGCTTTCACATACTTCGTAGACACAGCTTTTACAGTAAGCAAATCTCTGTAATACTTGTCCATAATTCTCGGAGAAACATCCTCCAGTTTCATATCACCGATAAGCGGACGAATATAATTGGCAATCAGGCTCTTTCTGCTTTCATAAGTAGACATCGCCCAGGTGTTCACGCCGTAGATAGACATATATTCTTCCAGAAGATCGTTTACGGTCTTGGCAGAGGGTGGAATAAAGGTTCCCGACTCCTGCTCATATTCGACCTGCAACTTTCTTTTCTTTGCTTCAGCATTGGTGTCAAAGGTCTCCCATTTCTGACGCTTATTGCCGTTCTCATCGGTGTATGTATAGACCACAGAATACTTCTTTTTTCTCTTAACGATGGATGCCATGTAATCATCTCCTTTCCTGTCCATCCTCCGCTACTAATCTGTAGCGGGTCTGATTCTGATACCATTTTTCAAAACTCTCTTTGGTAACTCGCTTATATCTGCCAACCTTGATAAGCTCAAAATCGCCATTGGCAACAATATAGTAGATGGTCTGACGATGTACCCCAAGCATTCTTGCCATTTCTGGCAGACCGTAGGTGGATGCCACAATGTCTGCATCCAGTTTTTGATCCTCTACCGTGCGATAATCGCTCTGGGATGCATACCATCTTTCAAAGCTCGCCTTGGTCACTCTACGCTTGCCCAGGGCTTCGACAATTTCAAAATGCCCTTTGGCAACCAGTTCGTAGGCAGTTGCTTCTTTCAGCCCAAGGCGCTGACCAAGCTCCTCTACAGAATATGTAGTTTTCTTCAGTTCCTCACCGGGAGGGGTTCCATCGACCTTCTGGTATTTGAACTGGTTAGCATACCATTCCTCAAAACTGTCGATCATCACCCTCATGGTGTTGCCGACAAGAATGGTCTTGAAGTAATTTTTCCTAATGAGCCAGTAAGACTCAGTTTTGCAAAGGCCAAGCATCCTGCCCATTTCAGGGACAGACATACTCGTGCGTTTTCTTATTTCTGCCATCGCACAACCTCCTATGTAAAAAATGTAGCCATGTGTTTTCTTGTCATGGCTACATTTTATCGAACTCTTGACTTATTTTGAAGTTTGTCGCCGGGTTGTACGACACACTTGACAAATCTCACATTTGCTGATCCAGCCACTCATCAAAACTCTTTTTCGATATTCTGATGCTGCCTCCGATGCGCACACTATGAAAGGCTTTCTTCTTCACGAGGTTATATGCGCTTGTTCTGCTGATTCCCAGGATGTCCTGAATCTCATCAACGGTATATGTTCTCTTATCGAACTGGCCTGCGGAGGCTACAATGGATTCTTCGGTACGCTGATTCATAGCAGCGATTCTTTCTTCAAACATCTATGTTCACTCCTTTTCTTTCTTCGGTTTATGTTTTGTGGAACGCTTTTTCAGCTGTTCCATTGCAAGGCTGACGGATAAGGCTTTCTCAATCGCTACCATTTCACGGGGCGTAACCTTACCTAAGTAGTTATCAATTCTGCGCTTATCAATGGTGCGGATTTGTTCCAGCTGCACAACAGATGCTTCTTTAAATGCAGGATTGTCTCTAATCAAAAGATGGGTCGGCATATTCTCCTTCTTGCGGATTTTCGTTGTGACTGTTGCCACGATCAGCGTGGGAGAATACCTGTTGCCGGTATCGTTCTGAATTACAATCACCGGTCTGATACCACCTTGTTCAGACCCAACTACCGGGTCCAGATCAGCGCAATAAATATCGCCACGGCGATATACCCAATTTTCTTTCATCATGTGCCATGACCTCCTTTCGTTGGGTATGTAACAAACGACTGCCCGAAAATCGGGCAGTCATTCCAAAATCTATGTTTCCCATATTTGCCACGCACCCCTGGGAAAGAGGACGGTTGCCCTCAGGGAAGCATCGAACGGCTGATTGCGAATCAGCTCCATAGGAATCTAACCTCTGCCGGGTTCTCCGCCAGCTCCGTAGAGAAGTATCATTAACCCTGACTGTTTTCATTGCCGTATTGGTAGCAACCCAATATTTACGAGCCGGTATTGATCGCTGGCACCGGATGAGAGACTACTGCGTCAATATAAGAAAATAGTCGTTCTGTTTCTCTTTCCGATACGTCACGGCGTACCGCTGATGTGGCTGATGCTTTCGCACCGACAGCAGGAACGTATTCGATGATTGTCTATTCAGTTTTCAAGGAACAAGCAGCCTTTCTCTTTGGCTGTGTCTAAATTGTACTGTTTTCACGATTCGTTTTTTATGACCTCTCACGGCGGATACCCACCGCCATACGGCGGATTTTATAATTTCATCTTCAAAGCAACCAACTGATTTATAACGGAATCCAATTCCTTTGCAGCTTCATAATTGCGAATCTCGCAGCCAATAAGTATGTAGTCAGTTGAAATACCAAAGAAGATACCAATTTCAATCAGCAGATCAATGGAGAATCCCTGAATACCTCTTTCGATTTTCCCAAGGGTACTTGTACTGATGTTTAATTTCTCTGCAAGCTGTTCCTGTGTCAGCCCTTTTTCTTTTCTGAGTGCGGCAATTCTTTTTCCGCTTTCTTTCTGGTCGTAATACATATCGTTTCCTCCGATTTCTTGAAATTTTGAAAATGAAAATCTCAAGAATCCGGGAGGAGAACGGTTGCGGGGAATATCCCCTGAAATAAAAGAAGCGCACCCGATCTCACAATTTCTTGCAAGAACAGGTGCGCCATTGCGCTGTTTATGATTCAAAAAAATACCCCCGCCAGTTACATTTTCTTAGGCAATTTTGCTCTTGCCCTGAAAACATAACTGGCGAGGGTGTTATGACCGGTGTTATGCCGGTTCGTATCGGTGTTATGACGGTGTTATGATGGTGTTATGGAAAAAATCGGGTGTTATGATGGTTTTTACTGGTGTTACGCCGGTGTTATGCCATAACACCGAGAAAAACCGGCAACTTTCAATCTTTCGATCAGCTCGTCGTATTCCTCATCTAAAAGATTGCGCTGTGCCATACGCAGCTCTCCTCGTGCCATCTCTGGATGATCCAACTGAAACATTGCGTAAATCATCCAATAGTAGCCATCAATGCTGTGTGGTGCAATCAGAAGCATTTTAGAAGCATAGTGCTGGATACAGACGTAATCACGTCCCAGATCAAGCGTTTTCATCAGTTCGCATACAGCACCCAGATAGCGGTACTCAAAAGCCACCACTTTGGACATAATCCAATGCTCATCCCGTGCAGAACCGAACAACGGTCCCTGATACAAATCTATTGCTTTTTTCAAAAACTCAACTTTTTCTTTATGATCAGCTGCTTTCATCGCAATACTCCACTTTTTATCAAACAGCTGAAAGTCTGTAAACACATTCAACCGGGGATTGATCTGATACCCCGTCGGAGTAGACTCAATCAGGCGGTGATCGGATAGCAGTTCAAATGTCTGCCTGAAGCGGTAGACCAGTCCCTTTATATTTTTAACCGCAGCTTCAATATCTTCACCCGGCCAGATTGACGAAGCAATTTCCCGTGGGGAAGCTGTCATTTTCCCTTTCAAAAGCAGATACACCAGAAGTCTCGCTATCTTAGGCGATTTCAGCTCCTGCTCCGTCAGGACTCCTTTTTCAGTAGTAATTTTGAGTTCCCCAAACAAACTGATATAGACATCAGTAGCATTTGTAATTCTCGGAGAAATGATAGTCAGCTTTCTCGTTTCCAGCAGGAAGTATTCATTCAGCGAAGAAATAACAGCATAGTTCAACATTCGCAGAAAACCAGTTTGATTCTTATACTTCTTTGCATTTCTCAGAGTGAGGAAACCAGTCGGCCCTTTCCAAAAAGGAACCGCCATAACCGCATTGGCATCCAGCCTATGGTAAAGCATATATTCATCCGGCATTTCTTCTTTGATGGCTTCAACATCAGGGACAATGATTGGCTCATGATCTCTCAAGCATTGTATCCAGCGCCCATATTTCTCTGACAGCTCAAACTCTTCAAACTTGGTCTGCGCCATTTCTCCAAATTCTCTGTCATACCACCAGATTGGCGTCCAGACGCCAATCTCCATATCCACATCAAGAATGCCGCACCAGTCTGCATCGTAAAACTTTGTTGCGACACGCATGATGAGCATGGCTGCTTTTCTGGGATCAATGCAGGTATTTAATTCCTTTTGCATATTGTGCAGAGTACGCTCAATCTCTATTGCATATTGAACGTACTCACACTTGTCTCCGATATTATACATTTCAAATCCGTTATTCCCACAGTTTCTGTTTTGTTCCATAACGAATCCCTCCTTATGATGAATATAGAAAAAAGCCGCAAAGCACCACTGACCCATTACGGATCATGACAGCTCTGCGGCTTGCTTAATCTGTTTTTGGTTTTGGCTGTCATATCAGTTTGATACCGGCAGTCAAGACAACTTGCTATATGAAATGCAATCTGTATTCAGTTATTCCTGATATACTCAATAGGCATTCACAGGAGTTGACCTGTTTGCACAGGTTAGCTGGTGTGTCTTGCTCAGAAGCAGTAATTCCAAGATGCCTTTGTTATTAAGGTGCATAGGTGACTTTTCGATTCTTGCGAATCACAGTCTTTGTTGTATGTATAATCTCCAGCATCGCTTGCAGCTCTGCGGCATCACAATCCGCCAGCTCCTCCGCAATTTTCTTGTCGTAGACTGGCTTCACCTGTTCCAGACTATCACACAACAGTTCATCGACAGAAACAGACAATGTATTAGCAATCTTTACGATAGTCGGTAGAGCCACTTTGGTTTGTCCCGTTTCGATATGGCTCATATGAGAAGTAGTCAGTCCTGCACGAAAAGCAACCTCTGCCTGCTGCCAGCCCAATTTCAATCGAGCCGCTCTGATACGCTGCCCAATTTTGATATAATCCACTTCATTTACGTCCATCGCTCCAATCACCTCCTATCCGAGTCTGTGGTTTTTATTCTATGGGCTAATTGCCTAATTGTCGATTTTGTATAGGGCGATAATGCCCATACAAACAAATTCCGGCAGAATAAATTTAATTGTATGGTCACTGATTATTTCAAAAAAAGGAAGCCCACGCACCGATATATCAGACCGGTTTTGTGGACTTCCTTATTTACTGCTTCTCTTTCTATATCATGTTTCCCTCTTATCTGTGCCAGCGCCCCCTTTATATCCTCGATGTCCTGCGCGTACACCGGCCCCATGCTGTTGAGCCGCTTTGCAATCTGATTGACGTTGACGCCGATCTTCTGTATCTCGGCGGTCTGCGCCCGGATGTCACTGGTGTCCATGTTCACGATATAGCAGTCAATGAGCATCTTCCGGGCGTAGGCTGAAAAGTTTTTCGTGTGCAGCAGCGACATTTTCTGTTCAATCAGCTCCCGTTCCTCCGGCATCACGGGTACGCGCAGCACAATCTTTCTGGTTCTGTTTGCCATACTTCACCGTCCTTTCCATTCAAGGGGTTTGGGGACTTCCCCAACAAGCAAAACGGACGAGGCCCGGCAGGGGCGGGTCGGGCCGTTTTTTCGGGAGTGTGGCTACACTCCCTATGCTTGCTACGTTACTGTTTCTCCGCTAACAAGACGTTCCCAAACTCCAAAACTACCCGCAAAATAGACCTCTGGACAGAAAAAAGTGCAAAAAAATAGAGGCGCTTGCGCGTCCCCATAAAAAAGAAAACAGAGGATGTTTTTACTCACCCTCCGTTTCTTCTTCTGGCTGTTTGATTTTCAAGGCCCCGTCAATGGCACCCTCCACGATTGGTAGATACTGCTCCGGGCAAAGTTTCAGCTTGTGGCTGACACGTTTCCGATCTTCGCTTTCCTCCCGCATGACTTCTGGATTGAAGTAGTGTTCCACGGGCAGGCCGCAAATCTTGATAAGCTGTATCACGACGGGCAGGCTGGGAATTGTCCCCTCATTCTCGATATTGGCAAGATACCGGGATTCGATATTTACCTTTTCCGCCAAGTCTTTTCGTGTGAGATGCTTTGCTTTCCGCGCTTCCTTTACGTCTGCGCCGAAAGTTTCAAAACCGGGGCAATCTTCGATTTTTGCCATATTGCATCACCCACATACATTTTATATTTCATAGTCTGTTCATGGAATGTTGCTATATGCGTATAACTTAAACTTTATAATTCATAATTTGTTCGTTGTATTCTTCGAGCAAAGGAATTATAATGTAGTCTGTGGAGGTATGTGGTATGGATTATATGACATTGAAAGAGGCTGCCAAGAAATGGGGTGTAACCCCACGATGGATAAACTATTATTGCACTGCGGGCCGCATCCCCGGTGCTATGAAAGTGGCAACAATCTGGCTGATACCGAAAAATGCAGAAAAGCCGGTAGATGGCCGCACGAAACAAGGAAAGGGGCAAAGACAACATGAATAGTGTTTTGATTATAGACGATGACAAAGAACTTTGTGCACTGATGAAAAAATGTGTGGAACAGGAAAACTTATCTACGGTAGTAGCACATGGCGGTTTAGAGGGCCTGCGGTTGCTGGAAGAAAACAAGGATACCTGTTCTCTGATTATTCTGGATGTGATGATGCCAGATATGAACGGTTTTCAGGTATTGCAGAAAGTCCGTGAGAAAAACAATGTGCCGGTGCTGATGCTGACTGCCAAAAGTGACGAAGAAGATAAGGTTTCGGGCCTGCGGCTGGGGGCAGACGATTATCTGACAAAACCATTTGGGATTAACGAGCTGATGGCCCGTGTCAATTCGCTGATCCGACGCTATACTACCCTAAATCCCGTGGCAGGGAGCGAAGCGGCAACAATGTTGCTGAAAGATATGGTGATTGATAAAGTCAATCGAACAGTGACTGTTCAAAATCTCCCAGTGGAGCTGACCGGCAAGGAATTTGATCTGCTTGTGTTTCTGGCGTCCAACAAGGGCCGTGTCTTTACGAAAAAGCAGATTTATACGCAGGTATGGGCGGAAGAATACGCTTTTGACGACAGCAATATCATGTCCTTTATCAGCAAGTTAAGAAAGAAGATTGAACCAAATCCAGAGCAGCCTTTTTACATTCAGACTGTCCGGGGCGTAGGGTATCGGTTCAATAAGGAGGTGTAGGCATGGATGTCAACCTTTATCTGCTGCTGGCGCTGTTGGCCGCCCTGCTGGTGATCGGTTATCTTCTGACAAGGCTCCACCGTGTCCGGGGCCAGCTTTCCCTTATCAAAGACGCCTTGACGGATATAAAAGCCGGAAACCTGAACCGCCGTGTGCTGGCGCGGGAAAGTGACCTGACGAAGCAAATTTGTTATGACATCAACGAGATTGCCATGAGCAGTCAATCCCGGCTTATTCAGCAGAAGCAATCAGAGCAGGCTTATAAACGGCTTATGACAAGTCTTTCCCATGATGTGAAAACTCCGCTTGCTTCTCTGGTGGGCTATTTGGAGGCCGTGGAAAGCAAAATGGTAACAGGAGCCGAGCAGGAAGAATATATTCGGGTGGCTACGGAAAAAGCCCATCACCTGAAAGACTTTGTGACCGCCCTGTTTGAATGGGTGAAGCTGGATGCCGGGGAACAGATTTTTCATTTTGAGCTTTGCGATCTGAACGAGCTTTCACGCAACATTATGGCCGACTGGGTGCCGCTGTTAGAAAATCACAATCTTACCTATGAAATAGAGATACCCGAAACAGAATACATGACAAGGGTTGATCCCACCGCCTACACCCGTATTCTCAATAACCTGCTGCAAAATATCCTGACGCACAGTGCTGCAAGTCAAGTGTCCCTGACTGTGACCGAAACGGAGCAGCAGGCGAAAATCACGGTGGCCGATAATGGGAAAGGAATAATCGCATCTGATCTCCCCCATATCTTTGAACGGATGTATCAATGCGATCACTCTCGATCTTCCAAAGGGAACGGGCTGGGCCTCTCCATTGCAAAGGAATTGGTGAGCGTACATAAAGGAACTATCACGGCAGACAGTGTTCCCGGATCCGGTACAACCTTTACTGTCATACTTCCGAAAGCCCTGTGACCGCAGGGCTTTCTTGCGCTCAAAGCAAGGTTAAAACAAGATTTTGGCAAGGTTATGGCAAGGTTCGTCCCTTATAATGGGAACCATGAAAGGAGGAAACCGCATGACGATCATTGCAACTGAAATCCAGAAATGGAAGCGAAATAAGATTGTCTGGTGTATTTTGACCCTGACGCTGCTGTTTGGGGTGTTTGCGATTGAGAGGGCTTGTAGCATTGCACGGAGCAGCCCATACATGGATAGCTTTGGCGATCTCTACACACTGGCGTTTAAGAACCTGTCCAGCCTGTTCCTGCCGATTGTGCTGGGAATGTTCGCCACAACCTTATTTTTTGACGAACACAAGAACGACACGCTGAAAGAACTGCTCATCATCCCTATCACAAAAGCACAGCTATACTTTTCAAAAGTCGCTGTGGTGATCCTGATGTCCGTAGGGCTGTGTCTGATTACATTCCTTATGTGTGCTGTCGGAGGGCTGATTGCTGGGGGCTTTCCCGACTTGAACGCCCAAACGCTGATGGATGCTGGCCTTTTGTATCTGACAGGCGGGCTTCTGATTCCCATAGCCATGCTTCCAATTGTGTTTCTTTCTACGCTGTCAAAAGGATATATCCTGCCCATTTGTGCAACGCTGCTTTATCTGGTTCCCGTAGTCCTTGCACCGGCTTATATTACAGGAGTACACCCGCTGGCAAGCGTGATGGGAATTTACCCCCACATATCCGAGGCAGCAGCAGATATGGTAGAAACCCTAATGCAAGGCGTTTTGCCTAACGCTTCACCGCTTGTCTGCGGAGGTTCGCTGATCCTGATCGGAGCCGCATTTTCCATCGCATCTGTGGCGGTGTTAAAGAAACAATCCTACTGAATGAAGCAAGATAAGAAAGCGAGGTATTTTTATGAATGACTTTGTAATTGAAACCAAAAAACTGATGAAGATTTACGGTGAGCAAACTGCTGTTAATTCTGTTAATCTTCATGTGAAACCGGGCCGGATTTATGGGCTTTTGGGCCGCAATGGAGCCGGTAAAACCACAATTATGAAAATGATTTTGGGCCTTACGCCGATTACTTCTGGCGAAGTGGATGTATTCGGCCAAAACATCAAAGGCCATGAGAAGCGCATTTATCCCCGCATTGGAGCCATCATTGAAACGCCCGGTTTTTACCCCAATCTGACCGGCACAGAAAACCTTGAAATCTTTGCGAAGCTGCGCGGGACCCCCCATCCCAATGCTGTCAAGAACGCACTGGAAGTCGTGGGGCTTCCTTATCGGGACAAAAAACTGTTCAGTAAGTATTCTCTCGGCATGAAGCAGCGCCTCGGCATTGCCAATGCCATACTGCATGACCCGGAACTTTTAATCCTTGACGAACCGACCAACGGGCTTGACCCCATCGGCATTGCCGAAGTGAGAAATTTTATCAAGGATTTAAGTAAGGAGCGCGGTAAAACCATCTTGATTTCCAGCCACATCCTTTCTGAAATTGCGCTTCTGGCGGATGATATTGGCATCATCGACCACGGTGTACTGCTGGAAGAAAGCAGCATGGAGGATTTAGAAAAGAAAAACCGGAAATACATCCAGCTCCAAGTGTCGGATGTTTCCAAAGCCTCTTTGATTTTGGAACGACAGTTTCATGTGACCGATTATGCGGTGCAGGGTGAACACAACCTGCGACTCTATGATACCGCGCTGGACATAGCAGCAATCAACAAGGCCCTTGTGGTGCAGGATGTGGCTGTTATCAGTTCCCAAATCTGCAATGATACCCTTGAGGACTATTTCAAGCAGATCACGGGGGGAGAGGGCATTGCTTAAACTGATACAAGTTGAATTTCTAAAGTTGCGCCGAAGAAAGTTTATCTGGCTCATGTTGCTGGCGGCGCTGTTTATGCCGCTGATCGCCGTGTTCTACTTTGCAAATGTCAAAGGAACCGGCGCGGAACCCATCGAGTTTTACAAGTGGACGGCGTTCAGCTATACCCCGTGGATCATCCTGCCTGTGGTGCTGGGGATGCTGTGTACCATGCTGATGTATAACGAAAACCAGTATGATATGCTCAAACAGCTCTGGATCGTGCCGGTCAATAAAACCACATACCTTTTCAGCAAATTCGCTGTGGTGCTGGCGTACTCCGTTTGCTTCATGCTGATTACCGCAGCCGCGTCCATTCTGGCTGGCGTACTGCCCGGCTACATTGCCCTTGACAGCGAAAGCGTCCTTTATCTTCTGCGGAAGTGCATGGAAATCTCCATACTGACCGCCTTTGCGATGTTGCCAGTGCTGGCGGTTGCCGCAGCGCAAAAGGGTTATATTCTCCCCGTCTGCCTGATGCTGGTTTATACGTTCCTCGGCTTTATCCTCTTGATGGTGAATATGTACCTGCATCCGTTGTCCAGTATGACAGCCATTGTTATGCGAAATATTCCGGGTGTCGTACTGGCCCAGCCACTCAACATCCCGGGGGCGTTCCTCTGCATAGGTGTGTGGGGCGTTGCTTCTGTCCTGCTGGCCGTGGCTGTTTTGAAAAAGAGAAAGTGAGGTGCATTTGAAGTGGAGTTTTTACTTTGGGCGGAGCGCCGCAAACTCCGCCGTTCCAAAATCTTGTGGATTGCCGGATTTGCAACCGTCATGGTGGCGCTGATTGTTTTTGCACAAGGACAGTTTATATTCTATGGGAACCGTTATATTGACGAAGCCGGATGGTTTATGACGGCGGCTCAATCTCTTGCCACCTTTTATGTGCTGCCTGCTGTCATTGCTCTGCTGGGCGGCTACATGATCTGCCGGGAGGAACAGGAGGACACCTTAAAATCCCTGCGCCTCATTCCTGTGGATGAAGTGAAATTGACACTTGCCAAAATGTTGATTGTCCTTGTGTTTAGCGTCCTGATCTATCTTCTGCTTTTTGCCATTACTTTTCTCATTGAGGCTGTTTTACACTTTGAAGATCTGTCCATCGGTCTTGTTTTGGGAAACCTGAAAACTTATCTTCTGGATGGGATTGGCGTGTTCTTTGCCATTTCTCCGATCATCGCTTTGGTGGCCCGGATGAAAAAGGGCTACTGGCTGGCGCTGGTATTTGCTGAAATTTATTCCTTTGCAGGGCTATTCACAAGTATGTCCAACCAGCTAAAGACGGTATATCCCATGACAGCCGTTTTCAACATCTCTGGCTATTACAATGCAAACGAGGTTCAAATTTTAATTGGCGTTATTGTTCTATTGGTTTGTTCTATTTTGTCGCTGCTTATTCTAAAAGGGATAGATAAGAAGGCAACATAATAATCACAATACTCCTAATCATCTGCCGCACGACGGCAAAAGAAAAAAAAGCCGTCGTACAGTAGAGAGATTTTCACGCGCCTATAAAACGGCGGCTTTGATTTTCAGAGCCGCCGTTTCTTTTTGCCTACCAGGAACTTTTGATGACCCTAAAAAAGCGACCAGCACGGCGGCCCATAGGAGGATACCGCCGTGTCACTTTTATTTTTGCACAATTCGAATGATCTACATCAGCTAAAAAAAGCATAGCTCCCCCTCCAGGTCATGTGGAGACAATAGTGTTGCTACAAAGAGAAACCTTGTAGAAATCCTTAGATTTAGGCACTTTTCTCGTCATGTGGTGTTTGACTCAGAGGGCGATAAATTCCGTAATAAGCGTATTGAGGACTATATCACCGTTTCAGTAGTCATTGATATGGAGTGTGGGAACACAAAAAAATGAATATTCAGAATGGAAAGGACATCGTGAGAACGGTGTCCTTCCCTCATAGGCTTTGCCGCAGATTTTGAAAAAAGTCTGCGGCTTTTTTCATGCCCAAATTCAGAAAGGAGGCGACGCTATGTACTTTACTTCCGGCCAAGACCGGGCCTTTGAACGGCTGATGCAGGAAAAGCCCGGTTTCAATCACTACGACGGCGGCGGGGCGAACGCGCCGGAGGATTGCGGCAGTTGCCGCTTCTATCGCCCGGATTGGAAATATCAATACTGCGTGTATGCAGAGTGTCCCTATCAGCCGGGCAAGCTGACCGCTTTTGCTGCGGTCAAATTCACAGTGAAAGGAGCTGACAACGAGCTGATGAGCCAAGACGAAATCGCCGTGATGGACGGCGGCAAGTGCATCTTGCAGCTACGGGGTGTGCGTCCGTTTTTGTCGGAGAAATTCGATATTACCAAGCACCCCCGCTACAAATACCTTGCCGACGCCGACAAGAAGAACACCTTTGATGTGGACAGATTTTTGACCGCTACGCGCCGGAAACGGCAGCAAGTGGTGACGCAGGACGAGGTTTTCGACCTGTACGAAATTGATCTGTCGGACGAGGATGCCGCCGCTGAATAAGCAGCGGCTATTTTCATACCCAAAACCAAATCAAACAATTTTGTGAGCCGCAAAATGCGGCAGAAAGTGAGGCCATTTATGGAATTTTTCAACAGCGCAGTGAACACTTTGCAGACGATCGTGATCGGACTGGGCGGCGGCCTGTGCGTCTGGGGCGGCGTTAATCTTCTGGAGGGCTACGGCCAGGACAACCCCGGCGCTAATGCTCATGTACGGTAAGGAAGCAAGCAACCGAAAACAAGAGATAGACCGC
>ERZ780203.1701-NODE-1701-length-14470-cov-3.444676_pt1 | contig 14470 bp, 9 predicted proteins | sample MGYA00511168_ERZ780203 | MGnify/ENA primary metagenome ERZ780203 (study PRJEB29588, sample SAMEA2156577) | human gut metagenome | biome: human gut; feature: human-associated habitat; material: faeces | place: Denmark | collected 2008/2010 ...
TGCCGCAGGCAATCTGGAATGAATTTTGGCTACGTTACTGAGAACGGAGTGAACAGTAACAATCTGATAACTGTATTTACTTGTCGGTATAGCAGAAATGGAGGCAGGATTTATGGGACAGAAAATGTATAACGTTACGATACAGGGAATAACAAAACAATATCCTGAGAAGATTCCTTACAGTGAGATTGTAAAGGAATACGAAGGAAGTACGGATGCACCTGTAATGCTGGTGATCGTAAATGGCAGGCTGAGAGAACTGCATAAGCATCTCAAGGCAGACTGTGAGATTGAATTTGTGACATCCAAAGATCCGATCGGACACAAAACTTATTGCAGAAGTGCAAGTCTGATTCTTCTGAAAGCAATTTATGATGTGGCAGGGCAGGAAAATATAGACAGTGTAGTGATCCATTATTCTGTAGGCAGTGGCTATTATTTTACAATGAAAGGACCTATGGCGCTGGATCAGGAATTTATTGATAAGGTAAAGGCGCAGATGCACAGGATCGTGGACGAGAATCTTCCCATTGTAAAGCGAAGCGTAAGCACCAGTGAGGCAGTTGCACTTTTTCATAAGCATCATATGTATGACAAAGAGAAGCTGTTTAATTACCGCAGAAGCTCTGCGGTGAATCTTTACAGTATTGGAAGTTTTGAGGATTATTTCTACGGTTTTATGGCGAACCATACGGGATATATTAAGACGTTTGATCTGTTTTTGTATGAGGGTGGTTTCGTACTGCAGCTTCCGACTCAGAATGAACCGGACCGGATACCTGAATTTAAACCGAGAGAGAAGATTTTTCGTGTGCAGAAGGAATCTCAGGAATGGGGAGATAAACTGGATATTGCGACAGTCGGTGATCTGAATGAAAAGGTTACCAGAGGCGGTATCCAGGATATTTTGCTGATCCAGGAGGCTATGCAGGAGGCAAAGATTTCAGAAATCGCATCTGAGATTGCCGCTGCCGGAAACAAGAAGTTTGTTATGATCGCAGGTCCGTCTTCTTCCGGAAAGACTACGTTTTCACACAGGCTGTCCATTCAGTTGGCTGCCCATGGAATGAAACCGCATCCGATCGCAGTGGATAATTATTTCATTGACAGGCACCTGACTCCTGTAGATGAGTTTGGGGAAAAGAATTTTGAGTGTCTGGAAGCGATTGATGTGGAGCAGTTTAATAAAGATATGCTTGAGCTTTTGGAAGGAAAAAGGGTAGAGATGCCGGTTTTCAATTTCAAAACAGGAACCAGAGAATATAAAGGTGATTTTCTGCAGCTGGATAAAGACGATATTCTGGTGATCGAGGGAATTCATGGATTGAATGACAGGCTTAGCTATGCGCTGCCAAAGGAGAGCAAATTTAAGATTTATCTCAGCGCTCTGACTCAGCTGAATATTGATGAACATAACAGGATTCCTACTACGGATGGCCGTCTGATCCGCAGAATTGTAAGAGATGCCCGCACCAGAGGGACTTCCGCGAAAGAGACAATTGCAAGATGGCCGTCTGTGCGCAGAGGTGAAGAACAGAATATCTTTCCGTTCCAGGAGGATGCAGATGTAATGTTTAATTCTGCGCTGATCTATGAACTGGCATGCCTGAAAGTATATGCGGAACCGCTTTTGTTTGGGATTGCCAAGGACGAACCGGAGTATACAGAGGCGAAGAGGCTGCTGAAGTTCTTTGAATATTTTGTTCCGGTGCCAAGCGAGGCAGTGCCGAATAATTCGATTTTAAGAGAATTTATCGGTGGAAGCTGCTTTAATGTGTAAAATAGTAGAATGAAAATTCTTTACAAGTGCAAAAAAACGTGCTAGAATAGCACTTGCGCAACTAGGCCAGGTAATCGCGGCTGAACAGACGAAAGGGTTCAGACGAGGAAAGTCCGGGCTTCGCAGGGCAGGATGCCGGATAACGTCCGGTGGAGGTGACTCCCAGACCAGTGCAACAGAAATAAACCGCCTCACTTGCTGAGGTAAGGGTGGAAAGGCAGTGTAAGAGACTACCGCCGTCCTGGTAACAGGCCGGGCACATGTAAACTCCATTCGAAGCAAGACCGAATAGAAAGCGATACGGCTGCCCGTCGTGCTTTCAGGTGGGTCGCTCGAGCCTTATGGCAACGTAAGGCCTAGACAGATGATTACCCAATGACATAACCCGGCTTATCGGTCTGATTGCGTACAAAAAAACAGAACGGATTTCTTCCGTTCTGTTTTTTTGATATTTGTTTTATTATTTATTGCGTTTACCTGTGTATTTCTCTTCGCAGTATTTACATCTGTAAACTTCTTTCTCTTTATCTGCAAGAACAAAGATCTGGTCGAGTCCCTGTTCAATGGAAGTGATGCAGCGTGGATTCTTGCATTTGATCACGTTGACAACCTGATTCGGAAGTTTCAGTTCTTTTTTGGCAACGATCTTCTCGTCCTTGATTACGTTTACAGTAATGTTATGATCGATAAAGCCGAGAATGTCAAGATCGAGATTCTCAACCGGGCATTCAACCTTGATGATATCTTTCTTACCCATTTTGTTGCTGCGTGCGTTCTTGATGATGGCAACGGTGCAGTCAAGTTTATCAAGCTTCAGATCATGATAGATAGTCATGGCCTTGCCTGCTTTGATATGGTCTAATACATAACCTTCGCGAAGTGCTCCAACATTTAACATGGTAATTTTACCTCCAGTAATGTGAGAATCAGGGCCATACGTACATATACACCGTACTGTGCCTGTTTGAAATAAGCTGCTCTCGGGTCTGCATCCACCTCTGTTGAGATTTCATTTACACGTGGAAGCGGATGAAGAATGTACATGTCTTTTTTGGCAAGTTCCATTTTCTGTTTGTCCAGAATGTAGAAATCCTTCATGCGGACATAGTCTTCTTCGTTGAAGAAACGTTCTTTCTGTACACGTGTCATGTAGAGGATATCAAGATTCGGTAAGGCATCTTCCAGTCTCTCTACTTCCTGAAATTCGATATTGTTCTTTTTCAGAACATCCTCGCGGATATAGCTTGGGATGCGAAGCTCTTCCGGTGAGATCAGAATGAATTTTACATTTGTGTAACGTACAAGTGCTTCGATCAGGGAGTGAACTGTACGTCCGAATTTCAGGTCGCCGCACAGACCAATGGTCAGATTGTCCAGACGTCCTTTCAGGGAACGGATGGTAAGTAAGTCGGTTAATGTCTGGGTAGGATGTTGATGACCACCGTCGCCGGCGTTGATAACAGGAATAGAAGATGCCATAGAAGCGACCAGCGGAGCACCTTCTTTCGGGTGACGCATAGCACAGATGTCAGCGTAACAGGATACAACGCGGATTGTATCGGCAACACTTTCACCCTTTGAAGCGGAACTGGAATCAGCTGATGAAAAACCAAGAACTTTACCGCCAAGGTTCATCATAGCAGCTTCAAAGCTGAGACGGGTACGGGTGCTTGGCTCATAGAATAAAGTTGCAAGTCTCTTGTCGTCACAGACATGTGCGTATTTATCAGGGTGTTTCTCAATATCGCTGGCCAAGTCAAGAAGAGTATTTAACTCATCAACAGACAGATCCAGCGGACTCATTAAGTGTCTCATTTCATACCTCCATATTTTACTGGTTCAGGAATTTTTATTTAATCCTTCATAACATCATATAATAATCAAGTGCTTTTTTCAAGAGAGTTTTCCAAGTATTTTCTCAAAAAAAAGTCCGGCTCCGAACCAGAGGGGAGCGTAGTCCGGTCTTATCAGTCCCCGGTAATTCAGAGGAGTGTTGCTGTAGTCCCAGGGACACATATGAAAACAGCGCAAAAGAGCACCGCTGATAAATTCCACGAAGAAAAATCCGACAGTATAAATGCAGCCGCGGACAAAAAGCGGGACAGCAGAAAGTTTATCGGAGAGCGGGCGGATGATGGCACCGCATCCGTAAATGGGAAACATTAAAAGGGAAGTTTTTCCTGTCATGGTAAGTTCTCCTGAAAGGATGGAATGCAGTCCGGTCCAGAGGATTTCCATGCACCAGCCCGTCAGACCGCAGAGAATAAAAGCTTTTTTCATAGGTAACGCTCCTGTATAAATTTCTATGATTCTAGTATTGCCTGCCTTGAAAAAAACATACACGTAGGATATAATGAGAACACGTTATTACACTATAGCAATGAGGTGCCTTATGCGCAAAAGGAACGTGTGGAGGGGATCTCATGGAAATAAGAGGAGTTTATTATGAATTATCAGGAAAGCCGGGAGTACATAGACAAAATCACCCGGGAAATTCCCAGTGTCCTGGGACTGGATCATATGCGTGAGCTGATGAAACGTCTTGGAAATCCACAGGATGATCTGAAATATGTGCATATAGCCGGTACCAATGGCAAGGGTTCTGTCATTGCTTTTTTGTATTCTGTTTTATCAGGTGCGGGATATCGCATTGGAAGATATGTTTCGCCTACCCTGTATTCTTACAGAGGCAGGATGGAAGTTTCGGGAAGCAGGATCAGCAGAGAGGACTTTGCTGCTTATATTACACAGGTGTCTGATGTTATTGCTGCTATGACAAAGGATGGTTATCCCCATCCCACTGCATTTGAAATAGAGACTGCGGTGGCATTTCTGTTCTTTAAAAAAGAGAATTGTGATCTCGTTTTGCTGGAAGTGGGAATGGGCGGAAATCTGGACGCCACAAATATTATTAAAAATACGCTGCTGGCAGTGCTGGTATCGATCAGTATGGATCATATGTCTTTTCTTGGAAATACTCTGGCACAGATCGCAGAGAAGAAAGCCGGGATCATCAAAGACGGCTGCAGAGTGGTGACTGCCAGACAGAAGCCGGAAGCAATGCAGGTGATCGAGAGGATCAGCAGAGAACACGGTGCAAAATGTACCATAGCAGATGCTTCTGAGGCAGAGGTGCTAAAGGAAAGCTGCTTTGGACAGACAATCCGGTACAGGGGTGAAGAGTATGAGATTCCGCTGGCAGGTGTTTATCAGAAGGAAAATGCAGTAGTTGCACTGAATGCTTTAAAAGTATTGGATGAGCTGGGCTTTCCCACTGCTGCGGAGCAGAAAAAAGAAGGGCTTCGCACAGTAAACTGGAACGGACGGTTTACAGTTATCTGTAAAAAACCGCTGTTTGTGGTAGACGGGGCTCATAATCCTGCTGCTGCGGATATGATGGCAGCTTCAATAGAGCATTATTTTAAGGGAAAACGGATCATCTATATTATGGGAGTGTTTGCAGATAAGGATTACAGAAGTGTGATTCAGAAAACTGCGCACTTTGCAGACCGGATACTTACGATCCAGACTCCGGATAATATAAGGGCGCTGCCTGCCGGAGAACTGGCGAAGACTGTCAGTGAATACAATCCCAATGTACAAGAACTCACACTATCGCCAGTGGAACAGGCATATATGGATACGATTAAAGATGCAGTGGAGGAGGCTTTTTCACTTGCCGGGGAACAGGATGTGATCATTGCCTTTGGCTCTCTTTCCTTTATCGGAGAGATGACTGACATTGTAGAGAATTTGTGAAAGTAAAAAGGTATAACATAAATGATAGATTTACAGGAATGCAGAAATGAAATAGATAAGATCGACAGCGATATCATACGTCTTTTTGAACAGAGAATGAAGGTGTGTGAGGATGTTGCAGAATATAAGATACGTACAGGAAAGAAGGTTCTGGATCCGGAAAGAGAGAGACAGAAGCTGGAGGTCCTGAGAGGTAAGGCGCATGGAGAATTTAATCAGCTTGGTGCGCAGGAGCTTTTTCAGCAGATCATGGCGATCAGCCGTAAGAGACAGTATCAGCTTCTCACAGAGCATGGAATCGAGGATGATGAGAAACTGGAAATGGTAGATGCACTTCCGTTGAAAGATGTAAGAGTTGTCTTTCAGGGTGTGGAAGGTGCATACAGTTATGCTGCAATGAGGGAATATTTCCAGGACGATATTGAGAGCTTTCATGTAAAAACCTGGCGTGATGCAATGGAAGCAGTTGTGGAGGGAAGAGCAGACTATGCGGTACTTCCCATTGAGAATACAACTGCCGGTATTGTTGCTGATATTTATGATCTTCTTACAGAGTATGAGCTTAGCATTGTAGGAGAACAGATCATCCGTCCGGAGCATGTACTTCTGGGACTGCCGGATGCTGAACTGGAGGATATCAGACAGGTATGTTCTCATCCTCAGGCACTTTCCCAGTGTGGAAAATATCTGGAATCTCATCCGGGCTGGAAGAAGAAAGAGATGGAAAATACTGCCGGTTCTGCCAAGAAGATAAAAGAAGACAATGACAAGACGCAGGCAGCTATTGCCAGCAGACAGGCAGGAGAGCTTTACGGACTGAAGATCCTGGCTGAGAATATCTGCTATAACGGACAGAATGCCACACGTTTTGTGATCGTGAGTAAGAAACCAATCTATGTGAAGGATGCACATAAGATCAGTATTTTCTTTGAACTGCATCATGAGAGCGGAACTCTTTACAATATGCTGTCTCACATTATTTATAATGGACTGAATATGACGAAGATAGAATCCCGCCCGATCACAGGGAAGAACTGGCAGTACCGTTTTTTTGTTGACTTCGAGGGGAATTTAAAGGACAGTGCAGTGAAGAATGCCCTGAGAGGGATTGAAGCAGAAGCTGACAGAATGAGAATTTTGGGAAATTATTAAAAATCATTTCCATAATGCCAGAGCGTGTTTGAAAAATCATTTCCACAATCTGCACGTCCCACTTTGCGGTATATTTTGCGTAAAGCATTTTTCAAACACACTCTGGTACATCGTTTTCGAAATAATTATACCACTCACAGCAGAACAATAAGATAAAACAACAAGGTAAGAAGGAAGTAATAAAAATGGCTAGATTAAATGAATGCATCTTATACCGTGACTTTGAACATGGAGAAATCCTTGATAAAATGGCAGAACTGATGAATGCCTGGGAACAGAAAGCACCTGATCTGAAAGAAAAGGAAGGGCTGTTCTTTGAGTGTGCCAACGGACTGGTGGAAACTGCCGGCGCTTATGGCTTTTCCGGAAATTTATGGCACTGTTATCTGACATTTCTTCTGGTAAATAATGAAAATGCATTCAGTACAGCCTGTGAGATCAGAGGGGCTGTCAACGGAAGTATTAATGAACTGGCACTGAATGATTTTGGTGTGTTTAAAGAACTGTATGATTTTGACCTGACTGTACTGGATGAGGCATTTGGAATTTCCTGCTGTAAGGTTCTCGGTGATTATACCAACACCGGAAGTAACAGCAAGATGTTTAATTCCCGTATCAGAGACCGTATCTGTGATCTGAGCAAAACGCTGGCAGCAGCGGAGTCCACAGAGGAATTCATGAAGGATATGGTACAGTTTTATAAGGATTTTGGTGTGGGTAAGCTGGGATTACATAAGGCTTTTCGTGTAGGACATGATGAGAATGACAATGTGGAGATCCAGCCTATCACAAGGATCGCGCATGTGAAATTGGAGGACCTGGTCGGCTATGAAATCCCGAAGCAGAAGCTGATCGAGAATACAGAAGCGTTCGTAAGAGGCAGAAAAGCAAATAACTGTCTGCTTTTTGGTGATGCAGGTACAGGTAAATCTTCAAGTATCAAGGGAATCCTGAACCGTTATTATGATGAGGGACTTCGTATTATCGAGGTGTATAAGCATCAGTTTCAGGATCTGAATGATGTGATCGCGCAGATTAAGAACAGGAACTATAAATTCATTATCTATATGGATGATCTGTCATTCGAGGAATTTGAAATCGAATATAAATATCTGAAGGCAGTGATCGAGGGTGGTCTGGAGAAGAAGCCGGACAATATCCTGATCTATGCAACAAGTAACAGAAGACATCTGGTAAGAGAGAAATCCAGTGACAAGCTGGAGATCATGGATGATGACGATCTGCATTCCTCCGATACAGTGCAGGAGAAGCTTTCACTGGTTTATCGTTTTGGTGTCCGTATTTACTATGGTGCACCGAGCAAAAAGGAATTCCAGACAATTGTGAAAGCTCTCGCAGAGAGAAACGGAATTTCCATGCCGGAGGACGAGCTGCTTCTGGAAGCAAATAAGTGGGAGCTTTCCCATGGAGGACTTACAGGAAGAACTGCACAGCAGTTTATCGACCATCTGCTGGGTGTGGAGAAGGAATAAAAAAGCAAATAGATGAATGGTAAAGGGGGAACGCATATGGCAGTCATGACATTTGCAGCCATTGATATCGGATCTTATGAAGTCAGCATGAAGATCTTTGAGATGTCAAAAAGAATTGGTTTTCGTGAACTGAATGATGTCAGATACAGTCTGGAAATCGGAAAGGGTGTCTATTCTGACGGAAAGATCGATTCAGAAATGCTGAATGTTTTATGTGAGGTGCTGAACGACTTTAAGAGGCTGATGCAGGACTTTGGGGTGGAAGAGTATCGTGCCTGCGGCACCAGTGCATTCAGAGAACTTGTGAATCCGCTGCTGATCATTGAACAGATCTATCAGCGTACAGGAATGAAAATTGAAATCCTAAGCAGTGCAGAACAGCATTTCCTTGGGTACAAATCAATTGCTGCTATAGAAAAGGGATTCAAAAAGATGATCCAGAAAGGCACCGCAATCCTGGATGTGGGCGGCGGAAGCCTTCAGGTTTCCCTCTTTGACAAGGATGCTCTGGTCACTACCCAGGGACTTAAAATGGGAAGTTTAAGAATCCGCCAGCGTCTGCAAGAACTGGAGAAAACAACCATTCATTATGACAAGCTGGTTGAGGAATTTATCCGAAATGACCTGATGAGCTTTCAGCGTCTGTATCTGAAGGATAAGGATATCAGGAATGTGATCCTGATGGGAGATTTTATTACAGATATGATCTTCCAGGAGGAAATGGAAGACAGGATCATTACAAGGGAAGAATTTATGAAACGCTATGAGGATACAGTTGGAAAATCTGTTGACCTGCTGGCACAGGAGATGGAGATTGATCCGGAATATGCATCCCTTGTTGTGCCGACCATGGTAGTGTGCAGAAATTTTATTGATATTTTTAATGCAGAGTCTCTCTGGGCACCAGGTGTTTCCCTGCTGGATGGAATTGCCTATGATTTTGCAGAGAAGAAAAAATTTCTCAAAAGTGTCCACAATTTTGAGAATGACATTCTGGTTACATCAAAGAACATTGCAAAACGCTATTCCAGCAGTAAGAGCCATATCCAGGGAACTATGAATCTTTGCCTGAATATTTTTGACAGTATGAAGAAAGTTCATGGTATGGGAGCAAGAGAACGTCTGTTATTGCAGATCGCGGCACTGCTTCATGACTGTGGCAAATATATCAGTATGGAAAAGGTTTCCGAGTGTTCCTATCAGATCATTATGTCTACAGATATCATTGGGCTGTCCTTTCTGGAGCGCCAGATGATCGCATGTGCGGTCAGATTCAATAATTCTGCGTTTGTTTATTACGATGAACTTTACAGTATGGGAATCGCTATAGACAGAGAGAGCTATATCAAGGTGGCAAAGATGACTGCAATCCTTCGCCTGGCAAATGCCATGGACAGAAGTCATTATCAGAAAGTCAAAGGGATCAAGGCAGTGCTCAAAGACAGAGAACTGCAGATGATCGTGGATTCTGCACAGGACATTTCCCTGGAACTGGGACTGCTGAAAGATAAAGAGGCATTTTTTGAAGAAGTATTTGGCATTCGTCTGGTTCTCAGACGCAAGGGCAGAGCGTAAAGGAGGATGAACTTATGGACTTTGAAAAATTTGAAAAGAAAGAATATTTCGTGAATCGCGAGCTGAGCTGGCTCAAATTTGATGAGCGTGTTCTGAGTGAAGCAAGAGATAAAAATCTTCCTTTGTTTGACAGACTGAAGTTCTTAAGCATTACCGCATCCAATCTGGATGAATTCTTTATGGTGCGTGTGGCATCTCTTAAGGATCAGGTACATGCAGGATATCATAAAACAGACATTGCAGGAATGACAGCCAAGGAGCAGTTAAAAGAAATCAGTGTCCGTACCCATGAACTGGTTCATGTACAGTATAATACACTGAACCGTTCTCTGATCCCTGCGCTTGAGAAAGCCGGAATGCACCTGGTGGCAGCCCATGAGAATCTTACAGAAGCACAGAGTGTATTTGTAGACAGATACTTTGAGGATAATGTATATCCGGTACTTACACCGATGGCGATGGATTCTTCCAGACCGTTTCCGCTGATCAGAAACAAGACATTAAATATTGGTGCTCTGATCTCCAAGAAGGAGAAGAGTGATAAACTCAGCAAAAAGGATAAAACAGGAGAACTTCTGTTTGCTACAGTGCAGGTTCCGTCTGTGCTTCCAAGGGTGGTGCAGATTCCGTCAAAGAAGGATGGAGATACCACAGTGATCCTGCTGGAAGAGATTATTGAAAGAAATATTGACAAACTTTTCTTGAGTTATGATGTGATATGTGCCCATCCTTACCGTATTATGCGTAATGCGGATCTTACCATCGATGAAGATGAGGCAGAGGATTTGCTGGTGGAGATTCAGCGTCAGTTAAAGAAACGCCAGTGGGGCGAGGTTATCCGTCTGGAAGTAGAGGATAAGATGGATGAACGCCTGCTGAAGATTCTGAAAACGGAATTTGACATCAAAGAGGCAGATATTTTTGAGATAAACGGACCTCTGGATCTTACCATGCTTATGAAAGTATATGGCGCGGATGGCTTTGATGCTTACAAGACACCGAGATATCAGCCGGCACCTGTACCGGAATTTCAGAATGAGAAGGATATTTTCCAGGTGATACGTGAGGGCGATGTATTCCTGCATCATCCTTATATGAGCTTCGATCCTGTTGTAAATTTCGTACGTCAGGCAGCAAAAGATCCGGATGTTCTGGCTATTAAACAGACTCTGTATCGTGTCAGCGGCAATTCACCGATCATTGCTGCCCTTGCGCAGGCAGCAGAAAACGGCAAACAGGTTTCCGTACTGGTAGAGCTGAAAGCACGTTTTGATGAAGAAAATAATATTGTATGGGCGAAGAAGCTGGAGAAGGCAGGATGTCATGTAATTTATGGTCTGGTAGGCCTTAAGACACACAGCAAGATCACACTGGTTGTGCGCAGGGAAGAGACAGGAATCCGCCGTTATGTGCATCTGGCGACCGGAAACTACAATGATTCCACTGCAAAACTCTATACAGACTGCGGTATCTTTACCTGCGATGAACGTTTCGGTGAAGATGCAACAGCAGTATTTAACATGCTCTCCGGGTATTCAGAACCAAAAAGCTGGAATAAGCTGATCGTAGCACCAATCTGGATGAAAGACAGATTCTTAAGCCTGATCGAACGTGAGGCGGAGAATGCAAAGAAAGGACTTCCGGCGTTGATCCGCGCAAAGATGAATTCCCTCTGTGATCCGAAGATTATTGCAGGATTGTATTATGCATCTTCCTGCGGAGTTCAGGTGGAGCTTCTGGTAAGGGGGATCTGCTGTCTGAAAGTAGGAGTGCCGGGAATCAGTGAGAATATTCATGTCCGTTCTATTGTAGGGGAATTTCTGGAGCATAGCCGTATTTTCTATTTTGAAAACGGCGGAAACCCGGAAATCTATATGGGAAGTGCGGATTGGATGCCGCGTAACCTTGACCGCAGGGTAGAGATTGTTTTCCCTGTGGAAGATGAGAAGATTAAGAAAGAGCTGGAGCATGTACTTGATCTGGAGTTTAAGGATAATGTAAAAGCTCATATCCTGCAGCCGGATGGAACTTATGTGAAGCCGGATAAACGAGGCAAAGCCCAGATTAACTCTCAGATGGAATTCTGTATGGAGGCAACTGAGAAAGCAGCACTTCATAAACACGAAGAAAAGAAATCCCGCGTATTCATTCCAGCAGAGCCTGCGGAGGATATAGAGGAATAAGAAACAGTCAGAAACAGAAATAAATAACTGGGAAATGCCATGGAAAGCGGTGGAGCTGCCATGGCATTTCTTCTCTGGGACAAAAAAATAAAAATTTTTTTGTGGCAAAAACCGCATAAATACAGGGCTTTTTGAACGAAAAATTCGAGAAAAATAAAAAAATTGAAATTTTTTTAAAAAAGTACTTGCATTTTAGAAAAAGATGGTGTATATTAAACGAGTCGACAGCGAAGAGCAAACGACAGATAAACAAATGGCCAGTTGGTCAAGGGGTTAAGACGTCGCCCTCTCACGGCGAAAACACGGGTTCGATTCCCGTACTGGCTGCTACAAAATAGTGAGAATTTAACCAGAGCTTAGGCTCTGGTTATTTTTTTGTCAGGGATTTCTCCTGACATGTTGTATGTCTTCGCAGACAAAAATGATTCACGAACCTGGAGCTTTCATCTGACAACAGAGGAGTAATATTTGGAAAGGAAGAACGATATGGCCACTGATGAAGAACTCTATGGGCAATATCTGCGCGGTGATGAGACAGGACTTGAACTGTTGATAAAAAAATACGGTGACCCGCTGACCTTATATATTGATGGTTATCTGCATGATGTCCACGAAGCGGAGGATTTAATGATGGAAACCTTTTCCTGGCTGTTTACGAAAAAGCCCCGCATCCGGGACGGATGTTTTAAGGCTTACCTCTATAAAGCAGCGCGGCACATGGCTTTGCGCCACAAAAGCAGACGGCGGATTTTCTTCAGTCTTGACGACCTGGCCAGAGAACCGGAGGCACAAACGCTGGTGGAGGAGGTCATCCGCACAAAAGAGCGAAACCAGATCCTGCATCTCTGCATGGAAGAGTTAAATCCAGATTATCGGGAAGCTCTTTATCTGACCTATTTTGAGGGTATGAGCTATCAACAGGCAGCTGAGGTCATGGGGAAAAGTGTAAAGCAGATCACAAATATGGTGTACCGGGGGAAAGAGCGTTTACGCGGATTATTGAAACGGGAGGGTATTACAAATGCTGAAAGATGAGGAACGGATTGCGGAGGTAAAACGGCGTATTGCAAAAAAAGAACAACAGCAGAGAATGCGGCGCAGACGGATTGTTTCCGCTGTCTGCATAGCGGCATGCTTTGCAGTGATTGTTGGGGTTTCTTTTGCCATGCCCGGTATTATCGGGCGGATCGAACCCAGTACTTCTTCAGGCTTTGAAACTGCGGCAACGATTTTGGGCGGCAGCACTGCATTGGGATATATGGTGATCGGACTGCTGGCTTTTATCCTCGGCGCGTGCGTGACTATTCTGTGTTTTCGCATCCATCAGCTGAACAAAGAGGAGCAGACGGAGAAACAAAAGGAGGACAATGGGGATGGAGCTGATCAGTAACCTTTTTCAATTCGCTGTTACCCTGTTGGGCTTTTGTATGAGTGGCATTCGGTATCTGAAAGATCGAAAACAGACATATTTTCTTCTGACCTGCTTTTATGGCTGCTTTGCCCTTGGTTCTCTTTACTGGATGCTGTATCTGCTTCTGTTTTCTGAAACACCTCAGGTCTTTTATGTGTCAGAGTTTGGCTGGGTAGCCAGTGTGGTTTTCCTTCATCTTCTGCAATACACCCTTTCTTCTGATGAGGAAAGAAGATTTTCGACAGGAAAAACCCTGATCGCCCCTTTAATCGGCGTTCCGCTTTGTGTGTTTTACTGCACCTTTGGGGATGTTCTTTCCAATCTGCTCTGGTGTGGCATGATGATCGTTGTTTCTTATCATTCCATCAGAGGGCTTATTTATGCTCTGATACAGACGGGAACAGCACGTAAGATCCGGTATTTTCACATTGGGGTGCTGTGCTATGTGGCGGTGGAGTATGCTCTTTGGCTCTCCGGCTGTCTGTGGCCGGGATATTCCATTTCCAATCCCTATTGCTGGTTTGATCTTCTGCTTACAGGCTGCCTGTTCGCACTGCTCCCGGCCACAGGAAAGGCGGTGCAGACATGACCTATATTGAAAACGTATTTCTCTGCATTGCCTCGCCCCTGCTGATCGCGACTCTATGTATGGGAAAGCGGCAGAGAAAATTCTTTCTGTTCTGCTTTGCCGGGATGGGTGTCTGTCTACTTTCCGCATACATCAACACCTTTTTCGCTGCACTTTATAAAGCGGACACCTTTGCAGCTACCACAGAGATCGCCCCGGTGGTGGAGGAAGTGATGAAACTTCTGCCATTGCTCTTTTATCTGCTGATATTTGAGCCGAAAAGAGAGCAGATCAAAAATACCGCCGTAGTTATAGCACTTTCTTTTGCCACATTTGAAAACGTCTGCTACCTGATCCAAAACGGAGCCGGACATTTTTCTTTTATTTTCTTCCGTGGTATTGGGACTGGAGCCATGCACGTGATCTGTGGAGCCATTGTCGGCGGTGGTCTTGCATATGTGTGGCAGAGAACATGGCTGAAGATTGCCGGAACCTGCGGTCTGCTGGGAGCAGCAATCACCTTTCATGCAATTTATAATCTTCTGATCG
>ERZ780203.1702-NODE-1702-length-14463-cov-4.612715_pt1 | contig 14463 bp, 9 predicted proteins | sample MGYA00511168_ERZ780203 | MGnify/ENA primary metagenome ERZ780203 (study PRJEB29588, sample SAMEA2156577) | human gut metagenome | biome: human gut; feature: human-associated habitat; material: faeces | place: Denmark | collected 2008/2010 ...
TTTGTCCTCCTACACCATTGATATTATTTTAACAAAAGAAAATATGGCTGTCAAGGGGAACCGCGCGGCTCCCCCGATCGAGCCTGACAGGCTTACTTGTTCTGCTGACGTGCATACAGCAGCGTGCCGCCTGCAAGCAGTGCGTGACGCTGGCGCTCGGAAACCTCACAGTCGGCCTTGAAGGTCTTGCCGCCGCAAACAACGGTGACCTGCTCGCCGTTCTTTACTTCCTCGAGCACGTTCGGCAGAGAGATTTCATCCAGCAGATTGATTGCATCGTAGTCTGCCGGATCGGCAAAGGTCAGCGGGATGATACCGGAGTTGACCAGATTTGCCTTGTGAATTCGTGCGAAGGACTTGCACAGTACAGCCTTTACGCCTAGATACAGCGGAACGAGCGCTGCATGCTCACGGGACGAGCCCTGACCGTAGTTTGCGCCGCCGACAATTACGCCGCCGCCCTGCTCCTTGCAGCGGGACGGGAACTCCGGATCGACGTTGATAAAGCAGTAGTTGGAGTAGTACGGCACGTTCGAGCGGTACGGCAGCAGCTTTGCGCCGGCCGGCAGGATGTGGTCGGTGGTGATGTTGTCCTCGGTCTTGAGAACGACCTTGCCTGTGTAGGATGCCTCGAGCGCCTTGCCCAGCGGGAAGGGCTTGATGTTCGGGCCGCGAACGACCTCGACCTCAGCCGGATTCTCGGCCGGCTTTACGATCATGTTGTCGTTGATGGTGAAATGCTCAGGCATTTCTATCTGCGGCATCTCGCCGAGGGTGCGCGGATCGGTCAGAACACCGGTCAGTGCAGACGCTGCTGCAACCTCCGGAGATACGAGGAAGATCTGTGCATCCTGGGTGCCGGAACGGCCCTCAAAGTTGCGGTTGAAGGTACGCAGCGATACGCCGCCGGACTCCGGCGACTGGCCCATGCCGATGCAGGGACCGCATGCGCACTCGAGGATACGAGCGCCTGCAGAGATGATATCTGCCAGAGCGCCGTTCTGCGCCAGCATGTTGAATACCTGCTTGGAGCCCGGGCTGATGGTCAGAGAAACCTCCGGGCTTACGGTCTTGCCCTTGAGGATGGAGGCAACCTTCATCATGTCATAGTAAGAGGAGTTGGTGCACGAACCGATGCAGCACTGGTTTACCTTGATCTCGCCGATCTCGGATACCTTCTTGACGTTATCCGGCATGTGCGGCATAGCAGCCAGCGGCTCCAGCGCGGACAGGTCTACGGTGTACTCCTCGTCGTACTCTGCGTCCGGGTCGGAGGACAGCGGTACCCATACGTCACCGCGGCCCTGTGCCTCGAGGAACTTCTTGGTTGCCTCGTCGGACGGGAAGATCGAGGTGGTAGCGCCCAACTCAGCGCCCATGTTGGTGATGGTGGCACGCTCCGGTACGGACAGGGTCTTTACGCCCTCGCCTGCGTACTCTACGATCTTGCCGACACCGCCCTTGACGGTCATCTGGCGCAGTACGTCCAGAATAACGTCCTTCGCAGATACCCACGGCGACAGCTTGCCGGTCAGGTTGACGCGGACCATCTTCGGCATCGGGATGTAGTACGCGCCGCCGCCCATTGCGACTGCAACGTCCAGACCGCCGGCACCGAACGCCAGCATGCCGATGCCGCCGCCGGTCGGCGTATGGCTGTCCGAGCCGATCAGGGTCTTGCCCGGTGCGCCGAAGCGCTCCAGATGCACCTGATGGCAGATGCCGTTGCCGGGCTTGGAAACGTATATGCCGTGCGAAAGCGCGACGGACTGTATATACGCGTGGTCATCCGCGTTGAGCTGGCTGGCCTGCAGCATGTTGTGGTCGATGTACGCAACGCTGCGTTCGGTTTTCACCTTGTCCACGCCCGTGGCCTCGAATTGCAGGTACGCCATGGTACCCGTCGAATCCTGCGTGAGGGTCTGGTCGATTCTTATCGAGATTTCCTCGCCGGGGACCATATTCCCGCTCACGAGGTGCTGCCCGATTATTTTGCGCGTAAGATTCATTCTGCCTCCTTCCCCTTACCTTCTTTACTTATGGTTATACGGTGACTATTATAGAAAAAAACGCGGCAAAAGTCAATCGTTTGGCGCTTATGCGAAAAAAGCCCTTCCGCCTTTTGAGGGGCGGAAGGGATGTCGGTTGCGCCGCGTCGGTGTCGAGGGGAAAGACGCGCGGCTTCAAGGATGGCTTTATTTGTTCTTTTTCAGCGCTTTTCTTATGGCGAAGAAGCCCCAGACGGCGATTCCCGCGACGATTACGCAGTCGATGACTATAAGCACTATCTGCCATATCGGCATTTTGTAGCCTATGATCTCGCCGTTCATCGCGTTGGAATTGACGACGGTATAAAGTATATTCTTTACACATTGCCTCAGCACAATCACATCAGACGTATCAGAAAAATCGCATTTCCAGCCGCTGCCGGTCATCATTAGATTTAGATCCCCGCCGGCATACGCCATTTGTTCGCAATCTATATAACTTACCGTATTGAAGTCGCATATAACCGTTCCACGGAATCCCCATTCGTCGCGCAGGATTTCGGTAAGCAGGCGATAATCTCCGCCCGTCCAGCGCGTGCCTATGCGGTTGAACGAACTCATTATAGCGCGTGTGCCGCCTTCCTTGACCGCCATTTCAAACGGACGAAGGTAAAGCTCACGCATCGACTGTTCGGTCGCCCATGTCACAAGCCCGCTTATGGAGCGGTGCGTTTCCTGCTCGTTAAGCGCGAAATGTTTTATGAAACAGTATACGCCTTTGCTTTGCGCGCCCTGAATCTGCGCGGCCGCAAGCTTACCGGTCAGAAAAGGATCCTCGGAGAAATACTCGAAATTGCGACCTCCGAACGGACTGCGGTGTATGTTGACACCCGGAGCATACCATCCGGAATAAGGCATTTTATCCCCGTTTTCGTTACCTATGATACCTTCGTTACCTACGGAAATACCGAATTCGCGAACAAGCTCCGTATTCCATGTCGATGCGACTACGACCTGTGACGCATAGTAGCAGGTACCGTAGAAAATATCCGGATTAAGGAAATTGACAAAACCTGCGGGTCCGTCGGTATCATTCGTCTTGGGCTTTCCGATGCTGTCCATTCTCTCGGTAGCAAACGCCCCGTATGTAACCATATACAGCATTTCCGAAAGATTGGCCTGATCAAGAAGGTTCTCCCAACGTACGTCGTCGTAAGGAACGATGTCAAATTCGCTTCCTTCATCATCGACAAGCATATCCCTCAATGTCATACCCATCGGCTCGTCTGACCAGGGCATCGCCTCGCTCGAGTAGTCGTTGGGATTATTATGTGACATATCTGCAAGAGCGCGTATGAATGCAGAGGTTACGGTGCGTTCCTCAAGCGTGGGAGCAACCGGCAGTTCGAAGTTCTCGCGCGACATGATGTCCGTAAGCTGATAATCGGAATTGAAATATTCGTTATCCTGATCCGTATAACGGTTCACTACATCGTTTTGCGTTACCGGATCCTTATCGTAACGAATACCGGAAGACGCCACCGAAAATGTGATTTCTGCCGTTTCGTCGTGGGCGTTTTTACCTATATATAATTTATATTCTCCGCCGTCCAGTTCGTAGCCGTAAAAATTATTACCGTTTGCGTCGTCATAGTCGTAAGAAGCGATATAATACGGATCTATTTCTATTTGCACGGTCTCAAAGTCTCCGGGGGCAAGCAGCTCGGTTTTCGCAAAACCGATGAGGGTTTTATGCGCTTTTTCTATCCTACCCGCCGTGTATGGCGCCGATGCATATACCTGAACGACATCTTTGCCTGACACATCTCCTTCGTTGGTAACGGTGACTTCTATCGTATATTTCTCATCTTTCGTTATAGTCTTTCCGTCCAAGGACGATTTGTCAGTCAGTTCCCATGCAAAATCAGTATATGACAATCCGTAGCCGAACGGATAAACGACATTATCGTCATACCATTCCTCTCCGTCCATGAAACCGCGCGTTTCATAATAGCGGTATCCGACGTATATGTTTTCTTCGTAACTTACGCTATAATAATTCTGCCACTCTTCTCCGATGCGATATCTGTTTCCGTTCGCGGCAAGATTGTCTCCGAAATTACCCCATGAAGGATCTTGTTTAAAATCGGCGGCATAGGTGTCTACGGTACGTCCCGAAGGGTTAACGCTTCCGTTAAGGACTCTGCCGAGCGCGGTAAGTCCGCTGTTGCCGGGAAAACCGATCCACAGAGCAGCTTCGATATTCTCATGATAAGCATAATGGTTCTCGTCTTCAAGAAAACCGAGTTCCATTGCCGAACCGCTGTTGATGACAACTACGACTTTATCGAAAGATCCGCAGACTGCCGCAAGAAGATCCGTTTCGTTTTGATCAAGCTGAAGATAATGATCGTCTGCGTTTCTTGCCCCGGGCATATCCTCCATGGACCGACCGAGATCGTAGCCTTCTCCGCCCATACGCGATATTACGACCAGAGCGACATCGTTATAATCGTCGTAACTGTCTTTAACCGACTGCGTATACATAGACTGGGGTGTTTCATAAGTCGCAATCCGTACGGATTTTCCGTCATCCAGGTTTGTATTAGGCGGCTGCGCGGGACGCTTTTCACCGGACGCTCCGTCGTCGGAGTAGAAGTCTTTTAAAATCGGATTGGTCTCGTATCCCGCGGATTCGAGCGCCGCATAAATATCGACCGTACCTGCGTCGCTGCTTGCGCCTCCGGATCCGGAACCGCCGCGAACGATATTTACACTGTTCTTGCCGAAAATACTGACCTTCGGCTTTTCCGATACCGCAACTGTTTCCGGAGAAAGAGGTGTATATATCGGCAATGCGTTACTTTCGTTTTTCAGCAGAACTATGCCTTCTTCATTCAATTCGACATTAAACTCATTGGCTCCGGCCAAAGCGGCCTCTTTGTTTTCATAATCGGACACATAGCGCGGTTCGATTCCGTCGGCGTATACCGCACGCTCACCGCCTCCGGGCAACACGGTATTAAACGTTTTATAAAATACTGTGGCAGACAATATCGTTACAACCGTAAAGATTACGACGAGCGCGACGGTTACGATAAACCATACGAGAGTATTTTTATTTCTGAACAGGAACATACACTCTCTCCTTAATAATAGTTACCGGGCTTGGGAAGGCCTTTTTCTCCGTCCCAGATAAGAACCGCATCCGTGGCGGTAAATTCGATATAATCTATGCACGGCGCGGCAGATACCATCGTAGATACGCCCTCGCCTTCGGGCAACGTATTATTGGTTATAAATTTGACGACGTTCTGTCCTTCTTTGAGCGATATATCGGTTGCCAGAGTAAAAGGAGCAAATCTGGTATTATTATTCGGCGTACCTGCCGTCGTGAAATACATCGGAGGATAGTCGACCGACTGACCGTTGACTTCTATGATATAATTTTCGGGCGTGAACGTATACTCATCGAAAACTTCGAACGCCAGTCCCGCGACAAACGTAACATTATCGACATCCATATCGGAGGCGATATAGAACTCTATCGTCGTGGAATCCTGCTGCGCATACAGATACGACACGAAGCGTCTGTTCGATGCGCCGAAGAAATCGTTTTCATCAAGTACAATCATACTCGTGCCGCCCGAAGTGGAGGACATTCCGGGTCCGTATTTGCCGGTAAGATCCACATCCTCGGCCTCGAACCTGAAGGTTTCGCTGCCCGAATGAGTTTTGTTCCATTTTGCATAAATGGTTTTGTCGGACTCGAACGTCGAATCAAAATCATAAGGTATCGTGCCTTCCGAATCAGCGTACCATCCCACGAATTCGTAACCTTCGCGTTCAGGATCGTTTGTCGGACGGGTAACGGCCGCACCTTCTTCCACGCTCAGCGTTACCATATTCGATTCAAGCGCGCCATAATAATTGTGATCGAATTTCGCATCGTAATATGTTTTGCTGGTGTCCTGCCATGATGCATATAAAATCAAATTACCGGTTACCGGGGTTTCCAAGTCGTAAGGCTGCGTGCATGCGGCGTCGGTGTACCAGCCGACGAATGCCCATCCGTCGCGCACCGGACCGGTATAATTTTCCAGTTCTTCCGGGGTAAATATCGTGTCGTCTTTGTTGACCGTTTTTTCTTCCGCCGCGGGTGCGTCGGGATAATTCAGGTTGAACGTAACCGTATACGTTTCGTGAACCACTTCAACTGTAAAGCGATCGCGTTTTCCGCCGTATGTGACGGTAATCGTTTTCACGCCGGCAGAGGAAGTATTGACTTCTGAAATTTCCACACCCTCGTCAGTCATTTTCACAACGCTTTCGTCCCCGTTATCGTACGTGACGGTAATTTCTCCGCCCTCCGGCGAAAAAGTTTCGCCGATATAATATTCCGCCTTGTCGGGGAGCTTCGTCACCTTTACGGACTCGACAGCCGGGTCTCCGCATGCGGTAAACATAAGACATGCCGTCAACATAAAGATAAACAAAACGACACCCGTAATTTTTTTGATTTTCATGTTCTCCTCCGAGTTACTTTGCCCGCACGGCGTATCGGATAACACAACCCGGCAGTCGCACAGACAGCCAGGGTTGTGTTATCTTCAGCCGATACAAACTGATAAACTAAGCCGTTATATTGATATGAATTCCGGCATTTGCAACACGATAGCCGCCGGGCAGGAATATTTCGATGCTTATGTCTACGCCTTCCGCCTCGGTTGCCGCTTCGGGCTTACCGACTATCTTGTTATCCTCAATAGACAAACCTGCAGGCATATCTTCCGCCGCTTCGATTATCAGATGAGGGGTATTGAAAAGCTCAATGGCCATCTCATCAGTAATAATTTCGAAATCGGCTTCGGTATTTACCGTGAGATTAGCAGTCGATATCGCGTGGAACTCTTTCCAGCCGGGCTCGTATGCTCCGTTACGAAGATGATTGGAGTTTGCATTGGCAAACAGAACACGCTGAGCCACTTTACGGACATTGAAATACTGCGTATTCGAGTACAGATAATTCGATTCTCCGTTCGTTATAACCTCAGCAACCAAATTACCGGTAGCCATATCGCCCTGCCAGCTCGGAGCAACTTTGACGGTTTTTGCTTCCGCATCCCATGCCGACCAATGCTCGGGGTTGAGAGTCCAGTTATATGTGACCGCACCGGTTTCGGAATTCACGGTAATATCGTCCGCAGTACCGCGGAAAGACGGCTGAGGATTATCGCCGAGGAATCCGGTCTGCTTCAAAGTGTTGCCGCGGCACCAGACTTCGACCGATTGACCTTCGACTCCGTAAAGGCGTCCGGGAGCAAAACCGTTGCCTTGTGCGGACTGCGCCGCGCGGCCGAGGGCGAGATCGCCGCCCGAACGGATAAGCATGTTACCGGGTCTTGCTATACGGCTCTTTGCCGACTGTCCGTTCCACGAATCGGTAACGACAAGTCCGCGGAAATCCCATTCCTGACGAAGCAGCTGTTCGTTCTGAGCGTAGTTCGTTGCGGAAGGAATTTCGCCGATACGGTTGAACGCGCTCATAACTCCGGTAGCTCTGCCGTATTTGATCGCGTATTCGAACGGTTTCAGGTACAATTCGCGCATTGCCTGTTCGGATGCCCATGTAAATACGCCGCCGAGAGGCTCGCGACCGAATTCCTGATCATTAAGGAACATATGCTTGATGTAGCATACGACGCCTTTGCTTTGCGCGCCGAGCACTGCGGCCGCTCCCACCTTGCCTGCCAACACTCCGTCCTCGCTGTAATATTCGAAATTACGTCCGGAGAACGGGCTGCGGTGCGTATTCATTGAAGGCGCGTACCAGCCGGGGGTGTTCGCATAAATCGATGCGTCGCCGACCATTTCTCCGTATCTGAATGCGAGATCGGGATTGAATGTCTGCGCTATCGTTGCTGCCGTCGGATATGCCATCGCGCTTCCGATAGATGTAAAGCGGGTGTCTTTGCCACCGTTACCTATCTGCGCGGGACCATCCTGGTCGTTCCACACACGCTTGCCAACGGTGGGAACGGGAGCCTGACCGTAATGTCCTTCGACTGCTATAAGGTACAGTTCGTCCCATGTGAGCTGATTCATAAACTCTTCCCACAGCTTGCTGCCCTCGTCGGTACCGGTTATTACGTTACCGTCCTCGTCAATAGTGGGTTCGGTGTAAGGAACGCCTGCCATATCGTAAAGCGTAAGCTCGTACATACCGTCGTCACCTTTTTCCCCGAGTCCCTGATCCCAAGTAGACGGCATACCGTCAGGACTTACATACCAAGGATCGGTTTCCTTATCCTGGAATGCAAAGTATGTGTTCTGATCGACCCATTCGTAGTACTGTTCTTTGCTTACCGTTCTGTCCTCTTTGGTATTGACCTTGACTTCGGCCGCCTTGCCTTCTTTCGCTGCGGCGATTATATCGTCGCGTGTAAGAATATTGTCGATCAGCGTCTGGTTCATGCTGTCGAACTGCTCATATCCTTCTCCGCCGCTGACACCGCCGGAGAATATAGGCTTGATTTCTTTGCCCGATACATAGTCCGTCGTACATTCGAGAGTTTCATCCACGGTTCTCGTCACGCTGAGTACGGGCGTATGCGAATCACGGCATGCCGTAATGATATAATCGCCCGCTTCAAGCTCATAACCTTTGAATCCGTTATTGTTTGCATCGTTATAGTCGAACGAAGCCATATCCTGAGCGACAAACTGTATATGAAGATTCGTCGTTTCTCCGGGCTGAAGGAGCTTCGTTTTGCCGAAGTCGACCATATTTACGGCTGCCTTTTGGATCCCTCCCTCTGTATAAGGCGCACTGTAATAAATCTGAACCACGTCCTTGCCGGGTACTTTGCCGGTATTCGTTATCTGAATATCCAGCGTAACCGTCTGGTGAGGATCGGTGATCTTCGCAGCCGGACTTATATCCGATGTGAATTTCCAATCGAACGTCGTGTAGGACAGACCGTAACCGAACGGATATGTCACGGCTTCGTCATACCATTCCTCCGCGGCTTCTTCGTCCACCTTCTTCATTTCCGCAGCGACGGTTTCATAATAACGATATCCCATATAGATGTCTTCGCGGTATTCCACCGTAACGTACTCCTGGCTGGGATTCTGGTCGGAACGAACTTCATACTGAAGCTGACCGTTATCGTTCAGATAATAGTAGCGCGAATCTTCCGTTCCGTCGTTGGCGCGAGTCAGGGTTTCGGAATTTGTTTTTACATCATACCAATTGTATGTATCGTAATAATACACAGCCTGATCGCTAGAATCCTCGTGATGCGCCTGACTGCCGAAGTTTGCTATTTCGGGGCCTTTGAGCAGATCGGACGCCCAAATGTCGACGGTACGACCCGAAGGGCTGAGAGTACCGTTCAGCACTTTACCGAGCTCCTGATAGCCGACTGCGCCGTTAATACCGGTCAGTATAATCGCATCAACGCCGAGATTAGTTGCGGTTTTTTCTGCTTGCAGTTCGGATACTTCCATAACGTTATTTGTCTGAAGCAAGACAATAACCTTATCGAAATATTGTTTTGCATGTCTAATTATGGCTTTTTCATCGTTAGTCAGCTGCAAAACATGATCGGTGCCGTTCTCAGTATCAGGCGTCGTCTGCAGGTCATTGCCTTCCGATCCGGTTCGCGCAAACGATACTATGGCGGCATCTCCGTAACTGCCGTAAGAATTCGTCACTTCGGAGCCGAGCGTCGTCACATCTATCTCATTGGTGGACGTGCCGTAAAGCTCTTTAACCACAGGGTTTACCACGAACCCCGCATCTTCAAGCGACCCGCGATAATAGGTATCTCCCCTCCAGCCGCTGACAGTCATGGAAGTCAGTCTTACCGGCTCCATCCAGTCTGCTACGGACGCGGAGCCAGATCCGCCGCCGCCCGTGGCGGGAGTATAAGAGCGGGCGCCGAACAACGTCACGTACTTACCTTGCAGAGGCAGGGCGTTATTCTCGTTTTTCAGCAGAGCGTATGCCTCCGCGCCGATATCTACGGCGACTTCCCTCGACTGCTTACGGTGTTCGTCGATCGTATCGGCACTGGAATAGAACTTACCGCCGTTCTCCAAAAATCCGGATTTTGTACCGGTAGGCGTAACGATACTTTCGGTCAAGCCGACGCTCGATGCGTCCTCTCCGTCCTCGCCGGGATCGCCCTTGTCGCCTTTCTCGCCCGGAAGGCCCTGTTCGCCCTGTGGACCAGCAGGTCCGGCAGGACCTTCGGTTCCGCAGGCCGTGAAGCCGAATATCAGCACGAAGCAAAGCAAAAGACTGACTATCGCGATGATAAGGCTTCTGATCATTTTGGAATGATCTTTCATTGTTTTCCTCCTTTAAAAAAATAAGTTTACACACGTTATTCATGTGCAAACTTATTATTAAACATCGGAAGTCGCGAAGTAAATATTGTTGTCGTACTTTACATTCCTGCGGGTCGTACTTTACAGATACCTGCCGTTAAAGCGGCGTTTTCGGACATGGGGACAGCAATCGTCAAGTTGAAAATTTCGCCGTCTGCCGAAGCGCTTATCATGCCGCCGTGCGATTCCGCTATATACCTGATACTTTTAAGCCCGTACCCGTGACCGTTTTCGTTCTTTGTGGTACACGGTAACCCGTCCTCAAAATGCAATTGCCCGGAGAAATAATTCTCCACGCAAACAATCGTCATTCCGTTCAAACTTCTGTCGGTAATACTAATTATACGTTTTTCCGGAGGCAATACGATTGACGCGTTTATAGCATTTTCCAAGGCATTCCCGAACAACGAATATATTTCATGTTCCGGCAAAAATTTCAATTTCCGTCCGTCGATAAGACATGTAAGCTTTATGCCATACTCATGACACCACCGCATTTTTTCGTTAATAACGACGTCAAGCGCACCGCAACCCGTGCGGATATCGGAATCGTAAAGTTCAATTGCTTTATATATACTTTGCAATTCATCACGATCAAGCTTTTCACGATATGCGGCAAGCTGATGACGTAAATCATGGCATTTAACATTAATGCGCTCTATATTTGCTTTTTCGTTATCATAACGTTCCCGTTCCTCACATAATATTCTGCGAATAACGCCAAGCTCTGCCTCCGAACGTTTGCTTGCACACATACTGTATTCGAACAGTATTCCGACAAATGCAAACATCGCCGAAATAAGATACAGACAAAATTCCGCTTCCGGGGAGCCAAGCGGGCGGATAAACGATAAGGCATACTGATTCAGAAAAATAATGACGGGGCTTATGAATAAGACTGCCAGGATTTGCAGTACATTATCAACAACGATTCCTTTTTCCCCGCTACGCCTGATGATAAAAAACCAAATAGCTGCGCCTACGGCGACAAGAATGACCGTGCGTATCGTATACCGCCATATTTCGGGACAATCGTGAGGAAGCAGAACGGCAAACAGTTCGAATATCCGCTCCGTAAGATGCTCGATACAATAACCCACCGTAGCACAGAAAAGCGCAGTCCATACACTGCACTTAAAACATACAAGCATCATAATGATATCAATTACGTACAAAACAAAAAAGTTGTACGGCTTATATCCAAAAAAGTAAACAAACAACGACATTTCCGCCACGGACAGTAAAACACAAACGGCAAATCTCAATATAAAATATCGGCGGCGAGGTATTCTGAATCCGGCAAGAACGGAAAAAAACGCAAGCGGCAAGACAAAATAGATTTTCCCGACTATAAACGATGCTGTCATGATTTTCTAACACCCCCCCCCGAGTACCTGCGCCAGTTTGTAAACGAATTCCTTGCGCTTGCCCCGCGTTATTTTCAGTTCGTCGCCGCCCACGACGACCGAACCGCTGCGGATCTCGCCGCAATGGCGCAGATTGACGAGATAGCTTATGCTGCACCGCGCGAAGCCTTCGGGTTCCAGGCGGCTTTCGAGGTCGCGTATACTGCCGCCGCGGCAGGAGAAAGTGCCGTCGCGGGTATGGTACACGAGGGTGTGGTTCATGACCTCGATGTAATACACGTCCGCCGCAAGCACGCGTTTCACCCCGCCGTCCACGCCGATATTCACCGTCGCGCCCGCGGTGCGTTTGCCTCTGCGCACCCTGTCCAGCCGCATTTTGACGTCGTAATAACCGACGGGCTTGACGAAGTAGTCCAGCGCGTCCACCTCGTAGCCCTTTATGGCGAACTGCGCCATGCTCGTGACGAACAGCAGCGCGACGGTCTCGTCGTACTTGCGCAGGCGCGCCGCCGCGGTCAGCCCGTCCATGGCGCCGTCGAGTTCTATGTCCATGAACACGGCGTCGTATACGGGCTTGTAATCGGTCAGGAACGCTTCCGCGTTCGTGAACGTCGTCACCCTGACCGTTTCGCCGCTTTCGCGCTCATAGCGCGTCAGAAGTCCGCAGAGCACGGCGGCATCTTTCTTGTCATCCTCGATCACTGCTACCGACAGCATAATCGTTCCCCTCCCGTAAAAAACCTTAATGCACCGATTGCGCATTTCCTGTCGGTATTATTATAACGCCGGCGGGAGGAAAAAACAAGTCCCCGCGTCCTGCTTTGCACTTACGGCGTCGTACTTTGCACTTTTCGTGTCGTACTTTGCCTTTTTCGGCGCCGCCGCGCAAAGTTGCCCCGCCGGACTTGCTTTTTCCGCGCGGATATAGTATACTGCGGTATATGGTAAAAATCTGGGTCAAAACTATGAAAAACAAGAAGATCGCGAAGAACGAGATCGTGCACTTCGAGGGCAGATACGACGAGGCGGATTTCGACGAGTACGTGCGCGTGTGCTGCCACGAGCTCGACCTGCCCACGCCCGTCGTGCTGTCGTCGCATGCGTCGAGCTTCACTCAGTTCAATATAGCGAGATTCAAGCCGGGCGACTTCGTCGAAAGCGTGGACTTCGACGAGCTGACCATGGAAAACTGCAAGGTGTGAGGCGGTTATGGACGACGAAGAAAAGGACATATACGACACATCGATATATATAGATTATGCCGACCTGCCCAAAGAAAGGCAGAAAGCGCTGTACGCCGAGTTCGCCGCGTCGGACCCGAACGAGAAGAAGCTGTCGCGGCTGCTTACGGCCGTGCCGCTGGTGTTCTGCATAGCCGTCGCCGCGCTGATGCTCGCCGCGGTCGTGGTCGCGTTCGTGATCGGCGTGGGCGTGACGTTCATCGTGCTGGTACTTACGACGTGCGCGGTGCTCGTCGGGTTCATCATCGTCAAGGTGCGGCTGGACAAAGTGAAATACGAGCACGAATTGCGGTTCGCCGCCTGGCTGAAAACGGAAAAGCGCGTCATCGCGGAACTGAAAGAGAAAAAATAAAAACATACGAACAAAGGAGCGGAATCATCCGCTCCTTTTGCAATACGTTCTTATTATCTCCACCGCTGACCCGGTTCTATGCCGTAGGACTGGACGAGTTCGAGCTCGGGCGAGGTGGCGAGATCCATGGGCGACACGACTACGCCGCCCGACGCGTCGAGGTCGACGCCGAAGTGATTGTAAGCGTACCATATTATATGGGCGCACTGCGTGCGCGTGAGCGTGTCGGGATTCTTCGGCTCTATGACGCCGACGGTGAGCGAGTAATCGATGCCGAGCAGCTCGCTTTCGGCGTACCGGGCGACTTTTTCGGCGAGTTCCCTGTCCTTATATCGCAGCACGACGAAGGATGGGCGGTTGGTGAAGGCGGCAAGCGAGAACAGTCCGCTCTTCCTGCCGTAGCCTTCGGACGCGATGATCGTGCCCGTATCGCCGCCCAACACCATGACGGCGTGGCCGAAGCGGAAGCCGGAGAAGTGCGCCGTCGGGCTGACGAGAATGTCACCGTCCTCCAGCTCGGCGAGCGGGATATTGACGGGTATGACCTCGCGGCAGAGAAAGGGCGCGAACATATAGTCGGTGACTTCGTAGTCCGTGAAATAATGTTCCTGAAGATCGAGTATGCGTTCCTCGTCGCCCGCGGCGAGAATGCCGTCCACGCCGAGCCGCGTGAGGCCGGTCTGCAATTGCAGCGTTTCGTAGTCCTCGTCCGTCAGCTCGGTTTTTTCGAGGATCGCCGTTATGTCGACGCGGGCATAGTCGGGGCGCCACGGCGTCCACAGGTGAGCGAAGGACATGCCGAGGTCGATGACGCAGTACAGCGCGAAAACGAACAGATACAGCGAAATGAACACGATGAGCGCGATACGTCCCGCGCGCTTCGGCTTTTCCTCTCCCTTTTCTTCCATAAAATTCTCCCTTCCGTCACCGTCCGACAATGTTATACCACACACGGCCGCGAATTGCAACGGATTGAAGGGTCTTTTCAGGCGAGGGCGAGCACGAGGGAGAGTACGCTCACGCCGAAGAGGTAATACGCGAACGGTCTGCAGTTCGCTTTTTTCACCGCTTTCATCATAAGCCCTATCGCCAGGCCGCCGCTTACCGCGGCCGCGACT
>ERZ780203.1703-NODE-1703-length-14437-cov-13.355583_pt1 | contig 14437 bp, 16 predicted proteins | sample MGYA00511168_ERZ780203 | MGnify/ENA primary metagenome ERZ780203 (study PRJEB29588, sample SAMEA2156577) | human gut metagenome | biome: human gut; feature: human-associated habitat; material: faeces | place: Denmark | collected 2008/2010 ...
AGCACAGGCAGAGCGCCAACTGGAAAAGGCAAATGTAAATGTTCTGTACCAGAAAAACTATCTGAAAAAAGGATGCCTAAGAAGGAGGTCTCTATGAATATTATAAAAAAGAAATTTGCATACTTGTTTGCTATGGGAGTTTTTGTATTAGGTATTTCAAGTAGTATTCCTGTGTTTGCTGCTTCAAGTTCAAACTCTATCATACATAAAAGAGAATATATGACTTTATGGGTTAAAACGGATGGCGGAAATTTAAACGTTCGAGAGGATGCTTCTCTATCTGCAAAAATAGTTGGAAAACTCAAAAATGGAACTCGTATTAGTGGATGGAGTGTTTTCGGAAAAGAGGCAGATGGATATTCATGGACACACGTAACTGCTCCTGATATAAATGGAGTGGAGATTTGGGGATGGGTTGTAGATGATTATTTAACAGGTGTGGAACCTAAAAATAATCAGATAAATAGTTTTTCAGCAGATGTTGGATAATTAATAATATAAAGTTTAAAAATTTGCATTCTTTTTTCAGATTTGATTTTAGGGGGGGTTATCATTGAGTTGGTAACCTCCTATTATAATATATTCAAATATTGATGCTAATGAAGAACAATTCGTAGAAATTCTAAAATAATAAAATAATCTAGAAATTTTCAAAAAAAGTTTTTGTTGGTTTTTATAAATATAAATAGTGTTTAAATGTGCAATTTTAAAAGAGTATTTGATATTAGAATAAGTATTTGATAAAGCTATAATTATTTAATATAAGGTTTACAAAAAAGATGCATTTCTCTTTTTGATAAGAAAGGAGGAATGCAATATGAAAGATGAGTTAGCTAAAACTATCAAGAGCATTAAAGAAGGAGAAAAGGAGGAATTTGAAAAAATTATAGATAAACTAAATCCGATTATTACGAAATATGTACGTGCAATTTATGATGGTGATAAAGAAGATATTAGGGAAGAATATATATTGGCTTTATGGGAAGCTGTTAATAAAATCCAATACGTAAATAGCGATGGGGAATGTTTAAAGTATTTGCATACATCAATAAAGAATAAATTTCATGAATTATATAGGAAACAAAAGATACATAGAGATAATGAAGTGAAAAATGTAGGAGAATTATTTTGGGATTTTCTTGAGTCATCTGAAAATCAATATTCATACATTATTTGTGTGGAGAGTGTGCATCAAATATTAAATTTAAATTCTAAAAAAGAGTATGATATAGTACATAAAATGTTTATAGAAGAAATGACAGATGTGGAAATTGCGGATATATATAAGATATCGAGACAATATATAAATTGTATACGCAGAAAATATAAAAAGAAACTTAAAGAAAAATTGTTTGAATAATAGAAGGGAATTTATGGAATTAAAAATCTCAAAATTAAGAATAGTAATTTTAGGAATATGGGCACTGTTTATGGGAAAAATGGGAGAAATTCCACAGAGTATATCTATTTTACTGTTAATGATGGTCATAGATCAAGTATCAGGAATATTGGCAGCAAAAAGAGAAGCCTTAGAACATCCAGGAGAAAAGAAGTATGGCATATCTAGTAAACGTATGGTATTAGGAATATTTAAAAAAGCAGGATACATATTGACAATAGTGGTGGCAACAATGGTGGATATTTTAATGGATACAATGATGGAATATATTGGCATTAAATCTACTATAAAAGGTAGCTTTTGTTTGTTGATAACGGTATGGTTTATATTAGGAGAAGCGATTTCTATATTAGAAAATGCAAGCAGAATGGGGGTAAAAGTGCCTAGATTTTTTAGAAAAATAATATCTGAATTACAAAAAGATATAGACGGTAAAAAGAGCTAAAGCGCTTGAAAAAAAGTCTTGGGGGAGTGACAAGATTTTTGAGGTAAACTTGATTAGATATCTTAATCCATATTGAGGGAAAGAATAATTTGTATTGTGCAATTTACAAAATAACGGGGTGCAAGAAGTCTGAGTAGATATATCACATCTGATATAAATGAGAAAGAGATTATAAACTAACCATGAAAACCTAATACTATATAAAGGGGCATGGTAATGAATATGGCACAATATGGAAGAATTGAGATTCATTTAGCTGATTTATTAGAAAAGTCAGGGTTAAGCAAAAATAAGTTATGTCACAGAGCTGAAATGCAGAGGACACAAATAAATGGATACTGCAATAACACAATTAGTCGATTAGACATTGATGTGCTGGCAAGGTTATGTTATGCTTTAAACTGTGAAATTAATGATCTGTTAGAATATATCCCTCCGGATCAGAAAGACGCAGATTAGTATGTAATGAATTTTGACATATGAAAAAGGGGATAGAACATTGATTTTAGTGGCAATTTGTGATAATGATGAAGGCGCAACATTTCAAATAGAAGAATTGATAGAAAGTACGTATGAAAAACATGGCGTAGAAATGGAGATAGATGTATATTATAGTGGAGAAAAGCTTGCGGAAGCAATTTCTCAAGGAAAAATGTATGATATTATCTATCTAGATATTCAAATGGGAGGATTAGATGGTTTAGCTGTAGGAAAATATATACGTAAAATGGAGTTGGATTCGATTATTGTGTATATATCAGAGTATATTGAATATATTGAATCTGTTTTTGAAGTTGAGGCATTTGAATTTATTAGAAAGCCAATTAGTAATGAGAAATTTATGTTGACTTTAAAACGAGCATTAAATAGACTTGATCGAAAACAGTATTTTTTTGATTGTAAATATAAAAATTATTGGATAAGAATTCCGATTAAGGATATTGTATATTTTGAAAGCAGTGGAAGAAAAATCAATATACATTTGAAAGATAACAAAATGGAAATATTTAATGGAAAATTGGATAATGTGGAAATTAAACTAAGCAATAGTCCCTCTTTGTTTTTGAGGATACATAAGTCATATTTGGTAAATTTATCATACATTAGAGCAATTAGTGGGAAAAAGGCTAGATTGATTAATGAATTAGTATTACCAATTAGTGATGATAGAAAAGATAATGTTAGAAAGCAATATGTTAAATGTTTAGGGGAGGATATAAGTGAACGGGATAATTGATAGTATTTCTAATTTACTTATGCCACTTTGTTCCGTTTGGATAGTAAATAAATTTGTAAATAATTCATTTGAAAAGAAAGAGTCAAAAAAGATTTTTACGAGAATAATCTGGGGACTCTTTATTTTAATACAAATAGTTATGGAGACAGAAAAGGGAAATGTTTCTATTCAAAAAGGAATAATAAGTTTTTTTGTTATTTTGGGAATTATTATTATAGGATATAAGGGGACGTTTCAAAGGAAATTATTATTTACTTCCTTGTTTATATCAATCTGGATATTGTCGGAGTTTTTTGTATATTTTATTTTAAATATATATAATTTTGAAGAAGATAGAGAAATGCTGATTGGTACGATATTATCAAAGGTATTATTGTTGGTTTTACTATTTTATGTGATTTTAAAAAAATTACATAAAGAGGCGGAAGGGATAGATAGAAAATTATGGGTAATTTTATTTCTAATATCAATAGAAAGTATTTGTATGGCTTTTATATTTTATGAATTATATAATGGCAAGAATCAAATCTGGATTATTAGTTTTTATACATTATTATTGTTGATGAATGTGTCAATTTTTGAAATATATAAGAAATCAATTTATAGCTTGAAATTAGAAAAGGAAAATATGATATATGAGCAGCAATTAAAATTATTGAGAAACTGTACACAAGATCAAATGAATTCAACGGCTTTATTTCAAAGAGAACAGCATGATTTAAAAAATAAGTTATTAGGTATTAGAAGTAGTATGGAAAAGCAAAATGTACAAGATGCAATTCGTATGATTGATGGGATATTAGAACATGGGAATATGGTAGATAAAGCAGAACTAGAAAAGATAGGTAATGATATTATCGATACAATCCTTCGGTTTAAGTATGCGAAAGCAATTCAGAAAAATATAGTGGTTAAAATAGATGGATTTGCAATGCAGAAACTACCTATTTTAGATGAAGATTTGTGTGTTGTATTAGGAAATATGTTAGATAATGCAATATGTTAGATAATGCAATAGAAGCTAGTGAAAAAGTTACGGATAGATGGATAAATGTTTCTATTGGATTAAGAAAAAATGGCTTGGTTATAGTTGTGGAAAATTCTTTTGATGGTATTATCAAGAAAAATATACATGGAAATATTATTTCAATAAAGGAAAATAAAGAACATCATGGATATGGTTTGAAATCTATACGAAAAACAGTTGAAAAATATGATGGAGAATTGGTGGTGGAAATTAGAGGAAATATATTTAGGGCAGTTGCATTTATGACTTGTATAGACTATGTGTAGGCATTTTTGACAGTAAATGGGGTTTTTTTGACAGATGGAGAAATATTTGGATAAAAAAATGCTATTTTATAGGTATCTTGAATTTATTAGGAGGTACAAAAATGAAAAAGAATCTTTTTGCAAAAACTTTAAAGACGGTTGCAGAAAAGGGTGTGAAGATTGGGATAAATAGGAAGTGCGTTGCTGTTTATCACGAAATTGATGCTCCAGAAAAAGCAAAAAAATTTAGAAAATTCTAAAATATGAAAAGAGTATTTGCTTTTTTAACAGACTATCTAATCAAAAAAGGGCTTGTTCAAGAAGAGGACAGGCCCATATATGAATATGGATTTCAGATTCTTATTGAAATATTTTTATGGGTATTATGCTGTACTATTATAGCAGCATTGACATGTTCGTTGATAGAACTGTGTATTTTTTTTATAATATTTTTCCCCATACGTTCCTATGCTGGAGGATTCCATTTCAGAAAATTTAGTGTATGTTTACCATTTTCCTGTACGACTTTTCTGATAATTATATATTTGTCAAGGATTATTATTATGCCGAGAGGGCTACAATTATGTAATTCTTTTTTTTTGCTTGGTTTGATTTTTATTGGAAATATTAAGGAAAATGAGAATAGTGATTTGGAAATATACTGTAAAAAGAGATTGAGATTATATTTAATGCTTAATATTGGAATTGGGGTAGTGCTATTTGAATTTTGCGAACAACAAGTGTTAAATGTTTATATGGAGACACTTTTGTTGATAGTGATTTCGTCAGTACTACAAAATAGAAAATCATTTTTGAAAGACTAAGAACTGGACAGAAATGATTTTTTATTATTTTAGAGAGAAAGATACAAAATCGTCAGAAAATATAACGACAGATGGTAAGAAAAAATCCTTACTATAACTTTAAATATTTGTAGACATATAGGGGGGATATAATGAAGAAGTTTTATATTAGAATTAATGGTGAATTAATGGAAGTGGATTATAAAGTGTATAGAGAATATTATTATGGAAAAAGAAAAGAGAAATATTTCATGTTTGATTTAAAATGGGGAGGAATAAAGCAAAAAGGAGGAAAAAATAAATTAGTTAGAGAAATTTCGCTAGAGTCTCTTTGGGAAAAAGGAATAGAGATTTCGACAGATGATACAGTATGGAGTATTATTGAAAAGGAGATTGATTTAGAAAAATTATATGTGGCAATACATCGTTTAGATATATGGGAAAAGATTGTGTTGCAAAAGATATTCTGGGAAGGATTGAGTGAAAAAAGAATAGCAGAGGAATTAAATATTTCAAGATCAACTTTGAATTATAGAAAGGGAAAAATATATAAAATAATTCGTGAGGAAGTAGAAAAAGGTAAATATTGAAACATGTGATATGGAAGTTTAAGGAATATTTCTTGAGATTTATAAAAAGTTATGAGATCAGATATGATGGGAAAAAAAGAAAAGAGTATTTCAGGATTTTGCGTTTGGTAATATATTACTATTATATACAAGAATTATAAAATAAAGAAGGGTGGGCACGACATTTTCAGAACTTATTTGTGCCATGAGCGAAGTGAAAGGGATGATAAAAAATATGAAAAATGAATGGTTGACATTTTTTTTTATACTGATCGCAGGATTATTAACTAGTTGTTCGATGCCAAATGCAGTTGAATCTACAGTATCTGTAGATAATGCAGAAGAAGATATCATTTTGCCAGATGATATTTTTGAGGCGCCTGAATATGAATATATTATCAATAATCCCTTTAATTCTTATGTAAAACATTTTAATGAAACAACATATGCTGCTACCCCGGATGGACTCTATGCTCAAAAAGATGATACGAAAGGGTGGGAATTGATTGATGTTGGATGTATCGGAATGGGAGATGAATTTAATGGAGATTTGTATTACAGCTGTGATAATCTAGTAAAGCGACTTAATTTGAATACACATGAAATTTCGACGCTCTGTGACAGTGAGGAGGCAATATATAAAATTACATTTGAACAATGGAATGGCGAAAATCATATCTATTTTTTTGCGGAATCAGGGTGTGTGCAGGAGGCTCTTTTGGACGAAAATGGAGAAATACTGGAATTGGTACCGTTTGATGAAACTACGAATTATCAGGAATATAACAGCAGATACCGATATAAGATTTCCTATCCAGAAAGTGTAAAAAACGACCCTTATTGGGATTTATCTTTTAGTGTAGACCTCATTGATACCTGTTTTAGTCGGAAATATTGGAATGGTACAAATTTCTTTTCTGTCCATGCTTCAATGTCTGGCAATACAGATATACGATTTATGAGAGCCTATCGGTTTAATTTTTCCGAAAGAAGAGGAGAAATTATTGAATATGGAAAATGTTATGATAAATGCATAGCGACTAATTGGGGACTTGTATTTTTTGATGAGCATCAACATGATAGGATTCATCTTATGTCACTTGATGGTAAACGAGAAAAGATTCTGTGGAATCGGAATGAAGAACATTTTGATTTTATCACATTTGATGATGATTACTTATATGGATTTTATGAAAAGGATGAAAAGGCTTATGTTGGTAGGATTTCTTTTCAAACAGAAGATTTTGAAATTCTTTTCTCTAAATCTGAAGATTATGAACATTTTGATATATTAAATGATCATATTTATTATTTGGATTCGAATAGTCAGCTTAAATGTCAGGATATTCAATCTGGAGAAATAACATATATTGGTTGATTAACCCTAATGGGAAAATTTTTTAACAGAGAAATGATTCAAAATCATTTCTCTGTTTTTAATTATTTTTTATGTTTACAATTTTTTACATAAGTTCTTATTTATTTATAGCTGCGCAGCTAAAATAAATAAGAAGGAGAAATAAAAATGGATTTGAAAGTTCTAGAAGTGCAAAAATGGTTAAATTTGACCTATGGGAATCACCCGGATTTCCCGGCTGTCACAGAGGATGGTCTCACTGGAAATTCAACGATTAAAGCGTTGATCAGAGGGCTTCAGATTGAAGCTGGTGTAAAGGTTGATGGTGTTCTTGGATCGGGGTCTTTAGCTGCCATTGGAACGATTTCGCCATCGTTGGACACCAGTGTGCAGACGAATCGTAATAAAGTGTATATCGCACAGGGCGGTTTATATTGCAAGGGCTATAATCCCAAAGGATTCGACGGGATTTATGGTAGTGGTATGATTGAAAAAGTAAGGGAATTTGAAACAGATGCAGGTTTTATATCTACTACAGGAAATATCACACCTAAACTTTTAAAAGCGATTCTTAATACCGAGAATTTTCGACTTGATGAAGAAAAAGGTGATCATCAAATCCGAACGATTCAGCAGGCATTAAATCGTTCTTACAGTAATTACATGGACCTTATTCCATGTAATGGGATTTATGGAAAATTTACAAATAAGGGACTTATACGAGCGCTGCAGCATGAAATTGGAGAAACAGTAGATGGTGTTTTTGGCAGCGGGACGATGTCAAAATGTCCTACTATTAAGCGTGGTGGGGCTGCATCTAAATCAGTTGTTCTCATTTTACAATATGCCCTTTGTTGTAATAAATTTAATCCAAATCAACTTGACGGTGTTTTTGGAGCTGGTGCTGAAAGAGCTGTTAAAGAATTTCAGGAATTTGTAGGACTTATTGCTGATGGAATTGCCGGGAAAGACACGTGGGCTTCCCTTTTGACCAGTTCAGGAAATCCTAATAGAAAGGGAACAGGATGTGATCGTGCACATCCATTAACAAAAGAAATTGCCAGCGCATTAGCAGCAGATGGACGTAAAGTTATTGGCAGATATATCGGTGGCGGTCTTTGGAAACGTTTAAAGCGCGAAGAAATTGAAATTATTACAGAAACCGGAATGGATATTTTTCCGATTTACCAGACAGAAGGTAACCATAGTGGCTATTTTACATCTGCTAAAGGACGCACAGATGCTGCTACTGCAATTTCAAATGCCCAGAAATTAGGATTTCCTTCAAGGACTACCATTTATTTTTGCGTCGATTTTGATGCGCTGGAAACAGATATTAAAAATAGCATTCTTCCTTATTTTGAAGCTGTTTTTAAATTGTTTTCTGATACAGGACGTAATCCTAAAAATTACAAAGTTGGTGTTTATGGACCAAGAAATGTATGTATACAGGTAAGCGATAAAGGCTATGCTATAAGCAGCTTTGTGTCGGATATGTCAACTGGTTATAGCGGAAATTTAGGATATTTACTTCCGTCTAATTGGATGTTTGATCAAATTTCTACAGTAAAGTACACGGTCAATGGAAGTACTATTGAAATAGATAATTTGATCGTATCCAAAAATTATAGAAAAATGGCGCCATTTGATCCGGAAGAAGTTCCAGAACCTGAATCGACTTCTCTCTTTAAAATGGATAATGCTGTTCTTAGCGAAAAAGATCGTAATATTGAGATCGCACTAGAATGTATCAATTATCGGCTTAAAGAAGAAGAAAAGGCGAAGGATACGGTTAATTCCATCAAATTTGATCTTCAGGAAATTAGGCGTAAGGATGAATATCAGTACTGCTATGAGAATTTTGGAGATGATAAAGGTCGCTTTATTTTCCCTTTTCCAACTCAGAGTCCAGAGGAAAAATATACTTTAAAAGTAGAACATTATGAAAAATATACTGCTGAGAGGATTAAGGCACTGAATGGAGGAGGTAAACTTGCAGAGTTTGCGTCAAGTTTTTTTGGCACGGTAGGTTCCGTACTTTCATATTTAATGAAATACGCAGATATGGAGCGCAATGGCGAAGATGTTACGTTAAAGCAGCTTATCTATAATGCGGTGGATATATTTGTTCCGGGAACGGATGTTTTGTTGAAAAATTTATATTTTCCGACTCTTTCAGAAAAAGAAGATATTCTTTTCTCAACATTATATACAGTGCTCAGTAATGATACGCTGTATCATGATATCGTTACCGATTCGACACCATATTATATAACACCTTACAACTATCGCCCTGGAGATTCAGGTTCCGGAGATGATGGTCAAAAATCTTTTAAAATTTATGCAGGAGATAGTTTGGTTCAGGTAAGTGTAACGAAAGGCGGTAAGCACTTAGGCGATTATTATGTATACCTCAGAGATTATATTCCTAGGTGCGTCTGGTATTATAAAGCTACTATTTAGGATGATTTAAAGATAGCTTTATTCTGACAAAAATGTAAACCAGGTAAGAAATCTTGTTTTAAAGGTTTCTTGCCTGGTTTTTTTATGGTACGTTCAGCAGTGTACAGTTCTGATAAATAGAAGTTGTAATTTTGACATAAGTGGTTCTCTTGTGTAAAAAGCTATTATTATCCGGCAGTGGTGAGATCAAAAAGAGAATATTAGAAATAATGTAAACAAAATTATTTGTATTTTTGGCACTTTCCTTTCTTTAACGGCTAATAAGTGAAGGGTTTTTATTGGAAGAAGAGACGGAATGAGGAGGACCGTGTATCAATTTAGAATCCATAAAATAATGGAGGAAATATACGAATGAAAATTATTTGGCGTGCCTGTTCTGTTTTAAAGACATGGAGGAACTCTATGGCGAAAGCAGGCAGGCTGCCGGATTTTCGGAAGATGTATCCGGAGGCCAGTGAAGAAATCATTTCAGTTTTGAAGGAAACAGAAAGGAAGATGCAGTATCAGGAATACGATCTGAAAGCAGAACAGGCGGTACTTGACCGAAAAACAGGAAGAGTAAGCATTCTGCCCGGAAGGGAGGATTCCCTTGACAGGATGATGGAAGCGGGGCTGTTCCCGGACAGAGGGGAACAGGATATTGAGGCGGAAATATGTAGCAGACTTCAATATGAAAAATTGCACAGAGCGATCAGACAGCTGGAAAAACGGGAACAATACCTGATTATCCAGCTGTTTTTTTGCGGACGCAGTGAGAGGGAGCTGGCAGGGGAGCTTTGTGTTTCACAGAATGCCATAAATAAGCAGAGGGGGAGGATTTTGCAGAAACTGAGAAAAATTTTACAGAATTTGTCATTTTAGGGTTGTCAGAAGGCTTTCCCAACGTGGATATAAGTAGGAGGAAAAAACTCCAGATATTTTCCGGCGTGTAAGCAGGACATGCGGCGGGAGAGCGAACATTGACAAGTCCATAACCGGCAGCATAAATACGTTAGCTGTTCAGCCCGGAAGGGAAAGCATGGCGGAGGAGGCGCGGCGACCATCTGCAGGCAGGAAAGATGCCTGTTAAACAAGATGACATCAAAGATGCAGAGCGGAAACAATCCATCCCCGGTCAGCCTGTGGCGGGCTGTTTGCAATGACCTGAACAGCCTATTATGATACTTCCGTCCAGTCACAGCCCTGCACGCGGGTGCGGGAACACGCAATGAGGGCGGCTCGGGGAGAACCTCGGAGGGGCATAAAACCCATGACAGCCAGAAGCCATGGCTGGTTTATGACTGCCGCCCAAGGGCGCAGAGCGTCCGATCCCGGGATGTAGTGTCAAATAGGGATATTGAGGAAACTGTTGATGAAGAACAGGCACGGCAGTTGATATAGATAATGGCGGCGGTTTTAGCCGCCGCCGTTTCAAAGGCTGTGCAGGAAGGAGAAAGGATGATCAAGAGGGGTGATGTTTACTGGGCAGATCTGCAGCCGACAGTTGGAAGCGAACAGGGCGGGGTACGGCCTGTGATGATCTTGCAAAATGATAAAGGAAATTATTTTAGTAGTACGGTCATTATTGCACCGATGACGGCCAAGACGGGGAAACATAATCTTCCGATCCATGTGACGGTGTATGCAGGGGAAGCTGGAATTGGAAGAACGTCAATGGTGCTGCTGGAACAGATCCGGGTGCTGGATAAAAGCAGGTTGGGCGAATACATAGGGCATTTGGAAGCTGGTAGGATGAAAGATGTGGAATATGCAATGGCGGTCAGCTTAGGGCTGTTTGATGATAGTGGGATTGAAGAGGAGTTTGGCAGGGAACAGGTGGAATATGAGCAGTTTCTGCATATGTAATAGAAAGTGACGGGAGGCACAAAAGGGATGAACAAAGGGGAAGAAAAGAAAATCCATGAAATTTTAGAATCAGGCAGTATTGGGTACGCCTATCTTTTTGATGCGAAAGCAAGAAAAACCCTGGAAAAAGTAGTGTCTCTGGAGCCGGAAAATCTGGCGGCATTGTTCAGAAAGTATGGGACAGAGATGGAGTGGATGTCTGTGACGGATATGAGGGATAGAATGGTGCTGCGTGCAGCAAGTGGAAAAATCAGTTCTTGTAAGGATGAGGAAATGCGTCGGGAGATAGAGCAGCATCTGACAGCATTGTTATCGGCAGGAGAGAAAGCGACAAAGGTGCTGGAGGTAGATGTGTGATGATCAACCAATATCTTTCATTCGTACTATTTGTTGTCCACAATGTGGAAAGGTACAAGAGATTGACTTGGAAGATTATGTGTATGATCAAAGTAGTAACGAAAAGGAATATGGCATGGGATTGGATATTGTGTATAGTTTCGATTCTGCTGATTCTTTTGAATGTTCAAACTGTGGTACAATAATTCATGTAGAAGGATGGATAAGAGAATATCCAGTAGGTGCTTATGATTCCGAAAATATTATGATTCAAAAAGATGTGAATGAGTAAAGAGGTGTTTGTGTGTATTAGAAGGAGAATAATTAAATGGAAAATAACTGTATTATAACCGCACAGAAACAAAACGATGGTAAAGTTGTGTTGGAGATTACAAATAAGGATGTCTTTTTAGAGGATGGGGATCGCTTTAAAATTTTCACTACAGAGGATGAGATAATCCTTCGAAAAATCAGTTTTAAAAAGCAGGATACGTTAGAGCGGTTCTTTTTAGATAAAGAAGTGAACTCGATTTTCAAGTATTTGATTGAGAAAGATCCAGATCGATGCAAAAGCAATGAGAGCTTTAAATACACCATGGAATCGGCACTTCGATATGCCTGGATAAAGCGTATGACCAAATTTTTACAGATGGAAGATCAGGATATCTGCGCGATGATGGCTATGTATGATGAGGAACTGGAAGAATATCGGGAAGTAATGAAAGAGCTATCCGGCTTTCAGAGTAAGCAGGGAAGAGATATGCTAGAAGATGAAGCTTGTAAATAATGAATGAACATAAAGTCTCCTTTTGTTGTAGAATAGAACCGCTATTATAACAATGAAAGGAGATTTTATTTTGAATTACAAAAAAGAGAAACAGGTCATTAAAATTCCGGCGAACCAAAAGTGGGAAAACAGCACAGAGGAGGAGAAAAAAACGGTTCTTCGGGTAGCGGCGTATTGCCGGGTAAGTACAGAGCAGGAGAGCCAAGCGGGAAGCTATGTCAGACAAGTAGAACACTATAGAGAAAAGATTGAAAAAAGGGAAGATTGGGCATTAGTTGGGATATATGCAGACGAAGGAATTAGTGGCACGATCAAGAAAAAACGAGATGGTTTCTTACAACTTCTTCGTGATTGTGAGACTGGAAAAATAGATTTGATTTTGACAAAATCTATTAGCCGCTTTGCAAGAAACACGGTAGATCTTCTCACAACAGTCCGGGATTTGAAGAACAAAAACATTGCGGTATATTTTGAGAAGGAACACATTAATACGCTTGAAAGTGCTGGAGAAATTTTGATTACGATTTTAAGCAGTCAGGCACAGGAGGAAAGTCGGAATATAAGTGAAAACATTCGTTGGAGTTTGCGAAGAAAATACGAAAAAGGAGAGCTGACAATAAACCATAATCATTTTATGGGGTATACAAAGGACTCCCAGGGTAAATTGAAAATCGTTCCAGAAGAAGCAGAAGTGGTAAGAAAGATTTTTCGTCTCTATTCTATTGGCTACAGCAGTGTTCAGATTGCTAAATACCTACAGGAAAATCAAATCAAGACGGTAATGGGAAGAACAGAGTGGCAGGCAACTGTGATTGACAAAATGCTTTGCAATGAAAAATATGTTGGTGCTGCATTACTGCAAAAGACCTATACTGTGGATTTTCTGACCAAACAAAGGGTTAAAAATCAAGGAGAGCTGCCTAAATATTTTGTGAATGAAAATCATCCGGCAATTATTTCAAAAGATGTATTTTTCCATGTACAGGAAGAAAAGATGAGACGCATCTATTTGTATCATCAATTGCAGGGACGAGCATCTATCCATCCAATTTACGGGAAAATGATTTGCGGTAATTGTGGTAAACCGTACCGAAGAGTAATGCGGCAGACAGAGGGGGAAAAATTGTTTGTCTGGAGGTGTAAAAGCAGATTGCTTTATGGAAAGAGAATTTGCAAAACGGCAGATACGATTCAAGAAAAGGAACTGCATCAAGCGATATGGGAATCCTATTTGAAGGCTACAAAATTATCCGTCTCGGTAAATGAGAAGAGAGAAGGAGCGGGTTGGGATATTATTCAGGAAATGGCTATAATCAGGAACGAAATTTCAATACTTGTCTGGGAGAATATTCAGGGCTTTTGGAAAAGAGAGAATTTGCTGCAGAGTTATATTGAAAAAATGAACCAGTATTATAATCTGGCAGATTATATGATGAGGTTGATACTGAAAGGGAGGCATCGAGAATATATTGCTGTACCATTTAAATTTATTGAAGATTACAGAAATTATAAGAATTATGAAGAGGAGATTGTAAATTTATATGTGGAGCGAATTTGGGTACTCAAAAAGAATGAAATTGTGGTATTATTTAAGAATGGAAGCATGATAAAACAAAACTGGTAATTGGTGTTACTAAGACCAAAATGTTTGAGTGGCTATTTGTTCGAAGATTTTAGTGTTAGCAATACGTTGCCATTATACGGTTTGCTGCAGAAAATAATGATTAGTATAACGAAGAAGGTTTGGTAAATTGTGCAGCGTGATGTTGCATAATTGGAGATTACCTGAAGGTAAAATGTGAAAAACAGGTTTCCACCCGGGATAAATTCTGCCTTCCGGGAATCTAAATCACACCCTCAACACATGTAGAGACGGTTGTCTTGCTTTCCAAGGGCGAGGTCGACTCGAAAAAGATTCGGGTTG
>ERZ780203.1706-NODE-1706-length-14423-cov-2.914880_pt1 | contig 14423 bp, 6 predicted proteins | sample MGYA00511168_ERZ780203 | MGnify/ENA primary metagenome ERZ780203 (study PRJEB29588, sample SAMEA2156577) | human gut metagenome | biome: human gut; feature: human-associated habitat; material: faeces | place: Denmark | collected 2008/2010 ...
TTTTCTAATTTAATTGGAATTAAAAGCATGGATTTCTGAAATGAATTTAGAATATAAGACGGCAAAATGCCCTGAAACTTAAGAGAAATATGCTTTGGTTTTATACTAGCATGCTTCTTCAGTAGTTTCAAGACATTTTTATAGAATTTAATTTGACTATAGTTTGTAAAATTATTACGCATTAGTCCAGATCAAAGAGCTGGCGCTGTTTCAGGTCAACGGAGTTCCAGACAGTTCGTGTATTTGGTTTGCTATAAAGATAAACTGTACTGGATACTTTTGCATATACTTTACAATTGTTTTTATAAGTATATGTGCCATCTGCATTTTGCTTATTTACCGACAGCTCCTTTTTTGTAACCTGCCTATCTTCTGTCTGCACCGCTTTCCTTATAGTAGCGTTCCTTGCTCTGATACATTCTTGCATCTGCAGCTTTTGAAATTTCATATGCACTACCCCAGTTTCTCTCTGTGCTGAAAACCCATCCGTACGAAACAGTCATTGAATCAACAAACTTTCCATGCCAGTTTGCCACATTGGAGTCGAAGCCATGTATCAGTTCTTCCACCTGGCTTGTATTCTCTGTAATGATAACAGCAAATTCATCTCCACCGATTCTGTATACCTTTCCATACTCATGAAAGCTGTCTCTCATGCAATCTGCCGCTGCGCATATAAGCTCGTCTCCTGCCATATGGCCATAAGAATCATTTGCCCGTTTTAATCCGTTCAGATCTACAGAAATGTATACCCATTCCTCACTAAGATTAAGCTTTTTCATATCATTTTCATATGCGTGCCTGTTTAAACATCTGGTAAGCTCATCCGTATTTGAGGTGTATATCAGTTTTTCTTTTTCCAGTCTTTCTTTCATCACTTTGGAAAACATATAGGTTATACAGCAGGATGCCAGTACCAAATATGCACCTACTATAAAAATAGCAATCATGCCGCCCTGCTGATAAAATGAATCCTCTACAGTTACAATAACAATATAGTTATCATTCTGGTGCATCATGCATCTGCAGTGCTTTCCATCCATTCTGATCTGTGTTACAGTCGCACCGTCAGCACTGACATGATCCGCTGATATCCCCACATCTTCCAGTTTTTCCCCTAATTTGCTACTGTCCGTGGCTCCTTCTATTACCTGTGTATCCGCATCTGCAACCATAATTTCCATGGCTTTATATACCGGCATTCCGGCAACTACATTGGAAATGTTATTCTGCTTTATTTCATTGAGAAGTCTCTTTGGCTCAATTCCCACCTGGAGCATCTTAGTTCCGTCTTCGTTCCAGGTGATGGCATACATCATTTTCTTTCCCTCTGCAGTATTGGGAGTAACATCCTGGCACATGGTCAGCGATTTATCCTTAAGCATAGGCTTAAAATACTCCATCTGCGCACCGGAATCAAAATTATAGCCAAAATACTTGGGCGCAGAACCACTGTAAATAGTTCCCTGATCATCAAACAGATGTATCTCATCAACGGCCATTAATTTTGCTATTTTCTGCAGCTCATCCACATCATATTCTACCGCCGGATCGGCATCAATCATATATGACACTGCTTTAGCCCTTACAATATAATCGTCCTTTAACGATTCGATCAGCTCGTTCCTGCTCTCATCATTTTTATCAAGCACAGTAATCACACGATCAAGAAGTACCTTTGATGTTCTATGGGCATTTCTGTCATTAACATATTTTAGAATGCTCGCTTCAAGGAGTAAGGCAACCACAATTATCATAATAGATAAAATTATAATTTTTTTCTTCTTCATATTTCCCGTTCCTTTGTCAGATATGTGGTTTTAGTGTAGCAAACGGCAGATGGGATGTCAACCTGGGAATCGTGTGCAGGCATCAGAAACATTGTACAATTTTTATAAATTTCCCCATTATCATTGCTATTTTTTGGTAAAAAGAGTATACTTTGAAATACTAAACATCAGGAGTACAAAATTATGAACACACACTCATCCGGATATTACAGCATAGACAAAGACTATAATATCCTAAGCTATAACGACACTGCCAAACAGCTGTACCCCAATCTCCAGCCGGGAGTAAAATGCTATAAGGCACTTATGGGGCTTGATTCCCCATGCCCGCCCTGCCCTGTAGCACTGGGGATACAGGGACCAAAGACTTACCTGGATCCGATCCGTCATATTTATGAAACAGTTGATGCAGTAGAGACTGTACAGCCCGATGGCAGCAGAGGACATGCACTTGTATTCAGCACAGTAGCCGAGGGAGAAAGCCTGTCAAAGTCTATTCCCACAGGTGAGAACTCTCTCCGTCTGCTGGGTGCCATCAACCTGCTTGCTTCTGACTATATGTCTGTTTATGGCGTAAACCGGGAAACCGGGAAAATCTCCGTATATCGTTCCAGATTTACTGATGCTTTTGCGGATCTCGATATTAAAGATAATTCAGATTATAAACTGTCATTTGATTTTCTCATTCAGAAATATGTTCATCCGGATGAGCGTTCCTATGTGTCCAGACACCTGAATTATGAAACCCTGCTGGAAAGACTTTCTCAGGAAGCCTCTTTCAAATTCCATTTCAGGCTTGTCACAGATACTGTCCATTACTATTATCTGCTCATTGCCAGAAACGGAAATGCCGATGACTATCGGGATTTTGTGATTGCAGTGGCCTGTGAAGACAATGATGTGACAGCACGCAAGATTTATGAAAACCAGCTCCACTCTCTTCTGGCATCCATTACCCATGCTGCCGGCTACTTTCATCTCGACCTTACAGATGATAAGATTCTGAAGATCGGAGGAACCTCTGCCCTGGCCTATGGGCTGGATGCTGACGCTTCCATTGACCATTTTATCGCAGAGACTGCTGTTTTCATACCGGTATTAAAGGACAGAAACGATTTCATCAATGCATTTTGCCGCAGTTCCCTGATGAAAAGCTATGAGGACGGTCAGGTGGAAGTCACCAGGGTTTCCCGCTGTCTCTACGATGACAATATAGCCAGGATTTCCAAATATGTGGCGAGACTGCTGCTCAATCCTTCCAACAACCATCTGGAAGCAATCCTCTACGGTGAAGATGTCACCAGAACACAGGAAGCCTATGAGACACAGGTAAGTATTGTCCAGACACTGAGCAGCAACTACCTGAACGTATACCTGATCAACCCCAGAGAAAAAACTCTCTCTGTGATCAAGCAGGAAGACCATGATGTCCCTGATCCAGACAAAAAACACAACGATACATATCCCTATGATCTTTTCCTCTCAGATTATATCCGGCAGCGTGTATATCCGGATGACCGTACAATGCTGGAAGAATCACTGGAACTGGGTAATGTAATGAGTGTTTTGTCCGGTCAGTCCGAATACAAGGGAAATTATCGGATAAATGACAGGGATGGTATCCATTACTATCAGTTCCGCTTTATCAAAAACGAAGACTCCGGTATCATTGTTCTGGGATTTCTGAATGTGGACGATGTGGTGGAATCAGAGATCCGGCACCAGAAGCTCCTTAAAGAAGCTCTTGACACTGCCGAACGCGCCAATGCAGAGAAATCCAATTTCCTTTCCCGTATGTCCCACGATATGCGTACACCTCTGAATGGGATCATTGGTCTGCTGGAAATTGATAAAAAACATGAAAATGATGTTAAATTCCTTAAAAATAATCGTGAAAAAGCATTCATTTCGGCCAGTCATCTGCTTTCTCTCATCAATGATGTGCTGGATATGTCCAAAATCGAGGAGGGTGGACTTGTACTCAACCATGAACCTTTTGATCTGATCAGATATGAAAAAGAAACACAGATGCTGATCGATATGCAGGCACAGAAAAACGGCATTGATTTCACCGTTCATATCGCACCGGAGATATACGAACATCCCTTTGTATACGGAAGCCCTCTGCACCTCCGTCGTGCCATGATGAATATTTACAGTAACTGTATCAAGTATAACAGAGAGAATGGGGCGATCCATACGGAGATCAATATTCTCCCTTCCCATGATCATAAACTGGTCTGCAGATGGACGATCTCTGATACGGGAATCGGCATCAGCAGAGAATATCTGGAGAAGATCTTTGAACCCTTTACTCAGGAGAAGGTGGATGCCCGGAGTGTATATCATGGCACCGGACTGGGTATGAGCATTGCCAAAGCGCTATTTGAACAGATGGGGGGTACCATTGAGATTTCCAGTACTCCGGGTATCGGAAGTACTTTTGTGATCACTCTGCCATTTGAAGAGGCAGAAGAAACGGATATCTCTTCTGAGACAGAATCTGAGCGAAACTCCATTCAGGGAATAAAGATCCTGCTGGCGGAGGATAATGAGATAAACAGAGAGGTGGCACAGGTACTCCTTGAAGAGGAGGGTGCTGTGGTAACTGCAGTATCCAATGGCAGGGAAGCTGTGAAACTTTTCTCCAGTCACCCTGAGGGGACATTTGATGTGATACTTATGGATATTATGATGCCTCTGATGGATGGATACGAAGCCACACGCCAGATCCGGAAGCTTGACAGGGCCGACGCTTCTTCCATTCCCATCATTGCACTGACCGCCAATGCTTTTGCAGAAGATGTCCGCCACGCACTGGGCTGTGGCATGAACGCACATCTGGCCAAACCACTGGATGTAGAAAAAATGATTCATACGATCGCTCTATGCCTGTAATGAAATATTTTTTTCGCAAATATTGCACAGTAACCGATTCTGTGCTATCATGCTAAAAAAGCTTAAGGGGTAAAGTAGTATATATTTTACCCCTGGCATAACTATTATTTAACATTTTTATTTACAGGTATAATATATACAAAGAAAAGACAAAGGTTTTACCTTGATTGAACTTGTAGTCGTGATCGCAATCCTGGCAGCCCCACAAATGAATATATCGCAATTTCGAATCACCTCAATTCTGGTACTGCTTTTAAGAATATTCTTGAAAAAGGAAAAAAATATTCTACTTTAGAAGCCGCTTACAATGCATATGAAAAGTTACTTACCGAAGGTGAATATGTGAAATATAAGGATACTCTGCCAAAATTATAAAAAATTCCCTGTTCAGACCAGAAATAAAATATTTCCGGCCGGGCAGGGAATTTCTTTCTTTACTGATTATCATACCGCATCCTTATACACTCTCTGGATATGCATTGCCAGATATCCTGTCTCTGTTTCATCCAGCTTATGTCCAATACATCCTTCCAGGTTTTTACAGATGTCAGTGGCAACCTTATAGGCCTGGGGATACTGATCCAGCATATATTCATTCATGTCCAGATTCAGCTTCTCTCCTGTAGATGCACGCGCTACCATATACTTCATATGGTTCATCAGACGATTATAGGACAGTGACAGTACATCGATTGGCTTACCTGTTGCTTTCTCGATCATATCTATACACTCTCTCACTGCTCTCGCAGTCTGCATGGCAACAGATACCTTCTCGTCACCAATTGCAGAATGAATATGCAATGCCACATATCCAACCTCATGATCATCAATCTCTATCTGAAGTCTTTCTCTCAGAATTGTTTTCAGTGTTTCCGCAACTTTAAATTCACTGTAGAAAAGAACCTTGATATCCTCTGTCAGCGGATTGCTGATCTGCTCATTTCTGCGGATTCTTGCGACTGCAAAAGAAATATGGTCAGCAAGTGGAAAAAGAATCCCTCTGTCTATGGAATCTCCAAACACTTTCTGTGACTCTGTCAGAATTGCATCTGCAATCTCCAGATACTCCGGCTCTATTCCCTTTACCAGTTCCTTCGCAGATCCACGCTCTGTCTCCTGTTCCAGACGATATGTAGTGCATCCCTCCGGCTTATCAAAACGCTGGCTGACCTTTTTTCCAAAGCCAACACCCTTGCCAAGAATCACATACTCCTTATTTTCATCCATATCAATGGCTATAACACCATTATTATTTAATACCTTGCTAACTCTGTACATCTCTGTCGTAATCCCCTCTATAAAAATTTATTGCCATTATAATAATTTTCCCTTTGGTCATAAGACTGCTATAGTTTACCATATTTTGAATAAGAATCCTACCCGTCACACAAATTTGTTACATTTTTGATTTCCAGATCCCCCCTGCAAAAAGGGTAAAAAAACAGTCAGATAATCAAGATGTCATCTCTTTTGATCATCCAACTGTTTTTTGATAACAATATTATTCCAGTGTCTCCACCGCAAACAACGGTTCACCGGCCTTGATCTCACCGTTTGCCAGAAGTCTGATCCTCTGGTTGTCTTCCGGTTCAGTATCAAGGATAGGGGAAGTGATAGACGGAGCATTAGCAGTTAAGAACTCCAAATCCAGTTTCATCATCGGATCACCTTTTTTCACTTTCTGACCCTCTGTTACCAGGATTTCGAAGCCTTTTCCTTCCAGTTTTACAGTGTCGATTCCCATATGAAGAAGCATAGGGATACCGGAATCTGTCTGGAAACCTATAGCATGTTTTGTATCAAAAATAAACTCAACTTCACCGTCTGCAGGTGCATATACAGTACCTTCTGTTGGTGTCACCACTGCACCGTCACCCATCATTTTTCCTGCAAATCCCTCATCCGGTGCAGTAGAAAGATCTGCTGCGATTCCGTCTACAGGGCTGTAAATGATTGCTGTTTTTCTGATCTTTTCTTCTTTTACAGGTGCCAAGGACTGTGCTGTACCTGCATTTTTGTCCTCAACCTCTGCACTGTTCTGTCCTGCTGCAGCATTTTCCTGTACCTGTACATTATCCGGTGTCTCATCCGCGAATTCGTTGGGAGCAGTTTCCAGATATTCTTCCAGCTTCGCCTTGATAACAGTTACATGAGGTCCATAGATAACCTGTACGCCCTGTCCTTTTTTCACGATTCCTCTGGAATCTGTCTGTTTCAGAAGTTCATCACGAACTCTCTCAGGCTCTGCAACTGTGATACGAAGTCTTGTCGCACAACAGTCAACATCTACGATATTTTTCTTTCCGCCAAGGCCTCTGGTGATCAGTTCACTTACCGGATCACCGGAGGTTGCTGCAGCTGCACCGGCTGTCTTTCCGGCTTCTTTTCTTGCATTTACATCAGCTTTTGTATAAAGCTTTGTCTCTGTATCATCATCTTCACGTCCAGGAGTCTTGAAATTAAATTTCCTGATCATAAATGTAAAGATTACATAATACAGGATAAAGTAAATAATACCAACCGGAATGATCCTCAGCCAGCTTGTTTTTGCATTTCCCTGCAGGATACCAAAGAGGAACAGGTCAAGGAAACCGCCTGAGAAAGTAAGTCCTACTGCAATATTCAGCATATGTGCGATCATATAAGCCGCACCTGCCAGGATCACCTGAACTACGAACAATGCCGGAGCTACAAACAGGAATGAGAATTCCAGCGGTTCAGTGATACCAGTAAACATACATGCCAGCGCTGCGGAAAGAAGAAGTCCGCCTGCCGCTTTTTTCTTCTCAGGTTTTGCACAGCGATACATAGCCAGCGCTGCTCCCGGAAGACCAAAAATCATAAAGATAAACTCACCAGAGAAATATCTGGTTGCATCCGCACTGAAATGTGCTATATTTGCAGAATCAGCAAGCTGTGCAAAGAAGATATTCTGTCCGCCCTGCACCACCTGTCCTGCAACTTCCATAGTTCCGCCCACTGCTGTCTGCCAGAATGGCATATAAAATACATGATGCAGCCCAAAGGGGATCAGTGCTCGTTGAATAATACCAAAAATCAGAGTTCCCAGATATCCACTTCCTGTTACCAGACCGCCCAGAGCATAAATACCGTTCTGAACTACCGGCCATACAAAATACATCAGGATTCCCACAAACATATATACGATCGTAGAAATGATCGGTATAAATCTTGAGCCGCCAAAGAATGACAGCGCATTCGGAAGCACAATTTTGTGGAAACGGTTATGAAGTGCCGCAACACCAAGACCTACGATAATACCGCCGAATACACCCATCTGCAGAGACTGGATCCCGCATACAGAAGTAATGGTTCCTTCCAGTACATCTGCTGCTATCTGACCGTCTGCTGTGATTTCATTGTTGATAAGAAGCATGGCACTGACAGCCACATTCATAACGAAATATGCAATCAGCGCAGAAAGAGCAGCAACCTCTTTCTCTTTCTTTGCCATACCAATGGCAACACCAACAGCAAAGATCAGCGGCAGATTGTCAAATACAGCACTTCCAACCTTGTTCATAATGATCAGAAGAGAATTAAGTAATGTTCCACTTCCCAGAATCTTCTGCAATCCATAGGTAGCGATAGTTGTTTCATTTGTAAAGGAACTGCCGATACCAAGCAGCAAACCTGCAACAGGGAGAATTGCGATCGGAAGCATAAAGGATCTTCCCACACGCTGCAAAACTCCAAAAATCTTGTCTTTCATGTTCTTTTGTCTCCTTTTCCTTATTCGTGCGAATAAACCGTCTTGTTTTCGGGAGATTAAAACCTTCTGACATATGATTATTCCGCGTTTTACCACATAAAATACATCAAAAAAAGGCACTAACCCCCATAAACATTAAAAAATAACATTTATGACCGGTTAATGCCTGCCTGTCCAGTAACACACCAAATCTGTGCTATACTATAAAGGATTATTTATTCCCTGTCAAGATACTCAGGAAAATTTTTCACAAAATATTTTTGCATTTCATGAATCGATCTCTGTAATGACCATTTATTATTTTTCAAAGCCGCAACATTCTCTGCATCCTTCCGATCTGATAGAAATTTATTGATTTCCCACTGCCGCAGGCGGCACGTTCAACTTGATCACTCTGTCTTCCCATTTTAATCCATTCAGATCTACAGAAATGTACACCCATTCATCGCTGAGTTTAGGCTCTTTTCAGGGGGATTTTATCAGTTTCTCTCTTCCAGATATTCCAGACATTCATTCATATCTTTAATATCAAGTTCCTTGCGTACTTTATCCTGAATTTCCACCAGACATTCCAAAAGAAGAGGATTAAACATTCCGCATTCTCCATTTAGGATCATCTCTATTGCCTTTTCATGAGAATATGCTTTCTTATATACCCGGTCACTTACCAGGGCATCATACACATCTGCCAGTGATACCACCTGGGCAGATATAGGGATTTCTTCTCCCTTCAGGCCATCCGGATATCCTTTTCCATCATAACGTTCATGATGCCAGCGGCATATTTCATAGGCATATTTCATCATCTCTTCATCATGATACATTTCCAGCCTGTCAAGCATCCGGGCACCTATGATCGTGTGCTGCTTCATGGCTTCAAATTCTTCCTTTGTAAGCTTTCCGGGTTTATTCAGAATTTTTTCGTCAATTCCAATCTTACCGATATCATGAAGTGCGGAAGCTGTGGCGATCATATGCTGCTGAGACCAGGAAAGATCGTAATTCTCTGATTTTCGCATCAATTTCTCTAGCAAAAGCTGAGTCAGAATATTAATATGCAACACATGAAGCCTGCTTTCACCATTTCGGAACTCTACAATCTGACTGAGAATCCCGGTCATCATACGGTTGTTTTTCTCTTTCTCATAAATCTGATCTGTTACCAGATGGATCAGACGCCTTTGCTTGGCATAAAGCTTGATCATATTGATAACCCGCTGATATACCACCTTAGCATCAAATGGTCTGCTTATATAATCTGAAGCCCCCAGTTCGTAGGCACGGCGGATATAACTCTCTGATCCTTCACTGGAAATCATGATCACCGGTATATCCTCGATCCATTTATCTCTGTTCATATAGGCGAGTACTTCAAATCCATCCATTTTGGGCATAATAATATCTAACAGGACCAATGAGATTTCAGTTCCATACTGCTCTAACATCTTCAGAGCCTCTTCCCCGTCACAGGCCTCCAGTATCCGGTATTCTTTTCCCAGAATTTCCTTAAGTATCTCTCGGTTCATTTCAGAATCATCAACAACCAGAAGCTGGGGCAGGTTCCTTTTTTCCATCTTGTCTGTATTTTGCTTCTGCTCCCACCGGGTCACTACTATATTTTTATGTCCCTTGGCCATATACATAAGTCGGTCTGCTTTGGTGAGTGCTTCCTCCAATCTGCCATGGGTAAACATAGCTCCACCAATGCTCACTGAAAGCTTCAGACGATTAAAACCCGGAATATGCGTCGCATGGATCTTCTCTTGGATCATACGGAGCTTCTGTGAAAAGACTCCCTTCTCAATTCCGGGCAGGATCAGCAGAAATTCATCTCCTCCATAGCGCACCAGAATATCCGTACGACGGATATAATGCCGAATTACATTCACTACGGTTGTCAGTACCAGGTCTCCTCCATCATGACCATAAGTGTCATTGAACAATTTGAAATCATCCAGATCGATAACTGCAACTCCGGCATTCAAAGACATATTTTTGACTTTTTCCTCAAAATATCTGCGGTTATACGCCCCTGTCAGCACATCCTTATACAGCTTTTCGCTATATACTGTCAGCTTTTCCGTCAGTTTTTCATATCCTTCCTCATCTGTCAGCGTGTTCTCGTCCAGCTTTTTCAGCATTTCCATTACATAGGGCTCATCATCAATCTCCAGATACCTTACAAATACCTGATACATATCAGAATCAAGGAATTCAATTTTGGATGTCTGTTTCTTCTCCTCCAGTGCTTTAAGGGAAATGCAATTCTCACATCTTTTATCTTTATTCCAGAAAGCATAACACTGGCAAAGATTTTCTCTTCCTGCAAGCTTACGTTCCATTCCGGCAGCCTGCAGATCACTCCCTTTCAGGAGACGAACTACATCAAAAATCTCCCGAAGCACCTCCATTTTATTCTCTGCTTCCTGCATCGTCATTTGTTTCCACTCAATCATTATTCCCAGCCTCTCACGAACAACAGCTTTTTTCTGCAATATAAACTTGTATTATTATACCACTTACTCATCATGCAGTACAACAATAATATTTTTTCTTAATTTCTTAATTTCATAAAGGGAGCGCCTCAAAAACAGTCCTTGAGGCGTGCTCCCAACCGGTTCTGACTCCAACTGCCTTATAAACATGCTTCAGCTTGACCTTATATAATAAAAGTGCAATCGCAGTCAACTATATTTGTAATTATGATTGACTTAAAATAATAGAAATACAATTGCAAGTCATCTATAAACAGGATTAAACTTGACCGTACATAACAAAAACGCGATTAAAGTCAATTATAATCATAATTATTCATGACTAAAAAGCCACAGACTGAGCGGATTCCAGTCTGTGACCTGATTAGATTTTTATACTTTCTTTAGAGGACTTTTAAAACATATTTTGTTTCTTTATTTTCCCGACAGGGGTGCGACCCCGCCAGACCTGTTCAGTATTAATACCAGTCCCGGCAGAGGGTTCTCCCCTAACTGCCTCTATCAGTTAACTCATGCCAGGTTTTACTATTCCAATTTGTTCTAAAACATGTTATACTCAAAAAGCTGTCGAACCTCCAGCAGAAAAGAGGTGGACTCCATGGAAGAAATTCTCACCACATTTCTTGTCTCTGTTATAGCAGGCGTAGTTAGCTACTACATATGCAAATGGCTGGACAGCAGACGATAGACAGCAACAGTCTAAACGGAATAGCTCACCGTAACGAACAAGAAAGCCCCCAGAGCTGGCACTCTGAGGGTTTTTGTTTTGCTTCAAGGAATCTCACCACATTCCTTAGCTACTGTTAGTATATGCGCAATGTGCCAAAAAGTCAACTCAAAAATAGTGGGTGAAAAAGCCGCAGGCTGGATGGGTGCCAGTCTGTGGCTATCTTAAGATAATCTTATTTACCTTCCGTAGTTTTACATTGCAAAATCTTCTCCAGTTCAGCTACTCTTTTAAGTGCTTCTGTTGTCTCTTTTTGGGCCTTTATTTTTTCTTTTTCAGCAAAATCCGCTCTCTGACGTTCCCTTTCTGTATTTTTGCGTTCAGCTTCCTGACCTTTTACATGATCGTATCTCTCTCAAATCCCTTCATATAGATTAATGACACCGTTACTGAAAACTTATAAAAAATTATAAACTTTTATGTTCCATTCCTACTTCAACGAATATGCTTTTGATGATATAAATATCCATCTACTCACAGGTTTTTGTACTCTCCAGGGGTTTCCATATTTTCGAATATTTTTTTCGTTTTTGAATCATATTCCGCAGACCAATAAGCAAATTCGTCAGTTTTTACTTGATCGCTTAAGTTAACAGATAAAAAAGTTTACACACGAAAAAAGAAGGGAAAGCCAGACTTTTTTGTATGACTTTCTCCCTTCTTTTATCCATTTTATTTTGCCTTAAATACAGCGACTTTCTCTTTTGACAGATCAATCTTATCCGGAAGGATGGAAGTTTTCTCAGTGGATTCTGATGTTGTGAATCCTGTTGAGTCGGAAGTATTTGACTTCATCGCATCCTGCAGAGTATTGCTTACTGTCACATTTGCAGAAAAGATATCTGTTCCTGTGGAAGCTGCTGCATCACCTGTTGTTGTGCTTACTGTACTGCTGCTCTGCATTTCCTGAACCTGTTCCTGTGTCGGGTAGAAGGATGGCTGGCGGATGTAACGGAAGCTTGCACTGTATGCTTCGCCTACTGTTACTCCATTCTTGCCGGAGGAGCAGTGTACTGCGATCCAGTCACCTGCGTCTGTTTTACCGCAGAGAATACCTACATGATTATCGCTTCCTGCTTCCGGTCCTTTCTGGAACACCAGATCTCCGGGCTGTGCATCTGCCTCAGTTACCACGTTTGCTTTCTCCCACTGATCGGAAGTTCCGTCGCCTACAGCTTCCTGCATTGCTTTATCCTGATATCCGTTGATCACTGCCCAGGTGACAAAACCACTGCAGTCCAGTCCGTATGCGCGGATGGTTCCAGTGCTCTTGCTTCCCTCGGCTGATACCTTCTCGCTGGTTCCCCAGCCTGGATCTTCACCGATCACTGTGGATTTGCCGCCCCAGAAGTAACCGACTTTACCAACCAGTGAATAGGCTGCGGAGATAACATTTACTCTTTCCTCGGAAACATCATCTCCTACGCTCTCGCGGACAAAACCGTTGGCAGCTGTTACTACCGCGCAGAGGAGTTTGCAGTCTGTCTCCACATATTTCTTAAGGATCGTACGATCCTTTTTTGCGATTTTATTTTTCTTAATATAGTAGTTGATTTTACGATTAGCGTATGTAACGTGAGTGATATCCTGCTTGTCCCTTACGATCGGGTTCATCTCTGCAAAGATTTTCGCAAGGTCTTTCTTGCAGGAAGAATCCAGTGTAAATTCTGTTTTTCCGTCCTGGCTCTGCTGATATACATAGACTGCAAGGATATCCTGCCAGTTTCTTACCAGAAGACTGTCTGCAGATGTGGTGGTCTTGCTGCCGTTTACATCGCTGGCATCTGCTACTTTGTTCTTCTCTTTATATTCCTTCTCGATCTCATCCATAACAGAAGCGAAATCATCTGAGAAGGTCAGATTGTAGTTATTCTTCAGGCTGTCCAGATAGAAATCCTTACCTGCGTGGATATTGGACGCATAATATACCGGAGTTCCGGTCTGTGCAGCACTGGTATTACTCGTAAATGGATTATTCGTATTCGCATTGTTCTTCTGCGCTTCCAACTGAGCAATAGTCGCTTCTGCCTGAACCAGCAGATTATAATTAGAAACCTGTGCCTTCTCTGTATCAGACAGGGCATTATATGCAGTGCGGATGCTCTGAACAGTGGCTTTCTTCTCCAGCGTGATGGTCTGTGCGTTCAACTCTTTGATTCTGTCGATCACATCCTGGGCTGCCTTTGTAATCTGTGAAGACGGTGTTGGTGTAGGATTCGCAGGTGTCGGAGTCGGATCTGTTGGTGTCGGAGTCGGATCTGCCGGTGCAGGTGTTGGCTCTGCAGGTGTTGGTGTCGGATCTACCGGTGCAGGTGTCGGGTCTGCAGGTGTCGGATCTACCGGCGCAGGTGTTGGCTCTGCAGGAGTCGGATCTGCCGGCGCCGGATCCTCTGATCCTGAATCAAAATCACCGGAATCGCTGAAATCAGAACCGTCTGCTGTATACGCAGCAGTATCCTCTGCTGCAAGTACGGACGCAGGACCGGATAATACCATTCCTGACATCAATGTCAGACATAAGAATCTGGTAAGATACTTGTTTTTCATATATCTAAATTGCTCCCTTCTTACTGTGAGCATGTCCTTACCCCCTGTTTATAAGGGCATACTGTCTAAATTACTTTTCACATTATTATGTTATTTCATAAGTGAATTATCCCGAAATATTAACCTGTTTTATTCTAGCATAATCATTTTTTGAAATCAACAGCTCAGGGCAGGTAAATTCCAGATTTGACCAAAATTCATTTTTTTGTCACATTTTAACCGAATCAAGTAAG
>ERZ780203.1708-NODE-1708-length-14411-cov-3.794581_pt1 | contig 14411 bp, 15 predicted proteins | sample MGYA00511168_ERZ780203 | MGnify/ENA primary metagenome ERZ780203 (study PRJEB29588, sample SAMEA2156577) | human gut metagenome | biome: human gut; feature: human-associated habitat; material: faeces | place: Denmark | collected 2008/2010 ...
GCCTGCCTCCCGCACCGCGGGCGGCAAGCTCCACGCCCTCGAAGAGGGAGCTCTTTATCAGGTTATTTTCCGTCTAAGCAATAAGTTACGCCGCGCCCGAATTCTGCTCAATTCCCGTTATGATTTGTCTGCCCTATCCCATCTGCGTCATGTCCTTTTGCAGCCTGTTCAGGATTCGCTTTTCAAGTCTGGAGATATAGCTCTGGCTGATGCCCATGATATCCGCCACCTGCTTCTGCGTTTTTTCCGCGCAGCCGCCCAGCCCGAAGCGCAGGCGCATGATCTCCTTTTCCCTTGCGGAGAGCTTGGAGAGCGCGCGGGCGAGCATCTGCCGCTCGACCGTCTCCTCGATGGAGCGATACACCATGTCGCCCTCCGTGCCGAGGATATCCGAAAGCAGCAGCTCGTTTCCGTCCCAATCCGTGTTGAGCGGCTCGTCGAGGGAGACCTCCAGCTTCTGCCTGCTCGTGCGCCGCAGAAACATCAGGATTTCGTTTTCGATGCATCGGGCGCAGTAGGTGCTGAGCTGCGTCCCCGTCCCCGGCTTAAACGTCCCCACGCCCTTAATCAGCCCCACCGTTCCGATTGAAATCAAGTCGTCCGCGTCATAGCCCGGCACGGTGTATTTTCTGGCGATGTGCGCCGCCAGCCGCAGGTTGTGCTCGATGAGCTTTTCCCGCGCGCTCCTGTCCCCCCGCTGCATCCGCTCGATCATCTCGGCTTCCTCCTCGCGGCTCAGCGGCTTGGGAAACGCATTTCCACGCGCCAGATACCCCAATAGAAAAAGCGCGTCCTGAATGAAGAACATCAATAATCCTTCCAGCATTTGCCTCACCTCAGGGCAGTATATGCGGGCAGAGACGGAAAGGAGGATGGGGGTTGTTCAATTTCATTGCACCATTCATCCCGTCGGGATGTCTCTATTTATTTGTGTTTTTTTCAAATTTGCGCATTTATAGTATTGTGCGGTGTTGCCTTAATTATATTTTTTCCGCAGCATCTGTTTTAATTCTTCCGTTGACACCGGATCATTGACATATTTTTTCAGGTTCACAAGGTCTTCTTCACAGTCCACTTCAAATATGTCATAGTTGTTTTCCATGTGCCTTACATGAACATGCCACTCCTGGTAATACGGAAAGAAAAGTTCATCCCAATAAAGTTTCTTTGATGCAGGATCGTTCCAATCTACATCGTGCAGCAGTTTATTGATAAAAACCAGATCGCTTTTTGTCCAGAAGGAGATACCAGACCATACAGAGCCAGCCATACCCGCTGTGTTTACAGAGGTAATATACATCCCCTTTTCATCCTCGCCCAAGTTGGCTACCCATTCAGGCCGAGGAAGCTGGGCTTCGTTTTTGTGCAAATAAAATCCATACTGAACAGAATCCGTATTTTTCCAGCCATATTTCAGGTAGATATTTTCCGTCAGGAACAAATCTGACGTTACAAAAAACGTATCCCTGCTCTGCTCTGCTCTGCTCTGCTCTGCTCTGCTCTGCTCTGCTCTGCTCTGCTCTCAAGATTATGTTCTCTCCCTACTCTTTGTCAATGCAATTTTTTTACAACTTACCCCTACAATCTGGAATCACATATTTTCGTAAATTATCCCATTAGTTCCTTTAATATACAAACTGTATGTTTAAGCCCCTCTTCAACAGTGAAACTATTTCTATACCCCAATTGCTTAATTTTATTATTGTTCAACGACGAATTGCTCATTGGATTAAATGCTTTCAATTCATTCTCTGTTGGATCGGCAATAATCAATTTCACATTACCTGCTTCAGCATATATTTTTGCCATCTGTCTTATCGTTGTAATTTCATCATGACCTATGTTGTATGCCTGTCCTTTTTTTCCTTTTAATAATGCTGTAAGTATTTGAACAGCACAATCCACCGAATAGCAATATGACCTTTTTTGTAATCCAGAACTTTTCATAACAAGTTGCTCTCCAGTTGCTGCTCTAAATGCAAAATCAGAAGAGATACGCTTATCTACTTTTTTTGCAGACGGTCCATAAATATGTCCTGGTCGTACAATAACGCAATCAACTCCAAATTCCGATGCATAAGATTTGCACAGCATCTCAGAAGCTCTTTTAGCAATAGTATATGAAGACCGAATATTATCAATGTCTACTTCGCCATAATCGCCTTCCGTAAATGACTCTTCCGTCTTTTTGTTTCCATAAACTTCGCTCGAAGAAATATAAAGTAGTCTTTGGATCCTATTATTCTTAGAATAATCCAATAGTGCATGCACACCATCAAAATTCGACAAAATAGTTTCCACGGGTTTTTCTGTATATAACTCTGGAGAAGCCAATCCAGCTCCAGAAATGATATAGTCTGGTTTTATGTCAAGATTTATTTTTTTTAAGGCATCATAGTAAACATACTCAACCTTATGACATCCACCAAATCTGACCTGAAATTCTTTTTCACTTCTTGCTCCAACGTATACCTTGTCGATTTTATTATATGTAACAAGCACATCTACTATTGCAGAACCTATTAATCCTAAGCCACCAGTGATAAATATATTTTTGCCATCAAGTTTAGTTAAATCAGAATTTCCAACTGCTCTCAGCAGATCTGCTTTGTAAAGTGCAGACTCTAATAACCTCATCATTTACCTCACTTTTTTATCCACTCATCATTCTTTGCATTTAATAAAGCTTTAAAAATCTCTATATCTTCTACTGTAGTAATCTTAATATTTTTTTCTGATCCTTTTGAAAAATAAGTCATATAACCATATTTCTGCATCAATGAACATGAGGCAGCCATATTGGTTACTCCATCTTTAATTGCTTGGTTGTGAACCTTCCACAGTTCATCAAATGCGTACGAATGCGGTGTTTGAGTTCGCCACAGTTCATCTCTGTTTAGAGCTTCGTTCGATTCTATACCATCTTTTGAAACGAAAACTACTTCTGTAGTAGGAATCACGGTAACCGCAGAGCCATATTTTTTTTGCTTTACAAGATTATCTGTAATCACATCTTGCGGAAGCATCGGCCTATTACCATCATGAATCATAACAACAATATCACTTGTCGATTCATGATCCTCCTTAATTGCTTTTAAGCCATTATAGATTGATTCCTGACCAGTGGAACCTCCCGTAACAATTTTCTTAAGTTTTGTAATATTAAACTGTCTTGCGTATGCATCAAGGACTGCACTCCATCCTTCAAGGCACGCAACATAAATTTCATCAATACTGGGATGCTGCTGGAATGCTTCTAATGTATATATAAGAATCGGTTTATTTTCAACAGTTAAAAATTGTTTGGGCAGGTCTTGATGTGTTCTTGTTCCCGTTCCTCCAGCAGTTAAAATAGCAATATTTTTCATAACTCAATTCCTCACTTACTTTGATATCCATACTCATTTGGCAAAAGTTTACTACATTTGCCGCTATTTGATTTCCAATTTGGATTTGGAATTCTCCAATCTTCGTTATAAATACATTTTAAAATATCTTCTGCATTATCCGAAACCGGAACTGCTACACCATCAACGCTAATTAGCTTTGTACGATTCACTCTTCTATGTTGTCTTTACTTTTTTACCTGTTGCACTTGATATTATAATCTGTCTAGCTGCCCTGTTTCTCCACCCGGAACAACCTTTTTCACCTTTTCGATCCGGACTTTATATATTTCGCGAAGAATTTCATTTCGTTCTGAAAAAACAGGACACTGATTGCAAGCAAAATGCTCCCGATCACAACGCAGTAAAAAATGGCATGAACGATCCAGCTTCCAACCGTCACGTTCTGGAGGGGAAGCAGCTTATAGCAGAGGGCAAAGCCCGCTCCTGCGCCGACAGCAAACAGAAACAGCTTCCGGTAGAAAATGCGCTGCGCCCGTCCCGGAACGATTTTGCTTGTGTAGTACACATGAAATACCATCCGATAGGTCATGCCAACAATTGTGCCAATGGTTACACCAATCAAACCAAGCTTTTTTACCAGTGCTACCGAAATCACAATATTCAGCGTAGCTTCAATATAAGCAGGTACAGTAATTTCCTTGAACTTGTTAGCTGAATAGGCCAGGTTCAGGTGCGGCAGCTTGACCAGGTACAACGCTTCTGACAAAACCAGTAAAAATCCAAACAACGGCTGGTTGTACTCTGTATCGACAATGCCTCTGGTATAGAGCCGCACAAACGGTGTGATGAGCAAAGCTGTTACGGTAAACAAGAAGAACACCAGAACAAAAACTATATATTCATATATGTCCAGCTTTTGGTTCAGTTCTTTCCAGTTTTTCTTTGCATAGGCCTGTCCCACCGTGTGTGCAATCCCGGACAGACACGCATCGATCACTTGCTTGATCCCACTGCTGACAAGACTGTAAACGCTGTAGATTGAAACGGTTTTCAGGTTTGCCAGAAATGTAAGGACAGTAACGTCCGTGCTGTTATGAATGAATGCCGCCAGATTGATTGCAAACCCATTCCATCTGGATTTTATAAGGGAATTATCCGGCTCAACCTTCCAGTCGATTGTATAGTTCTTTTTTACATACCGGTTGAATATGAGCGGCTGCAAAAGAAAGAGCGAACCGCTTATCAGCTTTAAGACATGAATACTGGGGTAAATAAAAACCGAGATTAATGCAAACAGGACATTGAAGATCACGATGAGCGTCTGCGTGAAATTTACCACATAGCCCTTTTTATCCGCATTCAGGAGCGTTCGCAGCGTCAGCGAATACATGTACTGGATCAGCAATGTGAGCGAAAGAATCAATGTCAGCGAACATACATACGCAAATTTGAACTCGGTTTTGAAATACAGCGGATATACAATGGACAGTACAACCGAATAGCCGATGAAAAGGGCGCCGATCTTTTTATAAAAGCGATCTGCCGTTACAAGAACTGATGAAATCTTATTATTGTCCTGCTCTACAATGGGTTTATACAGGTTTGCGATAATAACGCCGGTTATTCCGCCTTCAACCAGCGTTATGTAGCTTAAAAACTGGTTGAGCGACGATACCAGCCCGTTCACTTCCGAGCCAAAGCAGGTAAGAATGATTTTAGGCAGAATAAAACCGCTTACAAGCGTAAAAAACTGCAGAACCATTCCCGAAATCATGTTCAGCAGGGTTGCCTTATTTTTCATTTTCCGTTACTCTCCATGCTTTGATGCCATGGCTTACCCGTTGGTCTTCCGGCGGGAGCTGCATGTAGTCTCCGTAAACACGTTTGAGATAGGTATCATAGTCTTTGAAGCCTTTTACTGTAATGTCGTTAAATTGGTAATCAACAATTTCATCAAACAGTGCACGTGGAACTGCCTTTGTCCCCCACGTCAAATCTTGAATATAGCGACATTCTTGGTTCTTATATTTTTTACAAAAACCGACATACCGTTCAACCAGTTTTTCTTTATTGAATTTTCCAGCGATCCAGACCACGATCTTGTTCAGGTAATTATAAATTCCTTTTTTTCTGGTTGCCTCCAATGCATAAAAGCCATTCGCTTCCAAATTTTTCTGGTATAGCTTTTGCATCAATCTAACACGCTGACAATATGACCGCGTTCCGCGATCCGGCACATTATCAAATGGAAAAATATCAATCCATAATTCGGATGGATCCTTTGCGAGGTTATCTTTTACTGCAATCGACTTATTGTAGACTTTTAAAAATGGCATGTCGGTCTTATCGACTTCATAACCAGATATCTCCAGTTCTTCACCAATTCGTTTATTTTTCCGCAAGATTTCAATCAGACGATCATAATCCTTTCGTAAAACAGCAATATCAATATCATCATCCCACGGAATAAATCCGCCGTGCCTTACAGCGCCCAGCAAGGTTCCGCTCATAATAGAATACTGAATTCCGTGTCCTCCCAGATATTCATCCAGTTCCTTTAGCATCCTACACAATTCAATCTTTATTTCGATGCTGTCCAACTGTTCTTTCGCCATTTTGCATTCTCCTCTCCACCACAACTTTTATACGCTGCAGTCCGTCCATAATGTGCTTTTATACTCTTCTTCATTTCTGCCAAAACAGAATATACGGAACAATTCCGCTCTTATCCTCAATAAGGTGAATCATACTATACACTAACGGTAGATATAGAATTCCATATAAAAGTCTCTGATTTCTTATCTTCGAGCATTGTTTCAACAAATCAGGCAAGTAAACCACAATCAATGCTAAAAATGGCCAGAGAATCCGGTTCATCAAGATATTTTTTGAAAAAATCATACCTATCACCAAACAAAAGGTGCATCCAAAATGGTATGTTTCCATTCCGCCCAGTTTTGTATCTTTTTGAACAAGCAGACTTACTGCAGTCAATACTATAAACAAGATTAAATACAGAATGATAATCCTGCCTTTTCCGTCGGATGCAAACATCTGCGCAGGATTTTCTCCATTTACATACATTTCGTAATAGGGAAAAATTTTTACAATAATCTGGACGCCCGTTGTAAAGAGTATCGCCCCACACACTGATAAAAGTGTTGAAACAAGGTGGATTTTCCAGATGCTTTTACAGCATTTCGCTATCTCCACTCCCAAATAAGAAAGCGCGAATACAATAATTGTATTGTGTATCCCTACAGCCAGAATAAAGAGCAGCCAGCCCTTATGGTTTTTTCTATCTTTTTCAAGGATTGCAAACGCATTAATTGCCAACGAAATTGCCATGAATTGTCGTGTTCCATTCATGCTTTCATAGAACAAGGTCAAGCCTATAAATAAAACACACGACAAAAAGTAATCCTTCGATTTTCTTTTTATAAACGCTAAGAATCCCACCGCAATTACAAGAGAATTCACAAATATGCCAAGCTGCGGAAAATAAATAACCCTCGTAATGAAGTAGTGCATTCCAACATATACGATTGCACTTGGAATTTTTGATACCTTTAGAGCCTGTGTTAGAGACGATGACCGCGCAATGTTTTGATACATCCCATAATATATTTCCGTATCGGTTCCGACTGTGTACTTTCTAAGCGCCATTGTCATTCCAAACATAAAAAAGCAGCAGCAGAGATAGAAAACTTCCCCATCTGTTGTTTTTTTTATGCTTTTCACATTATATTTTCTTAGCTGCCACAGTAAAAACACAAGAGAAATTTCAATTAAATAGATGCTCATGGCGCAGTCCCTGCCTCTGCAAATTTTTGGGCCGCAATTAACAGGTTTTTATTTATAATACAGAGCAATGCCGCTATTCTGTTTTTAGCTCTGCATTTCTTATCTCGCACAATTTCAAATTTTACGTTATCCAAATAATCACAAATTCTGGCATACACTTCCGGGTACATCGTTTTTATATCTTTATTGCTTAATAAAACCTGGCAGTAGTCACTGAACTTTTTAGATTTCGCAGCAGCGATCAACTGTGGATAATGTTTTTCACAAAATGTCACGAGATTATCCGCAGCATCCAATTCATCCATATTGGCCTGCCCAAAAACATGCATTATGCTTCCTGCTCGTTGATAATAAAAATAGCAGACATCCTGTGATACTATAGTTTTATGCGCGGACAAGTAATACTTATATGTAGTAAAATCATCTTCATGCAGCTTTCCAACAGGAAAGGGATTACTCAAAACAATATCTTTTTTTATAAGCAATCCACATGGAGATGTGTCCAGATTTTTCTGGTATAACATGTCTGATAAAGCTTCCTCACTGTTGTACACCAAGATTTCATTTCCAGTTGTTTCTTTTTCTTCCAATGAAGAAGTCTTTTTCATACAAAGGGCACTTAATTCTCCTTGATAGCTCGTAATCATAGAATATAGTTTTGACAGATAGTGTTTCCCCACATAATCATCTGAATCCACAAATGTAATATATTCGCCTTTCGCATTTTGAGTCCCGTTGTTTCTTGCTGCGGAAGGGCCCGCATTTTCCTGCCTGATATATCGGATGTTTTGCTGCTCCTGCATATACTTTTTACATATATCGCCAGTGGAATCATTTGAGCCGTCATCAATAACAATAATTTCGTAATCTGCAAAATCCTGATCCAGCAAAGAGTTCAAACAATGTTTTATGGTGCCAGCAGCGTTATACGCCGGTACGATTATGCTAATCATTTTGTTTCCTTTTCTACTGCTTCCAAGTAATACTTCTGCATTCGCGGCGCTTCCGATGCACTGTCAAAACCCGCGGCAGCAACTTCTTTTGCGTGGCTCCTTCTGACAGGCATATTTTCTTTGCAAGCCTTTAGAATTTGATCCGCCCATACATCGTTGCCATCGTCAAGCGCAATAAAGTGGCCAAGCTCACATACATTGGCTTCCCTCGTTACCTCCGTTGAAAAGAACATTGGCAAACCACAGCTCTGCGCTTCAAGCCCAACAACCGGAAGTCCCTCATAGAGGGAAGGAAGCAAAAAGCAATCCATTGCATTGTAAAACTGCTGGATGTCCTCTCTTCGCCCCAAATAGGCAACCTGTTTTTTAATTCCCAACTCATCGATTTTTTTCATCATGTCCTCTTTGAGATCTCCATCGCCAATCAAACATAGAATCGCATTTGATTCTTTTTTTGCGACCGCCCCAAAGATTTCAATCATCCGAACAGAATTTTTTTGTTCTGTAAAACGTCCGATATGACCAATTACAGTTTTATCGCTCCAACCAAATTCTGCTCTTGTCTTTTCGCGGACTGCCGGATCATACGAATTGAATTCGGTGTTGATTGCCGTCTTGAACACATCTACTTTTCCGGCATCAAACAGCTTATTGCCAAACTGCCAGCGGCCACAATCAGCTCCACAGGACATATAGTAATTGGCAAACCACTTTGACATAGGACGCAGCATCTTTTTAAGAATCGTTTTCCAGTCGTCCTCATGTGCCATGGATAGACTTTCTGATATTCTCACCGGAACCTTGCAATGTTTCGCAACGGCCATAGGGAAAAGATTCATTGTGCTATTATAAGCATGGACAACCTTATATTGATTTTGCTTAAAGATGCGCATCATATCGGTCATATTCTGAAAAATATGTTGATATGGTGTGATCCTATAAACTCGCCCTCCCAGATTTGTAATCTCCTGCTCTGGAATCGCCTGTGAATCAGAATCACATATAAAATCAAATTGAATTTTGTCCCGATCAATATGCCGATAGTATTCCATGATCAGATTCTTTTTTCCGCCAGAATCCATCTTCCCAACAATGATTGCTGCTCTCATGGGTTTCATTTACCGCCATCCCTTTGCTCAAAAAATTCCAACGTCTTATCGATCACCTTCTGGATATCCTCTTCTGCAAGGTTATAATACATGGGCAGACGCACCAGCCTATCGCTGTCAGGCGTCGTATGCTCATCCTCTCCTGCGAAACGTCCGAACTTCAGGCCAGCCGGAGCACTATGCAGCGGAACATAATGGAACACACACAGGATATCGTTTTCCTTCATAAATTGTATATATGCCTGCCGTGTCTCCAGATCTTTGCATTTCAGATAAAACATATGCGCATTATGCACGCAGCCCGCCGGAACTGTCGGAAGTTCCAAAATTCCCTTGTCAGCCAGCGGTTTGAACGCCTCATAATAGCGATTCCACGAAGCAAGCCGGTTCTCGTTAATTTCATCAGCCACTTCCAACTGCGCCCAAAGATAAGCTGCATTCAAATCGCTCTGTAAGTAGCTGTCGCCAAAATCGACCCAGTTGTACTTTGCTACCTGTCCCCGGAAAAACTTCGAACGGTTTGTGCCTTTTTCACGCAGGATTTCAGCCCTTTCAATATATGCGGGGTTATTGATAACGATTGCGCCGCCCTCTCCCATTGAATAGTTCTTTGTTTCGTGGAAGGAGTAGCACCCAAAATCGCCAATTGTGCCCAATGCCTTGCCTTTATAGGTACTCATAACCCCCTGCGCCGCATCTTCCACAACCATTAATTGATGCCGCTTTGCGATATCCATAATGGCATCCATCTCACAGGCTACGCCCGCATAATGAACAGGACAGATGACTTTTGTTTTTTCAGTGATAGCAGCTTCGATTTTCGTTTCATCTATGTTCATCGTATCCGGGCGAATATCGACAAACACAAGCGTAGCTCCGGCCAAAACAAAAGAATTGGCAGTGCTGGAAAATGTAAAACTGGGCAAAATCACTTCATCACCCGGTTTGATACCACAAAGCAGAGCAGCCATATCCAGTGCCGTTGAGCCGCTTGTCGTCAGCATAACTCGTTCAGCCTTAAATCTATTCTCCAGCCATTCATCGCACTTTTTGGTGAACGGTCCGTCTCCGCAAATTTTGTGATTTTCAACCGCTTCATGCATATACTTAAATTCTGTGCCTACAAAAGGCGGAACATTGAAATGAATCATCTTTTTCCTCCGTTTAATCATGCACCATCTTTGGGTGTTATCTTATCGATAATAGTCAGGTTCTTTTATTTTTTGCTTCTTTACATCATTTTCAAATTTAAACAGTACAATTTATGATGATACTCAGAAGGCAACGCAGCAATTTCCAAACCGTCGTCGTCACTCTATGATGACCGCCGCGTATGCTCACCGCTTCACCCCAAACGCCCGTTCGGGGTTCTTCTTCCTTTGTTTTGCATCGCTTTTCTTTTTCGAATGCCTTGCTCAGAATTTGAACGTCTCTTTCATCCCCAGCCACTTCTGATCCTTCTCGCTCAGATTCAGCACCGCGTCCTCTCCGAGCGTGTATCCCTCGGCAGACGCATTTCCCTTATATTCGCCCTTTACATCCGGCCACTCAACACCAATCTCCGGGTCATTCCAAGCCAAGCCGCCCTCATCATTGGGATGATAAAAGTCATCGCACTTATAACAGAATTCCGCTTCGTCGCTCAGGACGAGGAAGCCGTGCGCAAATCCCTTCGGAATCAAGAACTGCTTTTTGTTTTCCGCCGACAGCGTCACGCCATACCATTTTCCATATGTTTCGGATTTCGCTCTCAAATCCACCGCCACATCAAATACAGCGCCGCGCGCCACGCGAACCAGCTTCGTCTGCGGATACTGCTTCTGGAAGTGCAGGCCGCGCAGCACGCCCCTGACGGACATGGATTGATTGTCCTGCACAAAGCGGACGTCAATTCCCGCCTCCCGCATATCCCGCTCACTGTAGGTCTCCATAAAATAGCCGCGCGCATCGCCGTGGACGGCGGGCGTTATCACGCAAAGCCCCTCTATTCCGCCCACGTTTTTCTCAACTCGTATCTGACCCATTTAACGAATCTCCCGTTTACTTTTCGATTTCCTTCAGATAACGGCTCAGCGCATCCTGCCAGGTCGGAAGCGGCGCAAAGCCGGCCTCCACCAGCTTGCGCTTATCCAGTCGGCTGTTAAACGGCCGCGCCGCCCTGCTCAGGCCATATTCCGCCGTCGTAACCGGCACCACCTGCGTGGCATATCCCGCCTGACGGTAGATTTCCTTCGTAAAGTCATACCAGCTGATGTAGCCGCCCTCGTTGGTCGCATGGTAATAGCCGTATTTTTCGGTTTCATTCATATCAATCAGCAGCCGCGCCAGATCGTATGTGTACGTCGGCGTGCCGATCTGATCGTTGACCACGCGAACCGTGTCGTGGGTCTTCCCGACATCCAGCATCGTCCTGATGAAATTCTTCCCATTCAGGCCGAATGCCCACGCGATGCGGACGATGAAATACTTCTCAAGCGTCCGGCTGACCGCCAGCTCGCCTTCGAGCTTGGTCTGCCCATAGACGTTCAGCGGCCTGTAATCCCTGCAATCCGACTGCCACGGTTCGGTCCCCTGTCCGTCAAACACGTAATCCGTGCTGATGTATGTCATCTTGCAGCCGAGCTTTTTGCAGGCGTCCGCAATATTCTGCGTGCCGCCCACATTGATCGCGCGCACCTTCTCCGCCTTTTCGGGGTCCTCCGCCAGATCCACCGCCGTCCACGCCGCGCAGTGGATCACTGCGTCCGGCTTTACGTCCGTCACGACCCGCTCTACAGCGGCTCTGTCGGTGATATCCAGCGCCACATACGGCGCCTTCGTCACCGCGGAGCCGTCCGCCACGCCGCCATAGCTTTCCTGAATGTCCGATCCGATGCCTTCATGGCCGCGCCCGATCAGCTCGTTCATCACGTCGTGGCCAAGCTGGCCGCCAACGCCCGTCACAAAAAACTTCATGCCCTGACCTCGGCCTTCGCCTTGTACATCTCTTCGTAGTACTTCTGGTAGTTGCCCGAGGTGACGTTCTTCATCCATTCCTCGTGTTCCAGGTACCAGTCGATGGTCAGCACAATGCCCTTTTCAAACGGTGTCTCCGGATACCAGCCCAGATCGTTTTTGATCTTGGTCGGGTCGATGCCATAGCGCCGGTCGTGGCCGAGGCGATCCTCCACATGCCGAATCAGCGCCTCGGAGATTCCTTCGTCCTGCAAACGCTCGTGGAGTTGCTCGATGATGGTCTTCACGATGAAGATATTCGGGCGTTCATTGTGGCCGCCCACGTTGTAAACCTCTCCGCTTCTGCCGCCCTCAGCCACCATGTCGATCGCCTTGCAATGATCCTCGACATACAGCCAGTCTCGCACCTGCATGCCGTCTCCGTAAACCGGGAGCTGCTTGTGATGCTTGACGTTATTGATCATCAGCGGGATCAGCTTCTCCGGGAACTGATACGGGCCGTAGTTGTTGGAGCAGCGGGTGATGTTGACCGGCATGCCGTAGGTGTCGTGGAACGCCTGAACAAAGTGATCCGCGCTCGCCTTCGAAGCCGAGTACGGGCTGTGCGGATTGATGGGCGTCGTCTCCATGAAATACCCTTCCGCGCCCAGCGCGCCGTAGACCTCATCGGTGGACACCTGCAAATACTTCTTGCCCGCCTTCCAGCGCTTGGTTTCCGGCTGATACCACGCCTCCTTGGCGCGCTGGAGCAGGTTCACCGTGCCCATGACATTCGTTTGCACAAAGATTTCCGGGTTCGCAATCGAACGATCCACGTGAGACTCCGCCGCAAAGTTGATGACGCAGTCAAAGTCGTATTTTTCAAACAGCGCCGTCACCAATTTCCTGTCGCAGATATCGCCCTGCACAAAGATGTGGCGCTTATCCCCTTCCACGCCCTTCAGGTTCTCCAGATTGCCGGCATACGTCAGCTTGTCCAGATTGACCAAGAGGATGTCGTCGTGCTTTTTGAGCATGTAATATACGAAGTTCGATCCGATAAAACCCGCGCAGCCGGTGATCAAATACGTTTTCATCTGTTTTCTCCAATCGCATCGATGTATTTTCCGTCCAGCACGTCCTTCAGATACTGGCCATACTGATTCTTCTTTAGAACCTCGTAAATCTCCAGCACTTCTTCCCGCGTAATCCATCCGTTCAGATACGCGATTTCCTCCAGACAGGCGATCTTGCGGTGCTGGTGCTGTTCCATCGTCTTGACAAAGTTTGTCGCATCCACCAGACTTTCGTGCGTGCCGGTATCCAGCCATGTAAAGCCCTGCCCCAGCAGCTCCACGTTGAGTTCGCCCTGTTCCAGATAAATGCGGTTCAAATCGGTGATCTCCAGCTCGCCCCGCTTCGAGGGCTTCAAGTGCTTGGCATACTCCACCACGCGGTTATCGTAGAAATACAACCCCGTCACGCAGTAGTTGCTCTTGGGATGTTCCGGCTTTTCCTCGATGGATACCGCCTTGCCGTCCCGGTCAAATTCCACGATGCCGAATCGCTCCGGGTCGTCCACATAATACCCGAAAACGGTGGCTCCTTTGCCCGCCTCGGCATTCCGAACCGCCGCCTTCAGGCGCTCGTTGAGGCCATGCCCCGCAAAAATGTTATCGCCCAGCACCATCGCAACCGTATCGCCGCCGATGAACGCCTCGCCGATGATGAACGCCTGCGCCAATCCGTCCGGCGAAGGCTGAACGGCATACGTCAAATTCACGCCGAACTGCCGCCCGTCTCCCAGCAGGCTCTCAAAGCGCGGCGTGTCCTGCGGCGTCGAAATAATCAAAATATCCCGAATGCCCGCGTTCATCAGAACCGACATCGGATAGTAAATCATCGGCTTATCGTAAATCGGGAGCAGCTGCTTACTCGTCACCTTGGTCAGCGGATACAGGCGCGTACCGGAACCGCCCGCCAGAATAATTCCCTTCATCAGACCTTCCCCTTTTTCATGCATTTAATCAGGCAGACACGCTTCTCATTTTTTCAAATGTTTTCATGCGAAATGCAAAGGCATCTTCTACCTTTTTATCCATGGTCATTATACCGTTATTTATTTTATCTGTCAACGTATCCCTATCTTTTTCGAGCGCGTCCGACAAAAATCTTCCGCCGTTCAATCCCAAAAAGAAGACGAAAAAACACCTTGCGGTCGTTTGAGGACTGGGGAAAAACCCTGATTGAAAAAGCCGTCC
>ERZ780203.1711-NODE-1711-length-14377-cov-4.090351_pt1 | contig 14377 bp, 12 predicted proteins | sample MGYA00511168_ERZ780203 | MGnify/ENA primary metagenome ERZ780203 (study PRJEB29588, sample SAMEA2156577) | human gut metagenome | biome: human gut; feature: human-associated habitat; material: faeces | place: Denmark | collected 2008/2010 ...
TTCTCTTTACATCCAGGCCAGCGATCTTGCCTGCATCCTTGGTTGCCTGACGCTGTGCGTCGGTAAAGTATGCCGGAACAGTGATGACCGCCTCGGTGACAGGCTCGCCCAGGTAAGCCTCCGCGTCCGCTTTGAGCTTCTGCAGGATCATCGCGGAAATTTCCTGTGGAGTGTAGGATTTGCCGTCGATGGTAACTTTATAGTTGGTGCCCATCTCACGCTTGATCGAGCTGATGGTGCGGTCTGCGTTGGTGACAGCCTGACGTTTTGCAACCTGGCCGACCATGCGCTCGCCGGTCTTGGAGAATGCAACAACCGATGGTGTGGTGCGCGCGCCTTCCGGGTTTGGAATTACAACCGGCTCGCCGCCTTCCATAACGGCTACGCAGGAGTTTGTCGTACCTAAGTCAATACCAATAGTCTTTCCCATAAAAAATTACCTCCATTTTTTGTTCAGCACTAAATATCGTTCTGGAAATGATTTCCTTTGATCAATTTATTTTAGTTTGCAACCTTTACCATTGCGTACCGGACCACCCGGTCGCCGATGCGGTATCCCTTCTGCAGCACCTGCGCCACCACGTTGTCGCCCAGCGAGTCGTCCTCAATGTGCATCACCGCGTTGTGCAGGTCCGGGTTAAACGGTTCGCCTTCCTTGCCGATTTCCTCAACCGACAGCTCCTTCATCGTCTTGCAGAAGGCTTGGAAGATCAGGTCGACGCCCTTTTTAAAGGCCTCGTCGCTGCACTCGGTCTGCATGGCGCGCTCAAAATTGTCGATGATCGGCAGGAACTTTTCGACGGTGTCCGCCTTGGCCTGCGGGTAGATGGCATCCTTCTCCTTGATGGAGCGCTTGCGGTAGTTGTCGTACTCCGCCAGCGTCCGCAGCAGCCGGTCGGACTGCTCCTTGAGCTGCTCTTCCTGCTCCTGCAGTTTTTTGTTGAGCTCCTCAATCTGCTGCTGGAGCTGCTCTGCCGAAAGCTCTTCGGACGCGGACACCTGCTTTCCATCCTCTTTCTGCTCCGGTGCAGTCTCAGACGCTTGTGCCTTTGGCTGCTCCGGCTCGTGTTCTTTTTTCTTTTTCTCCGGCACGTCTATGTCCCCTTTTCTTTTTATTTTAAATGTCTGTTTGCTCTTGTGGATTCTGCCGCCCCGGATGTGGCTCCATCGTTTCGCTGAGAAGCTCGCTGAGCATCTTGGCAAAATACTGCATATGCGGGATCAGCTTTGGATATTCCATCCGTACCGGGCCGATCAGCGCCAGTGTTCCGCACCGGGAATGCCCGATGGGATATTTAACCGCGACCACTGCGGCGTTGGAAAGCTCCATGCTGTTGTTTTCCTTGCCCACTGTAACCTTTAAATCGAAGTTTCCGTCCGGGATCAGCCCGATGGCCGACTGCTTTTCATCCAGCATCACCACCAGCTCCCGCGAGAAATCCTTCATCTCATCGTACCGCAGCAGGTTGGTCACGCCCTTAGTGCAAAACTGCCCGTCTCCCATCTCCTTGCACAGCGAATAGATCGCCGAGAGCAGGGTGGTGAACACCTCGGTGTAATCACCAAAGGAATAGGCCACCGAGTTGATATAGGCCGCAGAGATTTCGTTTAAGCTCCTTCCCGCAAGTCTGCCGTTTGCAAAGCTGGTGAAGAACCGGCAGATTTCCTGGGTGACGCTGAAGCTGACCCGGCAGACCTTGCTTTTCACCGAACCGTTGGAGGCGATCACCATAATGATGACCGTCCGCTCCGCGGCGGGAATCAACTCGATGCGCTTGACAAAGACCTCCGGCGGCATGCTTGCCGACGAGATGGCAGCGCAGTGGGTGTAGTCTGCAAGCGCCTGTGCCGCATCCGAGAGCAGTTTGTCCGGGTCGGGATCTCCGACGTTGAACATCGCTTCGATAGCGGCCATCTCCATCGGGGAGATGGGGCTTGGCAGCATCAGGTTGTCCAGATAGTACCGGTAGCCCAGATGGGAAGGCACCCGACCGGCCGAGGTGTGCGGCTGTTCCAAATATCCCTGCTCAAACAGGCTTGCCATCTCGTTGCGGATCGTTGCCGGCGATACGCTGATATCCAGCAGCCCTGCTATGCGCTTGGAACCCACCGGTTCCCCGGTTCTGGTGTATTCCTCAATGATAGCTTTGAGAATTTTCTGTTTTCGGTTGTCCAGTTCCAAAGCCATCGCCTCTTTTCTATTTAGCACTCTCTATCTTCAAGTGCTAAACATAATTTACCACCATTTCTTCCCTATGTCAAGGGGTTTGTGGGCTTTTCATAATTTTTTTACATCTTTTTCATGGAACGGCTTTTTTTGCCCGCCAAATCCTTTCCTCATCCCAATTCGCAACGCCGTTTGCCCCAAAGGCAGGTGCACCCCTCCCCTTTTCAAGCCGGACGGATTGTGGTAAACTAGAAGGCAAAAGTAAAATAATCTCAACAAAGATAAAAAATGGAGGGATTTTGCATGGATCAACAAAAAGAATCGCCGCAGCAAGTTTTGCCGCTGCAGCCCCTGGATATGCAGCCTGCCCAACCGCCGCGGCGCCACACGCTTTTTTATCTGATTGTCGTCCTGCTGTCGGTGCTGTATCTGGTGGTGGGCTATCACCTCTTTGTCGACAAGGCCCAGCTGTTCCGCAACCAGATGCAGCTGGAGGAATCGGTCGCCCGCGTGGTGGAAATTCTGCACGACCGCAACGATATGGGGGAGATTGGCGGCACCGTCTACTATGAGCAGGTCATCACCTTCGAGGCCGAAATCCTCTCCGGCGAGCGAGAGGGCGAGGTGGTCAAGGTCAGCCAGACCATCGACAACCTCTCCAACAACGGTACCCTGCCGGTCAGCGTCGGGGACAAGCTCTTCATCTTTAAAACCGACGCCGACCCGGACATTCCCTGGGAGGCCGGCGACTTCTGCCGCTTCGACTACATCCTGCTGCTGATCGGCCTGTTCCTGCTGGGGATTCTGGTGTTTGGCCGCAGCAAGGGGGTCAAGACCATCCTCTCGCTGGCCTTCACCTGCCTGGCAGTCTTTGTCGTCTTTGTGCCCGCCATCCTTGCCGGGTGCAACGCCTACATCACTGCCATCGTCACCTGCCTGTACACCATCGCGATGACCCTGGCACTGGTCAGCGGCCCCAGCAAAAAGAGCGTCTGTGCCGCCCTGGGCTGCGCTGGCGGCGTGATGGTGGCGGGCATCCTGTCGGTCATCATGGACCACCTGATGAAGCTGACCGGATACCTCGACGAGGAGACGCTGTACGTCTCGCTGCTCAACGAGACCAACCCCATCGATTTAAAAGCGATCATCTTTGCTGCCATCGTCATCGGCGCGATGGGTGCCACCATGGACGTCGCGATGGACATCACCTCCGCCCTGTTCGAGATTAAGCAGAAGGTGCCGGACATCTCGTTCTGGCATCTGGTGCAGTCCGGCTTTACCATCGGCCGGGACATCATGGGCACCATGGCCAACACCCTGATCCTGGCCTACATCGGCAGCTCGCTGACCACCGTCCTGCTCTATGTCTCCTACCAGGCGTCGCTGACCCAGATGCTCAACCGCGAGCTGATTATCGTCGAGCTGCTCCAGTCGCTCTGCGGCAGCATCGGTATCCTATGCACCATCCCCATCACCGCCTTCATCGCCGCCGGGCTGTGCTGCGGGCTCCCCGCAAAGCGCCAAAAAGAAAGCGCCCCGACAATCTCCCCGCCCGAAAAATAACCATCTCCTTGTTCAGACGCAACGAAAAAGAGGCTTGATGAATCTTCATCAAGCCTCTTTTTTTAAAGAATATTTGCTTTTTCTCCATGCCTTTGCAAGTCTCGCCCTTCCCCACCGGGCCGCTGCTAAAGGGCCTTGTAGACGATGATATCCACGTCGATCTGCGTCTGCAAACTGCCCAGCCGGTGCAGGCGCTCCACACTCTCCACCGAGGACTTGTAATAGTAGGGGGTCATGGTGAACAGGTTGTCGATATCCTGCTGATTTGGCAGGGTGATGACGGTGTTCACCTTGTGCTTTTCGACCAACTCAAACCCCTCATACTGGTGGTCGAGCTTCTCGTTTTCATAGGGTTCGTCGTAGATGGCGGACTTCAGCTCCCACAGATGCCTGGTGGAGGTCACCGCAAACACCAACAAGCCGCCCCTTTTGAGCACCCGGCGATACTCCGGGATGCAGACTGGTGCGAACAGATTGGTCACCACCTGGCAGGAGTGGTCCTTGACCGGCAGCTCGAACACGCTGGCCACCCCATACTGCACCCAGTCCAGCAGCTCCCTGCCCGATTTGGCTGCTGCCGCTACGGCAAATTTGGAGATGTCCAGCCCCAACAGCGCAAAATCCAACCCGGCAGCCCGCAAATTTTCCGCCAGACGATTGGTATAGTAACCCTCCCCGCAGCCGGCATCCAACAGCTGCAGCGGCTTTTTTCTGCCCGCAATCTGCCGGCAGCAGGCCGTCACCACCTCATTTAAACAATCGCTGACTGGCTGGTAGTAGCCTTTGCTCAAAAAGTCCCGGCGGGCCTGCACCATCTGCTTGTTGTCCCCGGGAATTTTGGCGCGCATCCGGTTGGACGGCAGCAGGTGCAGGTAGCCCGCCGCCGCCAGGTCAAAGCTGTGCCCGTTTTTGCAGGCAAAGCGCCGTTCCTCCTGCTCCAATCTCGACTTGCATATCGGACAGATCAAAACGCCCATCCCTTCACTCCCCTTCGCCTGTTTGCTGAGCCTATTATACCACATGAGCCGAGCGCTTGCCAGCCCCTGAGAAAAGAAAAGAGGAGGGCCCTGCGGCCCTCCCCCTGCTTCTCTTTTTTACAGCTCGATGTAAGCTTCTCTTTCTGCGCCGACCGAAACATAACGGATCTTGCAGCCAACTTCCTTTTCGATGTAGCGGACATAGTCCATTGCCTCTTTCGGCAGGTCCTCCGGCTTTCTGCACTTGCTGATGTCGCAGTTCCAGCCCGGCAGATACTCAAAGACCGGCTTAGCCGCATCCAGATCCGCGCCGAACGGGAACTCCTTGGTCAGGTTGCCGTTGACATCGTACGCCACGCAGACCGGCAGCTTGTCGTGACCGGACAGGACATCCAGCTTGGTCAGGGCAATCTCGTCCGCGCCCTGCACCCGCACGCCGTAGCGGGAAGCCGGGATATCAAACGGGCCGACACGTCTCGGGCGGCCGGTCGCCGCGCCGTATTCGCCGCCAGCTTCACGCAGCTTTTCTGCCTCCTCGCCGAACAACTCGCAGGTGAATGGGCCTTCACCGACGCATGTGGAGTAAGCCTTCATGACACCGACAACATTGTGCAGCTTGTGATTCGGGATACCGGAACCGATTGGCGCGTAGGCAGCGATGGTGTTGGAGGAAGAAGTAAACGGATAGATGCCGAAATCGATATCGCGCAGAGCGCCCAGCTGCGCCTCAAACAGGACCTTCTTGCCGTCCTTTTCCGCCTGGTCGAGGAAGAGGCTGGTGTCGCAGATAAAGTCTTTGACAGGGTTGCCATAGGTCTCCAGCCACTCCCAGATCTCCTCAAAGGTGACCGGCTTGCTGCCGTACACCTTCTGCAGGGTCAGGTTTTTCCATTCCAGAATTCCCTTCAGGCGGGCCTTGAGCGCTTCCGGCTGCAGCAGGTCGCCCATGCGGATTCCCTTCTTCATATATTTATCGCCATAAACCGGTGCAATGCCGCGGCGGGTGGAGCCATATTTGGCGTCGGCCAGACGCTCCTCCTCCAGGCAATCCTGCATCACATGGTATGGTAGACAAATAATAGCTCGATCAGAAATTTTCAGATTTTCCGGGGTGATCTTGACGCCGGCGGCAGTCAGCTTGCCCATCTCCTTGTGCAGGTGCTCCAGGTCGATGACCATGCCGTTGCCCATGACGTTGACAACCTCCGGACGCAGAATGCCGGAAGGCATCAGATTCAAAATAAATTTGCCCAGATGATTGATGACGGTGTGGCCCGCGTTGTTGCCGCCCTGGTAACGAACAACCACATCATATTTTTCGGAGAGCAGGTCAACCATTCTGCCCTTGCCCTCGTCTCCCCAGTTGATACCAACAATTGCGCTTAACATAACCTTAAAAAGCCTCCCTTTTCTTCCAGCCCGATTGATAGGCGGCAAACCGACCCCGCGGGCATAACAAAACCTTTTCGATTGTTATTATACTTTCCTTCAATTTATCTGTCAATTCTTTTTGCAAAAAACAGCGCGCCATCCTGCAAAACCAATTTAAAAAGCGAGAAAAGGGAAGCAAAAAATTGTGTGTTTTGACAAAATCATGCAAAGTGATATGTACTTTTCAAATAATTCATTGTATAATAAAGCTGTTATTTTCTGTATTATAACAAAGAGGTGGTCTTTTTATGGCGTTAACTGTAGGCGAAATTTTAAACATGGAAGAATTTCGGGAATACCGCGTGCTCTGCGGCAAAAAGGGCCTTGGCCGGGAGGTTTCCACCGTCACAGTGATGGACACCCCCAACATTCAGGACTGGCTGCGCGGCGGAGAGATTGTCCTTTCCTCCGGCTTTCTGCTGCAGCAGCTGTCGCAGGATGAGCGGCAGCAACTGATCACGCAGCTTGCCGACAGCGAGGCCTGCGCTCTGTTCGTTAAACTCGGCACCTACATGCAGACGCTGGACGAAGAGACGGTCCGCGCGGCCAATGAGACCGGTCTTCCCATTGTCAGCGCCCCTGCCGGCTGCATCCTTTCGGACATCATCAGCCCCATCATCAAAAAGCTGATCGACATGCAGTCCTCCGCCCTGCGCCTTTCTGAAAACATCAGCACCTCCTTTATCAATACCGTCATCAACGACGGCGGCATCACCGACGTGGTCAACACCATTGCCACCCTGCTCAACCAGAACATCGCCTTTTACGATCTGGCCTTCAACAAAATCTACCCTTCCAAAAACGCGTCGCTGCGAAACGGCTTCAAGGAGAGCTTTCTTTCCTATCCCCACCTGCGGGTCTCCTTGGAGGACAAGGATTACGGCTTCATCGTCATCATCAACGACAGCCGTCAGGAGCTGAGCGACTACGAGACGATGATTCTCACCCACGCCTCCACCGCCCTCAAGCTGATTGCCCAGAAATACATCTCCAACATGGAGATCGAGACCCGCTACCGCGACGGCTTTGTGCAGGACATCGTGCTCAACAACATCAAGAGCCTGCAGGAGGTGGTCAAGCGCGGCAAGATCTACGGCTGGGACCTGAGCGAGAAGTTCTACACCGCGGTCATCGTCGACATCGACGATTTCAAGATCCAGTATCTGAACATCCGCAGCAAGGAGGACAGCGAGACCATCGAGAAGCACAACGACGACATCTTCGACTACTCGCTGAAATTCTTCCGCCGCTTTTTCAAGACTGTTCTCTACACCAAATTCACCGACAGCACCGCCTTCATCATCAAGCACGACAAGCCCGACGAGGCCACCGCGCAGAAGATTCTCTCCTGCTGCAACACCCTCAAAGGGGAGCTGCAAGCCGCCTACAACTTCACCGTCACCATTGGCATCTCCGAGCCAAAGGGTTCGATCATGGACTGCCACATCGCCTATCAGGAGGCACAGAAGGCGGTCAAGATCAGCCGTCTGGTCTATAAGCGGGACAACACTGCCACCTACTCTGCCCTTGGCATCTACAAATTCCTGGACGGCATCAAGGACAATCCCAGCGTGCAGGAGTTTTACAAGGGCTACATCGAGAAGATCTGCCGCCACGACGAGCTGCACAACACCGACTTTATGGAGACGCTGGTCAACATTGTGCAGAACGGCTGGAATCTGAAGCTCGCGTCCGACACGATGTTCCTGCACTACAACACCATCAAGTACCGCTACAAAAAGATCGAGGAAATCTCGGGCCTGAATCTGGACCGCACCGAGGAGAAGCTGAGCATGGAGCTTGCCGTCAAAATCTACCTGATGACCCACATCTAACCAGGCTGAGCCTGGACGCAATCGCGTTGCCAGCTCCTGCTTGACGTTGCCCAACGCTCTCGCGTAGGTCGCTTGCCTTCGGCTGCGCTCGTTGCGGCATGATGCCGCGCCCAATTCGCGAACAGGGCTTCTGCGAACCGTTTCTTAACGCTCTCGCGCAGGTCGCTTGCGAAGAATGAAGAATAAGGTTGCAATCGCGGGCTTCAGCTTGGTTTTCGCTAAAGCCAAAGCGCGAAATTGGGTGCAGGCTCAGCCTGCAAAAGAAAGCGAGGAAATAGACAATGCGGAATCCTGAAATTGAAAAGAAAATGTATGAGCTGGCGGTCGAGCTGATTGAAAAGCGTTACCCCACCGGCTGGGGCGGCGCTGCCGTCATCCACACCAACAAAGGCCACTACTTCACCAGCGTCGCCATCGAGACGGCAAACGCTTCCGCCGAACTGTGCATCGAGGTCGGCGCCATGTGCGAGGCGCACAAATACAACGAAAAGGTGACCCACTGCCTCTGCGTGACCCGCGAGGATGAAAATTCCCCCTACACCGTTCTTTCCCCCTGCGGCATCTGCCAGGAGCGGCTGCGCTACTGGGGCGAGGATGTTCAGGTGGGCGTCACCACCGGCGGCGACGAGCTGCTCTTTGTCGAATTAAAGGAGCTGCAGCCCTACCATTGGAGCAACGCCTACCCGGCAGAGGAGCTGGATCGGTATGTGGAGACCGATGAATCCCTCCATTCTTAAACTTTGAGCACAAACCAAAAAAGTCCATCCCCGCGGGGATGGACTTTTTTTCTTCTGTCGGGATTACAAATTACTTCTTGCAGCCCAGGTAGAGCAGGATCAGGTTGATGGTGTTCTCCAGAGCGGAGTAGTGGGTTCTCTCCATGCCGTGGGAAGCATGTACACCGGGGCCGATCAGCGCGCCCTTGATGTTATTGCCGCCGCCCAAAGCCGCGCCGACATCGGAACCATATCTTGGATAGATGTCAACTGCGTATTTCAGGCCGTTTTCCTTGGCCAGCTCGATCAGCTTGCTGGTCATCAGGTAATCGTATGGACCGCCGGAATCCTTGGCGCAGATGGAAACGTCGTACTCGGTGCAGGTCAGGTCCAGACCGATGCAGCCCATGTCGACCGCGATGACCTCGGAGACATCGGACGGAACATACGCTGCGCCGTGGCCGACTTCCTCAAAGACGGAGATGAAGAATTTGGTCTTGTACTGTGGCTTGAGACCCTTGTCCTTCATGATCTTCAGGCTGGTCAGCAGGCAGGCGACGCTGCCCTTGTCGTCGATGAAGCGGGATTTGAGGAAGCCGCTCTCGGTGACAACGGTCTTTGGATCGTAGCAGATGTAGTCGCCCGGCTGGATGCCCAGCTTCAGGACGTCCTCTTTGTTGTGAACCTGCTCGTCGATGCGGACGATCATGCTGTCCTCATCTCTTGCTCTGGTGCTGGCATCCGGATGAACGTGAACTGCAGCGCTCTCGCAGAGGATGGTGCCGGTGTAAACCTTGCCATCTCTGGTGTGGATGCGGCAGTATTCGCCGTCCAGGGTGGAGAGGATCGGGCCGCCGATCTTGGTGAATTTGAGGTTGCCGTCTGCGGTGATGGAGCGAACCATCAGGCCCAGGGTGTCGACGTGCGCCGACATCATGACGGTCTTGCTGTTGTCCTCGCCTTCGATGGTGATGATGCCGCAGCCCTTTTCGATCTGCTCAAACTGATAGCCCAGCTCGGTCGCGATCTTCTCGACCTCTTTGATAACAGCATGATAATAACCGCTTGGGCTGTCGATGCTAAAAATTGTTTTTGCGGTATCAAACAGATAATCCTTATAATTTGCTACCTGAAAAACGTCCATGTGTAAAACCTCCCTAAATATATATTCCTTATCGGATCTGCTCCGGTAAAGCCATTTGGTGACGCGGTTACTTGAGTTCCGCGATGGTGACGCCGTCCTCGCCCTCGCCGTAAACGCCCAGGCGGAAGGTGCGCACCGCTCTGTGATTTTTCAGATGCTGCTGCACCGCGCTGCGCAGGGCGCCGGTGCCCTTGCCGTGAATGATGGTGATGGTCTTGATGCCGAGCAGGGTACAGCTGTCGATGAACTGATCGACCATCATGATCGCTTCCTCGATGGTCTGTCCGCGCAGGTCAAGTTCGCTGCTCGCGCTGCGCTGGGACTTGTCTACCAAAGTCTTGGTCACGCCGCCGTTTTTCTTCTTCTCCATGCGGCTGAGCTGGCGGCGGCGCTTTTTATCCCCCAGCCGCAGGCTGCTGACCGGGACCTTTGTCTTGATGATTCCCGCCTGCACCTGCACGTTGCCGGCGCTGTCCGGGTCAGAGAGCAGCACGCCCTCCTCTCCCAGCTGGGTGACCAGCACCAGATCTCCCTTCTTGAGCGGCCGCGGCGGGACATATTCCTCCTCCGCCCTTCTGCCGATGACCGGGTTGGCGATATCCTCCAGGCGGTTGATGTTGGACTTGTAGGAGGATTTTGCGCCCTGCACCAGCTTGGAGAACTCCTCACTCTCCTTCTGGCGGCGCAGCTCATCCAGCTCGTCCAGCAGCTTCTGCGATTCCGCCTTGGCCGAGGAGACAATGCGGTTAGCCTTGTCCTGCGCGTTCTGCAGCTCCCTATCCATCAATTTATAGGTCTTTTGCTTGTACTGTTCGAGGTTGCGCTTGGAGTCAATCTGCTCTAAGCGCAGGCGGTCAACCTCCTCCTTCTCCTTCTCCAGCTCCTGGCGGGTCTGGTCCAGCTGGGCCAGCACGTCTTCAAACCGGGTCTTTTCGTCCGAGATGTTGCGTTTGGCCGCCTCAATGATCTCCTCCGGCAACCCCAGCCGCTGGCTGATGGCAAAGGCGTTGGACTTGCCAGGGATGCCGATCAGCAGGCGGTAGGTCGGGCGCAGCGTCTCCACATCAAATTCGCAGCTGGCGTTGCGCACGCCCGGCGTCTGCAGAGCATATTCCTTGATCTCGGCATAGTGGGTGGTGGCCGCCACCTTTGCGCCGTAGACCGACAGCTTTTCCATGATGGCGATGGCCAGCGCCGCGCCCTCCACCGGGTCGGTGCCGGCGCCCAGCTCGTCGATGAGTACCAGGCTGTCTGAGTCCGCCTCCTCGATGATCGAGACGATGTTGGTCATGTGCGCCGAGAAGGTGGACAGGCTCTGCTCGATGCTCTGCTCGTCGCCGATATCTACCAACACCTTTTTGTAGACCGAGACGGTGCTTCCCTCCGCCACCGGCAGCATCAGGCCGCACATCGCCATCAGGGTCATCAGGCCCAGCGTCTTTAAGGTGACCGTCTTGCCGCCGGTGTTGGGGCCGGTGATGACCAGCGTGTTAAAGTCTTTTCCCAAGTTGACGTCGATCGGCACCACCTTCTGCGGGTCGATCAGCGGATGACGCGCCTTCTTTAAATCGATCTCGCCGGTTTCCAATATGTTCGGCACCGTCGCCTTCATCTTGTAGGCTAAAGATGCCTTTGCAAAGTAGAGGTCGATCTCGACCAAAGCGCGATAGCTGTAGATGATTGATTCGGCAAAGTCGCCGACCTTTTCGGACAGTTCCTGAATGATCCGATCAATCTCCCGCTTCTCCTTTGCCTGCAGGACGCGGATCTCGTTGTTTGCTTCCACTACCGCCATCGGCTCGATAAAGATGGTAGCTCCACTGGCGGAGGTGTCGTGGACAAGGCCCTTGATCTCCGAGCGGTATTCGCTCTTGACCGGCACCACAAAGCGCCCGTCGCGCATGGTGACCAGGGCGTCCTGCAAAAATTTGCTCTGGGTCGGGGATTTAATCAGGTGATCCAGCCGCTCGCGCACCCGCAGCTTTGCCTGGTTGATCTTGCGGCGCAGGTCGGCCAATTCCGGGCTTGCGCTGTCGGCCAACTCCTCCTCGGAGAGGACGGCGTTGTCGATGGTGTTTTCAAGTTCCTTGTTGGGAACCAGCACCTCAAACAGGCCGTCCAGCGAGGTGCTCTCCCCCTCGCAGCGTTTGCGCCAGTCCTTGACCGAGCGGATGTTGTGCAGCACGGCCGAAACATCCATCAGTTCCCGCAGCGAAAGGTTGGAGCCTTTCTGCGATTTGCGCAGCGCCGCTTCACAGTTTTTCAGCTTATGTAAAGCGGGCGAAGTGTATCTTGCACTGAGCATATAAGCGTCAGAGGTTTTCTGCATCAAAGCCCGAACGGTGTTGTAGTCGTCCGAAGGGGTAAGCCCCAGCGCCATCTGTTTGCTGTCGTCGCAGTTGGCCTGCTCGGCCAGCTTCGCCAGCACCTTTTCCAGCTCCAGGGTCCGGAAATACCGCTGTGCTTGGTACATTGATTTCACATCCTCACTCTATCTCATCATGTTCCTGTATCTCTGTTGTCGGTTGCTTTTGCAACGATTGCTGCAGCGAGAGGGTAGTCTGCCGCAGCCGGTGATAAAAATCCAGCGACGAAAACTGCCGGTCCAGCTGGACCTGTAAGTAAACCTCGGTGATTTTGCCGAGATTGCGCAGTCCCTGCGGCGTCATCTTAAACTGAAAGACCTTGTTTGCCTGCGAATAGATGATGTGCCGCATCGCCGCCAGCTGGTCCTTGGTCAGCGGGATGCTGCCCTGCGGGGGCGTCCCGTTGGCACAGTGGCCGCACAGCAGCGTGCCGGTCGCGGGGGAAAAGAAAAACTGCTCCGCTTCATATTCCCCGCAACCCTGACAGCCGACCAAGTCGGGCATGTAGCCGGACATGGTAAGCAGCCGCAGCTCAAAGACCGGCTTGATAAAATCCACCGTGCGCTTGTCCTCCTCCAGCAGGTAAAGACAGTTTAAAAAGAGCTTGAGCTGCTCGGGCGCCGGCTCCCCCTGCGGGACCAGCTCCTCGGCCAGCTGTGCCAGATAGGAGGCCAGGCTTGTCTTTTCCAAATCCTCGCGCAGGTGGTAAAAGATGCGCAGCGGCTCCGCGCCGTCGGCGGAGTACTGCTCCTTGTTGTAAAACAGGGTGAAACTGGAGTAGGAGAACAGGTCGGTGGCGGCCGCCATGGTGCCGCCCAGCTTTTTGACCGAACGCACAAAGGTTCGCACCAGACCGTATTCTCCGGTCAGGATGGTCACCAGCCGGTTATCGTTGCTGAGCATCTTTTCCCGGATGACCAGTCCGTCCACCGTCATCTGCATGGCCTTCCCCTTCCCTGTTTTCCGGCGCATCGCCGCTCACACCAAGCTGTCCGCGGTAGCGCAGATAGTCGCTGATTTTGCCGGAATGTTCAAACTGTTCCCAACTATTCTGTTGGTTGTTTCTTGTCTCATTCATCCACAATCCCTCCCGATTGGTATACAAGAAAGATTGTTCCCGAAATGAACCGCTGCTATCAGCGGAAAGTCTATCCAGCAAAAAATATCAATTAAACCCGAGGTCCCGGATGGAAAACTCGTTGTTGCGCCAGTCCTCGCGCACCTTGACCCAGCACTGCAGGTTGACCGGGCTGTCCAGAAACGCCTCGATCTCCTGGCGGGACTCGCTGGCAATCTTTTTGAGCATCGCGCCCTTTTTGCCGATAATCATGCCCTTGTGGCTGGCCTTTTCGCACAGGATGGTGGCGTCGATGTCCACAATATTTTTGCCTTGCCGCTCACGCATCCGCTCGATAACCACCGCTGTGCCGTGGGGGATCTCGTCGCGCATGTTGCGCAGCACCTTTTCGCGGATGATCTCCGCCGCAATCACCTTTTCCGGCTGATCGGTCAGGGTATCGCTCGGGAAAAAGTGCGGGCCCTCCTGCGCCTGGTCCTGGATGAGCTTTAACAGCAGGTCGGTGCCGTCGCGCTCCTTGACGCTGATCGGTACCACCTCCGTAAAGTCGTACATTTCCGACAGGGCCACCATCTTTTTGACCATATCCTCCTTGTTGGCCAGGGTATCGATCTTATTGATAACCAGGATCGCGGGCAGGTGCAACTCCTTGATATTTTCGATGAGCTGGCGCTCCGACTCCACAATCTCGCCAAACGGGTCGGTGACCAGCACGGCGCAGTCCACATCCCCCACCGAGTCGGACACCTGTTTGACCATATAATCCCCCAGCTTATTCTTCGGCTTGTGCAGGCCAGGAGTATCGATAAAGACCAGCTGCACCTCACCCTCGGTCAAAACGCCGGTGATGCGGGTGCGGGTGGTCTGGGGCTTGTCCGAGATGATGGCGATCTTCTCCCCCACTAGAAGGTTTAGGAGGGAAGATTTTCCCACATTCGGTTTTCCAACAATGGCGACAAACGCCGATTTTGTCATGTATATCCTGCCTTTCGTCTTTTCAGTCGTCTGTTTTCTTATCTGTTGCCGCGGTTTCTGTTGCTGCTTTTCCCCTTCTCAAAGAAAAACACAAACCAGCCTCCTGCGGCTGCCGCCAGCAGCAC
>ERZ780203.1725-NODE-1725-length-14261-cov-3.116711_pt1 | contig 14261 bp, 13 predicted proteins | sample MGYA00511168_ERZ780203 | MGnify/ENA primary metagenome ERZ780203 (study PRJEB29588, sample SAMEA2156577) | human gut metagenome | biome: human gut; feature: human-associated habitat; material: faeces | place: Denmark | collected 2008/2010 ...
AGGTCCGTCCCGCCGATGCGGGTCAGGGCATCCTGGACCCGCTGCCGCTTGGCCCACAGCTCCTCCGTATAAGTCAGGTGCTGGAAGTCGCAGCCGCCGCACCGGCCGTAATAGGGGCACTCCGGCTCCGCCCGTTCCGGCGAGGGATGGTGGATCTTCACGATCTCCCCCGCCGCCGCGGTTTTCATGACTTTGGTGATTCTCAGATCCACGGTCTCCCCCCGGACCGCCCGGGGAACAAAGACCACGGCCCCGTCCAGGCGGACGATGCCCAGGCCCTCGCTGGAGTATCCCTCCACAGTGCCGGTGTACACGCCGCCTTCTTTTAGTTTCTCCATCCCGGTGCTCCTTAATGCTCGTTTTTGCGGTCCGTCCATTCATCCGGAACTTCCCGGATTCGGTCCGCTGATGAAACAGTCCCAAAAATCCAAACGGTGCTTTTCGTTGATGGCAGGCCCCCGACGATCCTACTCAGACGCCAGGATCCGTTTTCCGTGGGGATATGGAGGCGGAGTTCCGCTCCGTTCCCCGCCGGGCCCCGCGTCGATCAATCCGACGCCTCTTCTCCAAACTCCGCAAACAATCCCGTCTCTTCCGACAGCGGGATCAGTCCCAGCAAGCGGTACTCCAGCCGCGCCTGCCACGCCCCGGCGTCCTCCGGCAGAGGCTCTTCAAAGAGCACCAGCGCCGAGAGGTTGGGGCTGAAGGTAGAAAAGGATGCCGGCAGCTCCACCAGCTCCGCCCCATGTCCCGCATAGTCCGTCAGAAGGGTCTCCCGGCTCTCCCGGAAGCCCGCGCCGGGCATCACATTGCTCTTCTCCTGGTCATAGATGATCCGCACGGGCTGCTGTTGGAGCGGCAGTCCGTCGGTGCCGTAAACCACGATGTCCCGCACCGTGTAGGGCAGCGTCCAGGAAAGGGGTCCCTCGTTGTGCCAGCCGATGTTCAGTCCGGCCAGCAGGCAGCCGTCTCCCTCCGCCGCCAGGGCGTTGAATTCCGCTACCCCCTCCGCCGTATAGCCGGAGGGACCCCACACCTCCATTTGAGGCCGGGTATAGACTGCCCCTGCCAGCGCCAGTACCAGCACTGCCAGGAGTCCCGCCAGAATCCGCGTGCGCTGCCGCTTCATGGGACACCTCCCTCACTCGTCCCACTTTTCCAGAACCTTCCGCAGCTGATCGGCGAATTTCGCCAGAGACTTGTTGTCCCGGCCCTTGGCCCGCTTGATGGCCTCCACCACCATCTGGCCCACGGCCACCAGGCGCTCGTAGGCCGCGGTGGACTTGGGCTGGCCATCGAAGGACTTGATCTTCCGCTCCGGCAGATACCCCGGCGCCACCTGAGTGTTGGTGATAAGGTCGTAGACTTCCGTATACTGAGGGGCGTGGGCCTCGAATCCCATTCCCTGGATGGTCTGGGCGAAGAAGGGCGCCACCTCCCGGTCGCCGTGGACCACAAAGACGTGCTGGGGCTTGGGGTCCTGGAAATCTGCGATCCAGTTGAGCAGATGATCCCGGTCAGCGTGGGAGGAAAGGCCCTGGAAGTTCACGATCTGGGCGTTGACGGCGATTTCCTCGCCGAAGAGCTTGACGCTCTTGGCGCCGTCCAGCAGGTGCCGGCCCAGCGTCCCCTCCCCCTGGAAGCCAACGAACACCACGGTACACTCCGGCCGCCAGAGGTTGTGCTTGAGGTGATGGCGAATCCGGCCCGCATCGCACATGCCAGAAGCGGAGATAATGACCTTGGGGGTGCGGTCCTCGTTCAGGGCCTTGGATTCCTCGCTGGTCTCCGTCATCCGGAGGTTGGTGAAGTTGAACATATGGGTGCCGTCCTTCACCAGCTTCATGGCATCGTCGTCCAGATAGCCGTGGAGGTCTCCGGTGAAAATGGTGGTGGCCCGCTTGGCAAGGGGCGAGTCGATATACACCGGGAAATCCGGGTTGGATTGGACCATATGGGCGTCCTTGATCTCCCGGATGAAGTACAAGAGCTCCTGGGTACGGCCCACGGCAAAGGAAGGGATGATCACATTGCCGCCTCTGGCCATGGTCTCATCGATGATCTTTGCAAGATCGTCGGTGTAGCTCCAGACCTCCGTGTGGTTGCGGTCGCCGTAGGTGGACTCCATCACCACGTAATCGGCACCCTGGAAATGGACCGGGTCCCGGATGATGGGCTGCTTGATGTTGCCCAGGTCGCCGGAAAAGACGATGCGCTTTTTCACGCCGTTCTCCGTCAGGTCCATGGCGATGCACGCCGACCCCAGCAGATGGCCCGCGTCCACAAATTCCACTTCCACCCCTTCGCACAGGTCGATGACCTGTCCGTACTCGCAGGTGGTCATGAACTCCCGCACCCGCTGGGCATCCTCAATGGTATAGAGCGGGTCCACATGAGGGGCGCCGGACCGCTCGCCCTTGCGGTTTTTCCACTCGGCATCCTGCTCCTGGATATGGGCAGAGTCCAGCAACATGATATCCAGCAGCTCAGCGGTGAGCCGCGTGGTGAGAATCTTCCCCTGGAAGCCCTGCTTGATGAGCATGGGAATCCGGCCGGAGTGGTCGATGTGGGCATGGGTCCCCAGCAGGTAATCGACGGTATTGGCCGCGAAGGGAAACTCCGCGTTGGATACCTCGTCCCGGCCCTGCTGCAGCCCGCAGTCCACCAGAATGCGTTTCCCGCCGATATCCAGACAGTGACAGCTGCCGGTCACGCACTGATCGGCGCCAAAAAAGCTGAGCTTCATGTGGAGAGCCTCCTTTTCGTTTGGTTGCCTTTATCATATCATGTCCCGCTGGAAAGCACAATCGACGATTTGGGAAATGCGTCTGGTTTTCCCCGGCTGCCGCGCTTTGTCCCTTTCGTACATTTTTCTGAGGTTAATCTTCCATCTTCTGGTATTCTTGTCAGTTCAGTTCCTTGAAATTGTGAACTTTTTGCGCAGATTCGGATTTTTCTTTGCATTCCCTTCTCAAGTGTGGTATGCTACTTTTGCTTTTTTGTGGGATTCACTCCCACTTATTTAATAAATAGAGACCCGCAGGGGTCCCGGCACCCGGTTTTTCACGCCAGACGGGGTGTTTGGAAAGGAAGTTGCATAAACGATGAGTCTGATGAAGAAACTGTTTGGCGACTACAGCTCCCGGGAGCTGAAGTCCATCTACCCCATCGTGGACAAGATCGACGCTCTGGCCGATGAGTACAAGGCCATGAGTGACGCCCAGCTCAAGGCCAAGACGCAGGAGTTCAAGGACCGTCTCGCCAATGGTGAGACCCTGGACGACATCCTGCCCGAGGCCTTCGCCACCGTCCGGGAAGCTGCCGACCGTGTGCTGGGCATGCGCCCCTACCGGGTGCAGCTGGTGGGCGGCATCGTGCTGCACCAGGGCCGGATCGCCGAGATGAAGACCGGCGAGGGCAAGACCCTGGTAGCCACTCTGCCCGCCTATCTGAACGCCCTGACCGGCCGGGGCGTCCACATCGTCACGGTCAACGATTATCTGGCCAAGCGCGACAGCGAGTGGATGGGCAAGGTCCATCGTTTCCTGGGTCTGAAGGTGGGGCTGATCGTCCACGGCCTGAGCACCAAGGAGCGCCAGGCCGCCTACGCCGCAGACATCACCTACGGCACCAACAACGAGATGGGCTTCGACTATCTGCGGGATAATATGTGCATCTACGCCAGCGAGCTGGTGCAGCGGGGCCACGCTTTCGCCATCGTGGACGAGGTGGACTCCATCCTCATCGATGAGGCCCGTACCCCCCTCATCATCTCCGGTCAGGGCGACAAGTCCACCCAGCTCTATGACATGGCCGAGATGTTCGTCTCCCGCCTGACCAAGCAGGTGGTGGTGCAGATGGACAACAAGGAGGAGGAAGCCCCCGACATCGACGCCGACTATATCGTCGATGAAAAGGCCAAGACCGCCACCCTCACCGCCCGAGGCATTGCCAAGGCGGAGGAGTTCTTCCATGTGGACAACTTGGCGGACCCCTCCAACGGCACCCTCTCCCACCACATCAACCAGGCCATCAAGGCCCACGGCGTCATGAAGAAGGACATCGACTACGTGGTCAAGGACGGTGAGGTCATCATCGTTGACGAGTTCACCGGCCGTCTGATGTTCGGCCGCCGCTACTCCAACGGCCTGCACCAGGCCATTGAGGCCAAGGAGCATGTGACCGTGGCCAGCGAGAACAAGACCCTGGCCACCATCACCTTCCAGAACTACTTCCGTCTGTATGACAAGCTCTCCGGCATGACCGGTACCGCCATGACCGAGCAGGAGGAGTTTGCCACTATCTACAACCTGGATATCGTGGAGATTCCCACCAACAAGCCCAACCAGCGCCACGATCACCACGACGTGGTCTACAAGACCGAGGCGGGCAAGTTCCGTGCCGTGATCCGGCAGATCAAGGAATGCCACGAAAAGGGCCAGCCCGTCCTGGTTGGCACCGTGTCCATCGAAAAGAACGAGCTGCTCTCCTCCCTGCTGGCGCGGGAGGGCATCCAGCACAATCTGCTCAACGCCAAGAACCACGAGAAGGAAGCTGAGATCGTGGCCCAGGCCGGTAAGTATGGTGCCGTCACCGTGGCCACCAACATGGCCGGCCGTGGTACCGATATTATGCTGGGCGGCAACGCCGAGTATCTGGCCCGGGCGGATCTGGTGAAGGCCGGCTATGCGGAGGACGTTATCACTGACGCCACCGGCTATGCCGAGACTGACAACGAGGACATTCTGGCGGCCCGGAAGCTGTATGCCGAAAAGCTCCAGGAGCACAAGGCCCAGATCGCCGACGAGGCGGAAAAGGTCCGGGCGGCAGGCGGTCTCTTCATTATCGGCACCGAGCGCCATGAGTCCCGCCGGATCGACAACCAGCTCCGCGGCCGTGCCGGCCGTCAGGGCGACCCCGGTGAGACCCGCTTCTATATCTCTCTGGAAGACGATCTGATGCGTCTGTTCGGCGGTGACCGCATCCAGAACATGATGGAGAAGTTCGATCTGGATGAAGACACCCCCATCGAGAATAAGATGCTCACCAAGGCCATCGAAAACGCCCAGACCACCGTGGAGTCCCGCAACTTCCAGTCCCGGAAGTCCGTGCTGGAATACGACGACGTCATGAACAAGCAGCGGGAGATCATCTACGATCAGCGCAAGCAGGTCCTGGACGGCAAGGACCTGAAGGAGACCATCCTGAACATGATGCATACCGCCATCTCCAACCACGTGGCCATGGCCTTTGGTGAAAAGTCCGCTCTGGACATGGCCGGTTATCGGGAGATGATGCGCTCCATGGATGGGCTCTACTTCCCCCAGGGGACCATTTCCCTGACGGAGGAGGAAGTTGGCGAAAAGTCCGAGCAGGACTTCGTGGAACTCCTCACCGACGCCGCCTCCAAGACCTATGAGGCTAAGGAAACCGAGATCACGGCGCCCATCATGCGGGAGCTGGAGCGGGTCATCATGCTGCGGGTCGTGGACGAGTACTGGATGGATCACATCGACGCCATGGACGACCTCAAGCAGGGCATCCGCCTGCGGGCCTACGGCAACACCGACCCCGTCATCGCCTACAAGCAGGAATCTCTCACCATGTTTGAGGAGATGGTGGCCGCCATCCAGGATGAGACGGTCCGCCGCCTGTTCTCCGTCCGTCTGAAGAAGGACGAGGAAGTCAAGCGGGAGCGCGTGGCCAAGGGCATGGTGGAAAACGTGGGCGGTGACGGCACTGCCCCCAAGAAGCAGCCCGTCAAGTCTGTCAAGATCGGCCGCAACGACCCCTGCCCCTGCGGCAGCGGCCTCAAGTGGAAGAAGTGCACCTGCAAGGAATATCACGATAACTGATCCCGACGGGGAAATTTCCCCATCGTGTTGCTGAGCGCTATGCGTCCCCTGTTCTCCTGCCGGAGGGCAGGGGGCGCCTTCTTTTCCGGGGAGAGATCTTTGATATGCGATCTGACTCCTCTCCAGTTTTTCCCCCCCTGACTCCTCCGACGACCGCAACGGCGCGGAAGAACTCCTCTGACAATTCTGCAAGGAGGTCCGTATGTCCTTTCTGACCCATGAAGAAAATGGCCTTGTCTGGCTTACCTCTCCCCTGCTCTCCGGCGTGCGCCACGGGTTTTCCACCCGGCAGGGCGGTGTGAGCCAGCCACCCTTCGATACCATGAATCTGGCCCCCGGCCGGGGGGATGACCCCTCCGCCGTTCAGGAAAACTACCGGCGATTCTGCGGCGCCCTGGGAATGGCCCCTGCCCGCACAGTGCTGAGCAAGCAGGTTCACGAGGCCACGGTTCGCCTGTGCACCGCCGGGGATGCCGGCAAGGGACTTCTGTCTCCCCGGGACTATGCGGCAGATGCTCTCATTACCCGGGAAGCAGAGCTTCCCCTGGTGGTCTTTTCTGCCGACTGCGGCATCATTTTGCTCTATGATCCAGCGGAACAGGCTGTGGGTGCCGTCCATGCCGGTTGGCGAGGCTGCGCAGCCGGGATTCTGGAAAAGACGGTCCAGGCCATGACCGCCTCCTTCGGCTCCCGTCCGGAGGATCTGGTGGCCGCCATCGGCCCCTGTATCCAGCAGTGCTGCTTTGAGACGGATGACGACGTGCCCGCCGCCATGACAGCGGCTCTTGGGGGGGATGCCGCCCCCTATCTCACCCGGCAAGGCGCAAAATGGCACGTGGACCTCTCCGGTCTGAACCGGCAGTGGCTGCTGCGGTCAGGCCTTTCCCCGGCCCATATCGACCACTGTCCGCTGTGCACCGCCTGCCGTCCGGATCTCTTCTGGTCCCACCGTAAGATGGGGCAGGCCCGGGGTGCCCAGGTGGCCATGATCTCCCTTGACAAGGAGCATTGAGAGGAGCCGCATATGAGACGATCATTCAAGCGAATTCTGGCAGCAGCGGCCATTCCGCTCCTGCTGCTGACCGGCTGCAAAAACAGCGAGCCGGTCAGCAGCCTGCAGTCCGATGATCCGCAGGAGGAAGAGACGGAAACCACCCGGATCGTGCTGCCCGATACCTTTACCCTGCCCTATGAACCCGACCAGACGCTGGACCCGGTCACCTGTCCGGACGGCGTGCAGCAGACGATAGGCTCGCTGCTCTACGAGGGGCTGTTCCGGCTGGACGAAACACTGACGCCCCAGCCTTGGCTTTGTACGTCCTATCAATACGATCCCACTACCTATACCTACACGTTTACCCTCCGCAGCGGCGTTCTGTTTTCGGATGGCTCTGCTTTCACCGCCGCCGATGCGGCGGCCACGCTGCGCCGGGCCATGAGCTCGGACCGCTACCGGACCCGGCTGTATCAGGTCACCGATGTCTCCGGCAGCGGCAGCGTCCTGACCGTGACGCTCTCCGGCCCCAATACCTCCTTCCCCGCCCTGCTGGATATTCCCATCGTCAAGGCGGGCACGGAGACCTCCCTGACCCCCATCGGAACCGGCCCCTATCAGTTTACGCCGGAGAGTCCAGCGGCCGGCTGACCGCCAATCCCAACTGGTGGAATGGCGGAACCCTTCCCATCCAGCAGATCTTTCTCTCCGACGCCGAGGACCGGGATACACTGCTGTATCAGTTTTCTTCCCATGATATTCAGCTGCTCACCGCCGATCTCACCGGCACAAATCCCATTACCGCTACTGGAAACACCAGTTTCCAGGATGTGGATACCACGGTTTTACAGTATATCGGAATCAATGTCAATCGTGCGCCCTTTGACAACGCTGCCCTGCGCAAGGCGCTGGGCCTGGGAATCAACCGGGCCGCACTGATCAGTGCCTTCTTGTCTGGCCACGGCACTGCGGCCCAGTTCCCGGTCTCTCCGGCCTCGTCCCTCTACCCCGGTGATCTGGAGTCCGTCTACTCGTACGATGCCTTTGCCTCCGCCATGTCCGCTGCCGGATACGCCGGCGGCACCTCCAGCCGCACGGTCAAGCTGCTGGTCAATGAGGAAAACAGCTTTAAGGTCTCCATCGCCAATTATCTTGCTGAATCCCTGTCCGCCTTTGACCTGAAGATCGAGGTGGAGAGCCTCCCCTGGGAAGAGTATGTGACCGCGATCAGCGCCGGGAATTTCGACCTCTACTATGGTGAGGTCAAGCTCACCGCAGACTGGAACCTCGTCCGTCTCCTGGGGACCTCCGGCTCCCTGAATTACGGTCGTTGGTCTGACGCACAGACCGATCAGCTTCTCTCCGCCTATGCCTCCGCCGCAGACCCATCTTCTGCCATGAGGACACTTTGTGCCTACCTGAAGGAACAGGCCCCCATTTTGCCGGTATGCTTCAAATCCACCTCCGTTCTTTATCAAACCGGCGTGCTGGAGGATCTGACATCCACAATGACGGAGCCATTCTATAACCTTACTTCCTGCTCCATCCACCTGAAATCCAACCCAGGTAAATAAATTAAGAGCGCCCCGATGGGGCGCTCTTTTTTCAGGTATTGGGGCTGCGGGCAATCAGTGCCAGCTTTTGTGCCCGGCTCATCCGTTTGATGGCGGCCTCCCGACGCAGGGCGGCGGGCCAGTCCTCCGCCTCCTCCTGATAGGCCAGTTCTACCGGCAGGCGGCTGCGGGTATATTTGGCACCTTTCCCGCTGCGGTGCACGGCAAGCCGATTTGCAATATCTGTCGTGGCACCCGTATAGAGGCTCCCGTCTCCGCACCGGAGTATGTACACGTAATTTCCCACTTTCTCACTCCCTCTGTTTTCGATATCGTGCGTCTTGTTGGCCCTGCAAAGCCCCGCATGTGGACTTCCCCGCCCTGCATAGGGTAAGGGTAGGAGGGGTGCCATATGCTGTCTGCCGCGCTGCTGCTGTTTGCCAATACACTGCTGTTCTCCCTTCGCCTTTCCGGCGGAGGCTCTTTTCCAAAACCGCTGTCTGCCGCTGAGGAGCGGGAATATCTGCACCGCTACGCCCAAGGCGATCAGGATGCCAGGGATATTCTGATTGAACGCAATCTCCGCCTGGTGGCACACATTATCAAAAAATACTACACGCAAAATGGGGACCAGGAGGACCTAATTTCCATCGGAACCATCGGCCTCATCAAGGGCATCACCAGTTTTGACCCGGACAAAGGCGCGCGGTTGGCCACATATGCAGCCCGCTGCATTGAAAACGAAATCCTAATGTACTTTCGCAGTCAGAAAAAGCTGCAAGGGGAGGTCTCCCTGTCGGACTCCATTGATACCGACAAAGAAGGCAATGCCCTGCAGCTGATGGATGTGGTTGGTGTAGATGATACGATGCTGGAAGACCTCCATGACCGTGACAGCGCCATCCGGCTCCATCAGTTGATCCGCGAACGCCTCACCGCACGGGAAGCGGAGATCATTCGCCTGCGGTACGGGTTGGGCGGTACCGTTCCTCTGACGCAGCGGGAGGTTGCCTCCTCTTTCGGTATCTCCCGATCTTATGTATCCCGCATTGAAAAGCGTGCTCTGGAAAAACTGCGGGCAGGGCTCAGCGGTCCTGCCTGCTCCAAAAAGCACCCCACGGGTCAGAACAGTCACTCTTCGCGGACACCGACACACTGACGCTGCCCAACGATTACTATCAGCCGCAGCCAGAGCCTGTGCATTCCGGTCACTTGGAGTGCGATGCTGTTCTCCGTTTCACATGCATCCGGTATATTGTGCTTTTTACAAATACAGAGAGGATTGTTTTTAATTTACAATCCTCTCTGTATTTTACTTTACATGAACACCCATCAGTTTCACCAGTACCGCTGCCTGGGCCGCATCGATGGTGGCGTCCTTCAGCTCCTGAACCGATTCCGAGACCCGGATTCCTTCGATGTTGCAGCTGGACAAATCCACGCCGCCCAGCATGGTCTGAAACAGATCCGCGCCCTGCAGATCTACACCCTGCAGATCTACTTTGGAAACCCGCAGGTTCGTCAAAAATGCCTCACGAAAGCTGCAGTTGACAAACGTATCCTTTTCCCACAGGCTATTGGAAAAGTTTGCATACCGCAGCAAAACATCCTCCAGCCGACTGTTCTTCAAGCGGGTCTTTCGGAAGTCACATCCATCCAGCTTCACATCTGTTAGCTGGCAATCCTTCCAGTAGGTATTCCGAAACCTGCAGTTGGAAAAGCTGCATTGATGAATCGACGAAGCGTAGAACGCTGTACCGCTGAAATCACAGTTGGAAAACTGGCATCCCTCAAAAACCGTCTGTCCGCACTCCAGCTCTCCAAAGTCCAGATTTTCCAGTGTCACGTCGGTAAAGCGCTGGGAACGAATGGTCTCGTCGCCCAAGCGTGCTGCCGCCAAAACATCCTGAAGGTGCTTTTCCGCCTGTTCTGCTTCCATGTTGTATCCTTCCTCACTTAATAGCGCCGCACCACTGCAGCCACTTTTCCCAAAATCTGCGCGTTTGAGCCGTCAATCGGCGTATAGGCGTCATTCTCAGGCATCAGCCAAATCTGCCCATTCCGAAGCGAGAGGCGCTTGACCGTAGCCTCATCCTCAATGAGCGCAACTACAATTTCTCCATTGTTTGCGGTGGGCTGGCGGCGAACGACCACCAGGTCTCCCGGCAAAATGCCCGCATTGAGCATGGATTCTCCCCGGACTCTCAAAGCGAAATACTCCTCGCTCCGGCCGCCAGTATCAAAGGTGAGGTAATCCTCAATGCACTCTTCCGCCAAAATAGGACTGCCCGCAGCCACATTGCCCACAACCGGAACTCGATCCTCCGGTATCGGCGGCGTCGTCAGTGTAATAGCCCGTCCCTTTCCGGCCCCCTTCTCAATCACACCTGCTTCCTCCAGATGCTTGAGGTGGAAATGAACCGTGGAAGGAGATTTCAGTCCCACCGCTTCTCCAATCTCCCGAACAGACGGCGGATAGCCCTGCTCCCGGACACAGGCCACAATGTAGTCGTAAATTTTCTTCTGCATATTCGATAGCTGTGTCATAGGCGTTCCTCCTATTTGGCTGCATCGGTTGTTTTTATCAGTGTATCACAAGTGCTCACAAAATGCAAACATCCGTTCCAATTTTTACCGAAAGATTTCCCGGACTTTTTCAGATATTTTGGGCAAATCCTCTTGAAAACAGTGAAAAGTTATGCTATGATATAAGCCTGTGAAAACATCGTCCATGCCGTGGCATGGCTCAATTTTGGAGGTTTGTTCCCATGAACACTTTGACTCTGGTGATTACCATTTTGCAGCTTTTGTGCGGTTTGGCCGTGATTTTGGTTGTTTTGCTTCAGTCCGGTAAGAGTGCTGGTCTGTCCGGCAGCATTGGCGGTGTAGCAGATTCCTTCCTGGCTCGGAACAAGGCAAAGACGATGGATGCCAAGTTGGCCCGCGCTACGAAGTGGATTGGTGCCGTGTTCCTGATTCTGACTTTGATCCTGCTGATCCTGCAGGGCAGAGCTGCTTAAAACGACATAAAAGCACCCATGCGAAAATCGCATGGGTGCTTTTTTTATCCGATTTTGCGGTAGAGAACGCCGGGTTTTGCCGTTACCCCATTCAGTGCCAGCAGTTCCTCTACCGTGACAAACCAATAGCCCTTCGCCTGCAGCACATCCACGATTCGAAGAGCAGCATCTATGGAGGTTGGAAAAATGTCATGCATCAATATGATGGAATTTGGCTTCACATCTTTCAAAACTTCCTGTACCACCTTTTCCGTGTTCAGAGATTCCCAATCCCGGGAGTCTACCGTCCAAGTGACCATGGGCACCGGAATCTGTGCTTTCTGCGTCTCCTGAATCGCCCCATAGGGCGGGCGCAGCCAATACGTCCCTTCCCCCAGGATCTGCCGCAGCAGTGTGTCCGTCTTTTGAATCTCCTGGGATACCACCGCGGCATCGGCAGTTGTACCCAGCCGAACATGATTCCAGGTGTGATTGCCCACCTGATGCCCTTCCGCCTTCATCCGTTCTACCAAATCCTGATTTTCCGCAATTTGCCTTCCAATCAGAAAAAACGTGGCGCTGGCTCCCCGCTGGCGCAAGCCATCCAACAGCGTGGCAGTTGTCTCCCGCTTGGGGCCATCATCAAAGGTCAATGCAACAAATTTCTCCGGTTCCGCCAGCTCAGCTTCTCCCGCAGCCGGAATCTCTGCAATTCCTTCCGACTGCCCAAGAAACAGCAGGCCTATCAGCCAAAATGCGATCCACCGTTTTCTGCCCATGTGCCACTCCGCCTCCATCCTTCCCTACGGCGTAGTTTGGCTGGGAAGGGACCGGATTACACATGCACTTTTTTGTATACGCCAGATTTAGGCAGACATTAAAGGCCGAAAACATCTATTATAGTCCTCATTTTTCCTTTATTTTGTGCTTTCTGAGCTTTCTATATGAAAACCAGCCGTCAAAAGTCTGAGTTTTTCCGGCGCGGCTGTCAGCTTCCTGTGTTGACCCTTGGAAGTTGATTGTCTATGGATCGCTGATCCATTTCAAATCAAAAAGCCCTTTGTCACGGGGACCTGGGTCCCATGACAAAGGGCTTTTTGTATGTTTGGTAAAACTTACTTTACCAGCTCGATGATGGCCGTCTCCGCAGCATCACCGCGGCGAACGCCGGTGCGCACGATGCGGGTATAGCCGCCGTTGCGCTCGGCATAGCCGGGAGCCACTTCCTTGAACAGCTTCTTGCAGACATCCTCACGGGTGATGAAGCTCATGGCCTGCCGATAGGCAGCCAGATCGCCCTTCTTGCCAAGGGTAATCATCTTCTCGGCCAGGGGCTTGATTTCCTTGGCACGAGTAAGGGTGGTCTCCATCTTGCCGTGATCCAGGAAATCGGTGACCTGCTGACGCAGCATAGCCATACGCTGGTCCGTGGTCTTGCCGAGCTTACGAGTTCCGGGCATTTGGTGTTCCTCCTTATCAGGATTTTGGTCAGCCGGGGTCATCCCGCGGCATAGAATCAGTTATTGCTATCTTCGTCGGCCAGGTGGAGGCCCATCATCGCCAGCTTGTTGATGACTTCCTCCAGAGACTTGCGGCCCAAGTTCCGGACCTTCATCATCTCATCCTCGGTCTTGGAGATCAGATCCTCGACGGTGTTGATGTTGGCGCGCTTGAGGCAGTTGAAGCTCCGCACGCTCAAATCCAGCTCCTCGATGGTCAGCTCCAGCACCTTATCCCGCTGCGCTTCCGCCTTCTCCACGACGGTGGGCTTGCTGCCCACGCTCTCAGAGAGATCGGTGAACAAGGTGAAGTGGTCGCACAGGATCTTGGCGCCCAGGGACACAGCGTCCCGAGCGGAGATGGTGCCGTCCGTCCACACTTCCAGCGTCAGTTTGTCAAAATCACTGGACGCACCCACGCGGGTGGGCTCGACCGTGTAATTGACCTTGTAGACAGGGGTGTAGATGGAATCCACAGCAATGGTGCCGATCACGTTCTGCTGGGGCTTGTTCCGGTCAGCAGGAACGTAGCCACGGCCGTGGGAGAGGGTGATTTCCATGTTCAGGGTGGCACCGTTATCCAGAGTGGCAATATGCATCTCCGGATTGAGCACCTCCACCTCACCGTCGGCCTTGATGTCGCCGGCAGTGACCTCACAGGGACCCACCGCCTCAATGTAGACGGTTTTCACGCCCTCGCTGTGCAGTTTCGTCAGGAGGCCCTTCACATTCAAGACGATCTCCGTCACGTCTTCCTTCACACCGGGAATAGTGGAAAACTCATGCTGCACACCGGCGATCTTGATGGTGGTCGGCGCGGTGCCGGGCAGAGAGGAAAGCATAATACGACGGAGCGCATTGCCCAGAGTCGTGCCATATCCACGCTCCAGAGGCTCCACCACATACTTGCCGTACGTGACATCACCCGGAGTTTCGATACACTCGATCTGGGGCTTTTCAATTTCAATCATGCAGTTACCCTCCTTCATCTTCTCATTGCGGCAATGCGAACCCGCATGCCGCCGGCAGTTCGTAACATCCTCGAGGGTATCCTCCGATTACTTGGAGTACAACTCAACGATCAGGTGCTCCTCAATGGGAGTATCGATCTCCTCGCGGACGGGAAGGCGGGTCACGGTGCCCTTCAGGGTATTCTTCTCCCGCTCCAGCCAGGGGGGCAGCAGGAACGCAGGAGCGTCCTGACCAACCAGGCGCTTGAACACCTCGGAAGAACGGCTGCTCTCAGCAACCTCGATCACATCGCCGGCCTTGACCAGGTAAGAGGGGATGTTGACCTTCTTGCCATTGACGGTGAAGTGGGCGTGGGACACCAGCTGACGGGCCTGACGGCGGGTCATGGC
>ERZ780203.1727-NODE-1727-length-14250-cov-4.093765_pt1 | contig 14250 bp, 9 predicted proteins | sample MGYA00511168_ERZ780203 | MGnify/ENA primary metagenome ERZ780203 (study PRJEB29588, sample SAMEA2156577) | human gut metagenome | biome: human gut; feature: human-associated habitat; material: faeces | place: Denmark | collected 2008/2010 ...
AGGCCCCGGTCAGGCGCAGCCGGTGGCTGATGACCCGCATGCCGCGCACCGTCAGCAGGTCACCCCGCTTTTCCCGAAAGGAATCGTCGTGGCACCGTTCATGCAGCAGCTGCCCCTCGACGGTGCGCAGGTTTTCGGCCCACTGTTGTTCGAGGTGAATCAGCGCCCACTGCCGCCGGCAAAAGCAGAAGTGCTGGATGCCGGACATCAGCAGGTAGTCGTCTGCATCCATCAGGACAACCTCTCACAGCTGACCCCGGCGGGCAGGGTGTCGTCCAGCCAGACGCGGTAGTCACTGTATTTGCGCGGGGCAGTGACGCCCTCCACCCGCTCGACATGAACGGTGTCGAACAGCTTGTGCGCAGGGGCGTTGCCGAGCTCGCTGTCGTGCTTGAAAATGATCAGCTCCCGCACTGCCATCTGGCCACGGGCCGCGCTGTGGTCATGCTCGAACATATTGAGGATGGCCTGCCACAACAGCTGCAGATCCTCCTTCGAGAAGCCGGTGACCCGGCGGGCAAGGTTTGCGGAGACAAAGCCTTCCGCTCGGTAGAGGGCATAGGGGACGATGTACTTGTGTCCCATCTCGGTGCCTTTTTTCTCCGCGTCGGCTTCGGTGGTGATGGCCACGCGGGTGATGGTGATTTCCTGCGGCAGAATGGGGTCGATGCTGCGGGCAAAGCTCAGCTGTACCGGTCCGCGCACCTGGCCGCAGTTGAGCGCGCCCTTGACAAAGGTGGTCATCACCGCGCCGAAGGTGCGGATGTCAAAAAAGTTCTGGCACATAAAGTCCCGAATTTTCCGATCAAGCTCGGGGTCGTCTTTTTTGGCGGCCTTCAGGTCCTTGCTCACGCCCAGATACTGCAACGCCTCCGCGTCGCTGCGCTGCAGGGGAACCTGATCCTTGATGTAGATGCGGTAGCCGGGATCGTCCTCCTTGACTGTTTCCACATAGTTGCGGATCTTGCGCTTGAGGCAGACATCGGTCACCAGCCCGTAGCCGGTTTCTGGGTCGACGCGGGGCATGTTGCCGGCGTCCGGGTCGCCGTTGGGATTGCCGTTCTCCACATCGAACAGGATAACAAAATCGTAGCGGTTTTTGATGGCTTCAGACATGGTTATTGTTCCTCCTTTTTGGCTTTGGCGGTGTAGCGTCTCTGGGTTTCGTGGTAGTAGCCGAGCTGGAAGGCGCTCTGCTCGGTAAGGCTCATCCGGGTGGGCAGCGTCTGGGTGATGCGGCTGCTCAATTCGGTGATCTGCTTGTCGTAGTAGACAGCCAGGCCGCCGTCCAGCTTATTCAGATGCTTCTGTGCCAGATTGATGAGCTGGGGAAAGACGATAGCGGGGGTGGCCGAAGCGGAGTTAAAATAGCGGTCCTTGATGGTGGTGTTGATGCCGGGGTTGGCGCTCTGCTGCAGCCCTTCCAGCACGGCAAACAGCCGCCCAAGCAGATAGGGCAGGTAGTTGGTTTGTTCATTGAGTTCCACGGTCAAAGCCTCCTTCATAGGTGAATCGGGTTGAAATTGTTCCAGATATTTGGTGTAGTACGCCTTGAGGATGGCCGCCTGTCCCCGGGAGACGCTTCGCTCGGCGCGGATGCGCAGCTCGACGCCGTTTAACAGGGTGGCGGGATAGAGGGTGTCGTTCAGGACGGCCAGCAGCAGGTCACCGGCAAGGCGCGGGTGCGGTTCCGGTGCGCGGCCAGGAACCTTGCGGACCGTCTCCAGCACCAATCGCCAGATAGGAAGGGTGGGGAATTTGTCGAAGCTCGGCCGGATGATTTCCAGCCGCTGGTAGTGCCGTTCCAGATTGCGCGCCAGCGCGCCGAAGCTGTTCTGCCAGAAAAAACGCACCGACAGCCGCGCGGCGTTGGGCGCCAGCCCCAGCACATAAAAACGGGTGTCGGGGCTCAGTCTGGTGTCGTCCCACTGGATCGATTCTCCTTTGGACAGGTGGTGCAGGGTGTTTAGGATGTCGTTTTCGGTATAGCTGTCGTTAAAGATACTCATAAGAAAACAATCCTGATAGGCGCTTTCGCCACCGGCTGCCCAGCAGAGAATGGTGGTGTCGCCCACCCGGCTGACACGGTTGCGGTCGGCCAGCAACGTGTTGAGCGCGGTGGTGTAGGCGAAAGCTGCGTAGTCGCTGACCGGGGCGTTGGCGCCCTGCTCGTGCTCGAAGGAGCAGAAGGCAGGGGCGTTGAAGGAAACCAGCGAGGCGCCGGAGGATTGTGCGCCCGCAACTCCCTTGATGCTGGGATGCAGGCGGGCGAGGGTGCCTGTCTGGCCGGTCACCAGACATCGGATGGGTTCAGCGTCGGCGCTGCTGTCCTCGTAATGCCGCGTCCAGGCGTCGGCGATGGCGGGGTCCTGGGCAGCAAACAGCTTGTCCAGAGAGAAGGTCAGGTTGCCACCCTTGAGCAATTCCTCCCAATCCTCCTGCAGTGCCGGGTGGCTGGCCGCCTGCGACGGGTCCCAGTGCTCAAAAAAGCGGACGATGGCGCGGGCAATCGGGGAATCGACCTCCCTTAAAAGCTGCAGGTGCAGCGCCTTGGAGGCGGCAAAGCAGTCGATGCTGCGGTCGGCCTTGCCCTTGCCGTCCACTCCCAGCAGGTAGCTGCTGGTGTCGCACAGAAAGTTTGGGCGGATACCGGAGCTTCTTTTGACAGGGGAGGGGACCCACATTTCCTGCGGCCCCAAAACGGTTTTATTTCCGCGCTGTACCTCCTGTTGCAGGTGCAGCAGCTGGAGCAGCTCTCCCTCCTCGCTCAGGAGCAGGCTGTAGCTGACCTTCTGCTTGCTCCAGCCGGGACGGTTGATCTTTCCCAGCCTTAAAAGGTCCTCATAGTATTGGGTCAGTGCCTGTAAAATCATCGAAACACCTCACAATTCTGGGTGTTCAGCACCCCGTGTTCCAGCCGGGCGCGGAAGTAGGTGGGGGTGATGGCGGCGGGGTCGCTGTAGTCGAAGTCGTACAGCATCAGCCCCAGGTCGCGGGTCTCGTCGATGGTTGGAATCGGCCCGCCCGGCCAGCGCCGGAAAGAAACCGGGAATTCCCGGCAGCCAAAGTACGGCGTGTGGAAACACTGGCCGCGCTCCATCCTGCGGGTGACGATGTCCTGGAACTTGCCGGGGTTGTCCGAGGGGGCGGCCTTGTCCGTCATCTCGAAGTGCGCCTCAATGACATAGTGCACGTCCTGCAGCAGCAGCGAGGAGCGCTGCACAATCTTCTGCGAGGTGACAAGGTAGAGCGGTTGACCGCCACCCTGCGCCGCCTGACGCACGTTGCGGCCTGAGATTTTGTCTGTGACCTCGTTGCGCCGGATGCTGACGAAGCGGATGGGGTTGAGCACATGAATCCTGTCGATGTACCACCTTAATCCGGGGTGATAATATACACTTTCGACAATGCCCCGCGCCGCCGAAGGGGTGGGGACGTCGTAACTGACGCGTTCCACCTTCAGTTCTGGACGTGAAAAAAGCGCGTACGCTCCCCAAACCTCCAGTTGTATCATAGGCAATACCTCCTTTATGATTTTAGTTATTTGTATTCTAAATATGATAATCTTAGTATAGGATGAGACGAATCAATTGTCAAGAGTAAATAGAGAAAAAAGAAGAAATTTGTTTGCATTGCCCATTAAACAATTAGTCTTCTATAAAAATTAGACAACAGATTTTGGGGTTTGCTTTTTTACAGTGAGCCGGGTATAATAAAACTGACAGCGAAAGCTGTGGATAGAAAAAGTTATTTGTACTCTAAGGAAAAGCGGCGGCAAGGAGCAATCTTGCCGCCCTTTTTCTTTGGGAATTTACGCAAACCAACCCTTTCCCATCTCCACATCCAGCGCAAGGCCGGTGCTGGAATGATAGAGGTCCTTGTCGGTCAGGATGTACGCCCCGCTCTCTGTCGCCTGCACCGCCCCGGCATCCAGCAGGCGTTTCAGGTGGTCCGGGTAGACATTGACCGCATACTGCCCCAGCTTGCGGAACAGCGACCGGCTGATAAGACCGGCGCGCAGAGATTCCACCAGAGATTTTCCTTCTCCTGTCGGAATATAGACGGTGGTGGTGGGGCTGTCGATCAGATGGAACATATTGGCAACGGCGGCAAAGGGGAAGATGCTGCCTTTATAGCCCTTTTGGAAGGCGTCCAGAATCCCTTTTTGGTCCAGCGCCGCCGAACCTTTCAGGGTGCGGTAGAAGGAGAAGTAGGATTCAATGGCCTCCGGCTGGGCGGGGTCGGCGAAGGTTTGCAGCACATGCCGGGTGGAGTCTACATTGGGGCGGATCATGGCGGGGACCTGCTGTCCTTCTAAACGGAAGATGGTGACGATGCTCTGCTCCGCGGAGGCTTTGCCTTCCCGGTTGCAGCGGCCGGCAGTTTGGATGATCGAGTCCAAACCGGCCTCCTCCCGCCAGGCGGTGGGGAAGTCCACATCCACACCCGCCTCGATCAGCGAGGTCGAGACGACCCGGCAGGGCAGCCCGTTTTTAAGCCGCTCCCGGATCTCCTCCAACAGCCCTTTGCGGTCTGCGGGACAGAGCAGGGTGGTCAGACAGTAGCTGCCTTCTTCTGGCAGCAGCGCGTACAGCTTTTGGGCGGTGGCCCGCCGGTTGACAACGCAGAGTGTTTGTGGGGAGGCCTTCAGTTGTTCCGCAAGCTCTTCCTCGGTCAGTGCACCGGCCTGCCTGAGGGTGGTGCGGCGGAAAAACTGGTACAGCGCGTCAGTGTCCGGGCAAATCTCCCGCATGGTGAGTCCGGGCGCCAGCTCGGCAAAGAGGGACTGCAGGGCAGGCTGGGTGGCGGTGCACAGGACCGCTGTGACACCATAATACTGCACCAGCTGACCAATGGCGGAGACGCAGGGGTAAAGGTAGCTGACCGGGAGGGTCTGCGCCTCGTCGAAGATGATAACGCTGTCGGCGATGTTGTGCAGCTTGCGGCAGCGGGAGGGAAGGTTGCTGTAGAGCGATTCAAAAAACTGCACTGCGGTGGTGACGATGACCGGCGCATCCCAGTTTTCAGTGGCTAGTGCCTTGCGGTAGAGGGCAGGATCCACCTCCTCTTCCGGCATAGTGTAGTCCACCCCGGAGTGGTGTTCCAGCACATTTTCGGCTTCCAGGATGTTTTCGAACACCTCCGCCGTCTGGTCGATGATCGAGGTGTAGGGGATGACGTAGATGACCCGCTTTTTCCCATGGGTGGCCGCGTGCCGCAGCGCAAAGGCCAGCGAGGAGACCGTTTTGCCGCCGCCGGTGGGGACGGTCAGCGTGTAGAGCCCATTGGGAAAGTTCTCACCGGCGTTTAAACAGCTTCGCAGGATGTCGCACCGCTTGCGGTTGAGCTCATTTTGGGGGTTCCACCAGGGCGCAATGTATTGGTCCAGCTTGTCCAGCAGGGAAGCAATCGGTTCGTAGCTTCCGCGCGGGAGGGCTCCATCCATAAATGCTTCGGTGTCCAGATAGTCCGCATCCACCAGACAGGAGTAGAGCATGCGGATATAAAAGGCCTCCGAGAGGTTGTCGAGCGGGATGTGCGAGGGACGCCTGGCTGGCGAGAGGGCAATTTCCTGCTTCCATGCGCTGTAGTCCGGGACCTTTTTCTGTTGTCGGCCATACAAGGTGCTGGTGTTCCCCGTATCGTTTTTGCCTCCGTAATCCGGCAGTCCTCCGTGGTGCCCCATGACGGCGAAGGCCGCCTCAAGCTGCCGGAGTTGGAAGGCTTCCTTGCCCCCGGCGGTGGAGTGGTCGACCTTGGGGCCGCCCTCCAGGCGGTGCTGAAATTCCCGGCTGTACTTTCCAATGTCGTGCAGCTTGCCCGCCAGCTTGGCCTGCTCACCACCCCCGAAGGGCTGGGCAAAGGCTTCGGCCAGTGCGGCAGTGCCCTGCAGATGTTCCTTTACCGTTTGCATTCGCTTCCTGTCCTCCGAAATGTGGGCAAGAAAAATTTCCGGTTGAGCCATGATGAATCTCCTCCTATCAAATCAGAAATTGGCCTTATGTACTACCACCATCTTACCACACTTCGACAACAAAGTACACAAAAAAACGAAAAAATTATTCCTTCTTTTCGTTGATATATTCCCAGATAGGGCCCTGAGCCCAACCTCCGGTTGATTTTTTGCCGCAGAATTGAAAAGACTGCTCGATTGAGCCGCCCGCTTCTCTCTGGTATAATAGGGGTAGAAGGAGGCGAGGAGCATGAAGATTAACGAAACCATTCGTTCGCGCAGAAAGCAGCTGGGCCTGACCCAGGAGGAAGTCGCCAACCGCCTGGGGGTGACCGCCACCGCGGTCTATAAGTGGGAGAGTGCCAGCTGCTACCCCGACATCACCCTGCTGCCCGCGCTGGCAAGGCTGCTGGGGGTGGATTTGAACACCCTGCTGTGTTTTCAGGAGGACTTGACCGACGAGGAGATTTCAGCCTTTGCCAATGAAGTGTTCTACAAGATGCAGCAGGAGGGCTTTGCGGCAGGCTTTGCCCTTGCCATGCAGCGGGTGCGGGAGTACCCCAACTGCGACCGGCTGCTGAGCATGATGGCAGGGATTCTCAAAGGTGGCCTACTGATGTTCGCGGTTCCACAGGAGGAGCAGCAGACCTACCGGGAGGAGATTGACCGCATTTACCGTCGGCTGCTCAACAGCGAGGACGAGGATGTTCGCCAGAGCGCCTACAGCATGATTATCTCCGACTGCATCGTTGGGGAGCGCTTTGAGCAGGCGCAGCAGCTGCTGGACGAGCTGCCAAAGCGCCGCCGGATCGATGTGGAGGAGCTGCAGGCCACCCTCTGCATCGCGCAGAAGGAGTACGCGAAAGCCAGGGAAATCCTGGAAAAGAAAATTTACTACACAATGAACAATCAGGTGATGGGGTGTTTGCTTTCCCTGATGGACATTGCGGTTCGGGAGGGGAAGATGGAGGACGCAAAGCGGCTGGCCGACATCAGCTCCAAGGGGGCAGAGGTGTTCGAGCTGTGGGAGTACAACCGCTATTCCCCCTATCTGCAGCTTGCGGTGGTGGAGCAGGACAAGGATTGCTGCTTTGAACTGCTCGACAAGATGTTCTCGCTGATGGGGCAGGATTGGAAGCTTGCCGACACGCTGCTCTACCGGGACATCCCGCAGAAAGGGGAGGTCACCGAGCTGAGTAAATTGTTGTTCGATAACATTTTCAAAACCATCCGCAAGAGCGGGGAGGCCGATTTTTTGGTGCAGGACGAACGGTTTGAGGAGTTGGAGAGGAGGTTTCGATAAAAATAAATCCCCGCTGTAACGCAAAATCGTTGCAGCGGGGATTTGCTTTGTTAAAACTTCTACTTTAAAGGGAATAGATTACCGCCGGAAATGGAAATCATAGTGTCGCACAAGGAAAAGACCTTGGCATCGTGCGAAATCAGAATCAGTGTTTTATCCGCAAACAATTGTCTCATCATTTCGATGATCATGGCGGTATAATTTTTATCGATGTAATTCAGTGGCTCGTCTACAATGTACAGATCGCACTGACGATAGATTCCCCGCAATAATTGAATCAATTTTGCTTCCCCACCGGAAAGATTGTTGCCGTGTTCCAGTAGCTCTTTGTCCGGCCCCAATCCCTGTTTATGTAAAATTTGGAGCAGGGTGTCTGGAATAGGAGCAGGATCTCCCATGGTGATATTTTCTGCAACCGTGCCGGAAAACAGCTGCGGCACAGCAGGAATAAGACAGATGTGTTTGACCAGGTCCTCTACTTTGATCTCCCGATAGTTGATGCCGTTGTAGTTGATGCTGCCCTCATAATCCTGCAGCAATCCGCAGATCAGATTAGCCAATGTTGTTTTTCCGGAACCGTTTGCGCCGACGATACCAATTTTATCGCCCTTGTGGATGGACAGTGACAGGCCGTTAAGGATTCGTTTCCCACCAACAGTATAATGGATTTTTTGAAGATCGATCTGCTGCATTTCAGAAATTGGATGGAAATTTTGGGGAGTTGTTTGAACTGGCTTTTTATATACCTCCTGAATCCGCTTTTGATACGTGTCAAATTTTGCCTTCTCTTTTGGATAATCCAGATAGAATTCAAGCGGAGACCACAGCTTGGAGTAATACAAGGACATCGAGACGACCATGCCTATTGAAATTTGTTGGTTCAAAACAAGCAGCCCACCAAAGTAGTACACGGCGACGCTGAGCAGATTGAGTAAGCCGGTGATGAGAACAAAATCGTAAGTTGTCTCGATGGAAGTGCGCTTTTTCCTCAGTGAAAAGTTGTCCCCAAAAAGTCCATCCATTCGGGCTACATACCAGTCGGAGGAGGCTGTGGTTCGCAAGGCATAGTTGCAATAGAGCATTTCTTCAAAGTGGGAATTGATCTGATCCTGCGTGTGTTCTATTTGCCTGCTCACGGCCCCCACCTTGGAGGCCAGTTTCCTGTAAAAAATTATCATAAAGGGGAAAACAGAAAAGAGAATGAGGGCATACACTACATCGATATGCAGCATGAGCAGTGCGATGGCGATCAGATAAATTCCCTGCACCCAAACTTGCACCGGTTTATTGATGATGAATGGCCGGCAATTTTCGATGTCGGAATGGAATCGTTGCAAATAGTATCCTGATCCGTTCTGGGAAAATTGTTCGCAGGGGATCTTGTTGACCTGTTGTGCGAATTCTTTTTTCTTCAGCAAAATTTTCCCGTTTTCGTAACGCTCCTGCACATAGTTGGCCGCGGATAAACAGGCTATGAATAATAGAATAATCACAAGATTCACAATGCCATAAAATTGTAGATCACCGAGGCTGTTTTGTGGAATGGCATCGATGAGCTTTTGTGTAAAAACGGGAACGAGGAGGCTGAGAAGGCGATGGAACACGACCAAGATGACATAAAGAAAAAACATGTGGGGCGAGCAGCAAGAGAAAAGTTTTTTCATGGCAGCCTCCTTTGTAAAGGATATAAAAGAAAGGTGAAGCGTAGTCTTTCTTTTATTATAATGAATTCTCCAAATGGGTTCAATAGGACAAACCCATAAAAAATTGTTGGAGGTTTATACAGAACTCCCGAAAGAAAGGACACGCTTTTTATAGGGAAGGGAGAACTGCCTTTTTGGCAAAGAATTTCTCCGGAAAAGTTTCCCGCAGCCCTACCATTCCCCCCAAAAACATAGTATAATAAAAAAGAAGGAACGAAAAAAGGACCTTATGGCGCTGCTCATGGGAGCGCTTGTGAAAAGAAAGAGAGGTCAACTGATGAAAATATTGATTGTTGGCGGCGTAGCTGCCGGAACCAAGGCTGCGGCGAAGCTCAAACGCCTCAATCCGGCTGCGGACGTCACCATTCTGACCAAGGGGAAGGACATCTCCTACGCGGGTTGCGGACTGCCGTACTATGTCGGCGGGCTGATCCCGGAAAAGGAGGATCTGATCGTCAATACACCGGCGAAATTCACCGCCCTCACCGGCGCTAAGGTGCTGGTGGAGCGGGAGGTCACCGCCCTGGACGCGCAGAAAAAGGAGCTGACTGCCCACAATCTGCGCACCGGCGTGCAGGAAAACTACGACTATGACGAATGCATCATCGCCTGCGGCGCTTCCTCCATTGTGCCGCCGTTGCCGGGCGTTTCGTTGCCGGGCGTCTTCACCATGCGCACCCCGCAGGACGCCATCGAGCTTCGGGAATATCTGGAGCAGACCGGAGCCAAGCGCGCGGTTGTTGCCGGCGGCGGCTTCATCGGCCTGGAGGTTGCGGAAAACCTGATGCAGAAGGGCCTTGCGGTCACCGTTATCGACATGGCCGACCAGATCATGCCGGGCTTTGATAAAGACATGGCCGACTATGCCAGACGTCATTTGGAGAGCAAGGGAATCAAGGTTCGCCTGAACACCCGCCTGGAAGCGGTGCTCGGCGAATCCAAGGCGGAGGGTATCCGCGTGCCGGATGGCGAGATCAAGGCGGACGTCGTTGTGATGTCGCTGGGCATTCGCGCCAACACCGCCTTCCTCAAGGACACCGACCTTGAGATGATGCCGAACGGCACCATCGTGGTCGACAGCCAGATGAAGACCAGCCTCGAGCACGTATGGGCGGCGGGCGACTGCGTCAGTGTTGTGAACCGCATCACCGGCGAGCGCACCTGGGCCCCGATGGGTTCCTCCGCAAACATGGAGGGCCGCACTCTTGCCGAGGCTCTCTGCGGCGAGGACAGCAATTTCCCGGGCGTTTTGGGTACTGCGGTGGTCAAGCTCCCAGAGCTCAACGGCGGCCGCACCGGCTTAAACGAGGAGGCCGCACGCAAGGCTGGCTACGACGTCGTTTCGGTCGTCTCGGTTGTCGACGACAAGGCGCACTACTATCCGGGTGCCAGCACCTTCATCATCAAGCTGATTGCGGACAAGGCTTCCCGCAAGCTGCTGGGTGTACAGGTACTGGGCAGCGGTGCGGTCGACAAGGTGACCGACGTCGGCGTCGTTGCGCTGACCATGGGCGCCACCATCGACCAGCTGCAGAACATGGACATGGCCTATGCGCCTCCGTTCTCGACCGCGATTCACCCGTTTGTCACCGCCATCAATGTGCTCAAGAACAAGATGGACGGCAGGGTGGACACTTTCACCCCAATCGAATTTATGCAGGGCAAGGCGGCGGACTACCGCATCATCGACACCGCCCTGCTGCCGAAGATTTCCGGTGCGCCTTACGTCGATCTCACCGCCGTCAACGGCGAGGTCAAGGGCCTGGGCAAGGAAGAAAAGCTGCTGCTGGTCTGCGACAAGGGCAAGCGCGCCTACCTGCTGCAGAACCGCCTGCGCCACTTCGGCTACACCAACACCAAGGTGCTGGAGGGCGGCCTGACCGTCAACCAGATGCCAAAGCAGGAGGGCAAGGTCACCGTCAGCGCCGAGGACATCAAGCGGGTCAAGGCGTGGGGCTTCTTACATAACAAGGGAACCGACTGCTTCAACGCCCGCATCATCACCCGCAACGGCAAGATCACCGCGGAGGAGAGCCAGTGCATCACCGAGGCTGCCCGTCTGTTCGGCAGCGGCGAGATCGAAATGACCTCCCGTCTGACCATCGAGATCCGCGGTGTTCCGTACGACAAGATCGACGACCTGCGCGCCTTTGTAGCGGAGGCGGGTCTGGAGACCGGCGGCACCGGCTCGAAGGTTCGTCCGGTTGTGGCCTGCAAGGGAACCACCTGCCAGTACGGCCTGCTCGACAGCTTCGATCTGTCCCAGAAGATTCACGAGCGCTTCTACAAGGGCTACGAGGGCGTCAAACTGCCGCACAAGTTTAAGATTGCGGTCGGCGGATGCCCGAACAACTGTGTCAAACCAAACCTCAACGATCTGGGCATCGTCGGCCAGCGCATCCCGCAGTTTAACGCGGAGCTCTGCCGCGGCTGCAAGGTCTGCCAGGTCGAGAACAACTGCCCGGTCGGCGCGGCGAAGGTGGTCGACGGCATGCTGCAGATCGACAAGGACATCTGCAATAACTGCGGACGCTGTGTCACCAAGTGCCCGTTCAAAGCGATGCCGGACGGCCAGTACGGCTACCGCGTCTACATTGGCGGACGCTGGGGCAAGAAGGTTGCCCAGGGCCGGCCGCTTGATCCGGTATTCACCTCCGAAGAGGAAGTGCTGAGCATCATCGAGAAGGCGATTCTGCTCTTCCGCGAGCAGGGCGAGACTGGCGAGCGCTTCTCCGACACCATTGAGAGACTGGGCTTCGAGAATGTGCAGCAGCAGCTTCTCAGCGACGACATCCTCTCCCGCAAGGACGAGATCATCGGTGCCAAGCTCCACCTGGTCGGTGGTGCCACCTGCTAGGCGGCATGATGCCGCATCCAAACGCGTAGACGGCTTCTGATAATCGAAGCTTAACGTTCTCGCGCAGGTCGCTTGCCTTCGGCTACGCTCGTAGGTGCGAAGTCAGTACCCGGACGGCAAGAAGCCGCGCTCAAACGCGTTGTCGGCTTCTGATAATCGAAGCCTGACGTTCTCGCGCAGGTCGCTTGCTTTCAGTTGGCAGGTTGAGCCTGCACCCAATTCGCGTGGGTAGTTTCTATGAAACGGCAGTTGCTACCTCGCGGAAAGGGAGCGTTTGCTTGTAGACTATGATTTACTCCGCTTGTAGATTTCTGCCGCCCTCCATGCGGAGGGCGTGGGTAGAAATTGCGGGGGCGCGGAAAGAGAGATACTCCCCTTCGAGCTTCGCTCAACCGAAGACAGGCAAAAACAACAGTATCCAATTGCCTGCGGGCAAGCAAAAGAGGAGAGGGCAAACGCCCTCTCCTCTTTGATTATCCCCGCTTCTTCTTTTTCCTTTTGTAAGCAGACCTGCAGATGATGGCGATGCAGGCAAAGACAAAGACGCTGCAGAAGATCAGCTTGCCGCTGCCTGTATCACATCCTGCGTACAACAGCAGCACCCCCACCGCGGTAAAGGCGATCAGGAACAACAAAATGATTCCTTGAAAGACCCGCTGTGTCCTTTTGGAAAAAACCTCGTTGTCCGTCCCCCAGATGCTGACCTGTAGAAGAAAATCTAATAAATCCGATAACATGCCGCCCTTCCTCCTTTGCCGCGTTTTCTGTTTTTATATTAGCACATCCGAAGCCGAAAAGCGAGCGCCTCTTTTCTGTTCGCAAAAAGTTTACGTATGATGTCAAAAAAGAGCTGGACTTCAAAGGTTCCCGCCGCTATAATAAAAGGAAAAACAGAAGGAGGCGCTGTGTCATGAATCTGACCCTTTCTTTGCTTCAGCAGATTCTTTCCCTCCCGCAGGAGGAGACGCTTGTTCCGCTTGACCGCTTTTTTGCCTCGCGCGACGAGCGGGAACTGCAGCTGCTGGGTTTTCTGCCGCCGGATGAGGAGGAGAAAAATCCCCGCCTTGCCGCCCTCACCTTTGATAGCCTGGACTATCAGGAGGATTGGGAGGCGGAAGAAACCCGCCCTCGCCGTAGCCGGCCGCAGACCTACCGCCAGATGCTGACCCAAAAACAGCAAGGGCCCTGCCACCGGCCGTCCCTGCTGGACTCTCTTTCCAAAATCAGTCTTGGAAAGAGAGAAATCGAAGTTGTCGGAGGTTCCGGCAACAGCATCGGGGAGGAAGAAACGCTGCTCATCGCGCGTTTTCTCAAAGCCGGCGTCAAGGCCGGGCAGATGGGCGGGGAGTTTTCCCATCTCTATCTGCACTTTTTAAACCTCGACATTCCCTGGCAGGAGCTGCTGCCGCTGGCCAAAACGGCTTCCCAAAACCCGAGCGATCCGGTGCGCCTGATTCCAAGAAAGGAAAGTGAAAAGGTCCCCGCACGCAAGCGCATGACCCTCTCGGTGGGGATGAAGGAGCGCGCCTATACCTGCACCGTCGAGGGCAGGGAGCACCATTTTTGGATTGAGCAGGTGCAGCTCTATGATTTGTGGAGCGACCAGGTGGAGAGAATTCGCGACTGGAAGGAAAGTGGAAAATGTTCGGAGGAGGAATTGCGGCAGCTCAAATGGTCGTGGGAACGAACCGCTGCAAAACTCTGTCCTAAAGGTAAACGCCTGCCGCTGATTGTTTACGAAAGCGAGGAGGACATCCAGCTCGACTTCTATGACCGGCCCTATCTGAACAGCCTAGTTCTGACACGCAACAGAGATACCGAGCTGGGAATGAGCGGCGATAAAGAAGAGAAAGGCCCGCATGGCATTCGCCCCCGCTATGCGCCGCTGCAAACACCGGTTGACCCGGACGCGCAGAAGGTTGAGGTCGAACTGCTCAATGCCTGGCTGCCGCGGGAAAATCCGGAGATTGTATTATAAAAGAAAAGGACAGCAGCTGCTGTCCTTTTCTTTTAATCCTGTAGGAAAAATACTGCCCCCGAGCAGTCCAGCTTGCAGGAGAGCCGGTCGCCCACCTTCCAGTCGGGGCGCCGTTCAAAGGTCTTTTGAAAGGTGAGGGAATGGTGGCAGAAGGTGACGGCGGTCTGCGCACCTCGGAACTGGATATCCCTTACCTCTACGACAAAATCTCCCTCCTGTTCCGGGTGCAGGGCCGAACAGCGCAGCATCATCTCGTACCGGCCGTCCGGCAGGGAGGGGGCGGGGACGGCAAAGGACAGCTCTTGGCAACGGAAGAGATGGGCGCTGATCTGCCCGCTCAGGTAGACACAGTCTCCAAAGTAGTCGGCTACCCGCCGGTTGACCGGATGGTCATAGACTTCCTGCGGCGTGCCGGTCTGGGCGATCTGCCCGCCAAACATCACCGCCACCCGGTCG
>ERZ780203.1743-NODE-1743-length-14118-cov-4.879542_pt1 | contig 14118 bp, 10 predicted proteins | sample MGYA00511168_ERZ780203 | MGnify/ENA primary metagenome ERZ780203 (study PRJEB29588, sample SAMEA2156577) | human gut metagenome | biome: human gut; feature: human-associated habitat; material: faeces | place: Denmark | collected 2008/2010 ...
GGGGCGCAGTCCCGGGCTTGCGGACGCGCGCATGCGGACTGCTCCCGGCGTTCGGTTTCCGATCCGGCAGCCGGACTTACGGAGCGGCTCCGCGGCTGCGGATTCACGTGCGGACGGAGATTTGCCGTCATGCCCGACGCGGCGAGTTCGGCGTCCAGTCCCATGCGTTTTATGCGGTCGCTGAGAAACCGGTACGCCTCGTTGATTTCCTCGAAACGGGGCGCGTTCTCTTCCCCGCCGAGATCGGGATGGTATTGTCTTGCAAGCGAACGGTACGCGAGTTTTATGTCCTCGTCGCTCGCGTCCATGGTTATTCCGAGTGTGGCATAGTAGTTTTTCACCCGCTTATTTTACTATATTCTCCGGCGTATGTCAAGCGTGACCGCCGCGCAAAAAGGCGCCCGCGGGAGCGGACGCCTTTTCCGACTGAAGTTTGAGGTTTTCTTTAAGGCTTACGCCTTCTCTTTGGGCTTCCTGAATGCGGGAAGCACCATGAAGATGAATATCACGACCGCGCCTGCGACGAGTACGATGCTGAGCACGACGGGTATCGCGATCCATGCGTTGTTGATCGTCGAAACCGTCGTGATTCCGGCGGTGTTGACGAATACGTACAGCTGATCCTTTGCGGATTCCTGTATCTTCATCAGGCCGTAGCCGCTGCTGTTGTCCATGCCCTCGATGGTATCCAGTGAGCCGGAACCGAGGAACATATCCAGACCGGCGCGGACGCTGCACGACATACTGTCCGAACCGAATGCGTCGGTGACGATTCTGCCCTCGAAGCCCCACTCGTTGTGAAGCACTTCGGTAAGCAGACCGTAGTGAGCCGCGGTGTGCGACGTACCGATGGAGTTGTACGCGGTCATGATGCCGGTGCCGCCGTTCAGGATGCTGTCATCGGCATTTGTCGCGGTCTCGCATATGATCTCGTAAGGACGGAGATAGATCTCGCGCATTGCCTGCTCGTTCAGCCAGGTATGCACGCCGCTTCTGTTGGTTTCCTGGTCGTTGACCGCGAAGTGCTTGGTGTAGACCGCGACGCCCTTATCCTGCAGGCCGCTCGTCTGAGCCGCGCAGATGTATCCGGCAAGCAGGCTGTCCTCACTGTAATATTCGAAGGAGCGGCCGCCGAAAGGACTGCGGTGCAGGTTGGTGGAGAAGCCGTAGATAGCGGACACGTTGTTGGCGAGCGCTTCGTCGGCGTAGACCGAGCCCATTTCATACGCGAGGTCGGTATCGAAGGACGACGCGGTGATGGGCGCGCTGGTATAGCAGTTCGCGTCTATGTCGGAGACGAGGTCGTGAAGGCCTTCGGCGCCGTCCATATCGACCGCGAAGTTCTTGCCTATCGAGCTGATTGCGGGGTTCTGCCAGCCGCAGTTGCAGGTAAGATTCTGAAGCTCGTTGAAGCTCATCTGGGAGATAAGAGTATCCCATCTGTCGTCGTCGTAAGGCACGCCGACGAGATCGGCGCATACGAGCTGCTGAGCCTGCGACAGGGGCAGCGCCGTATATCCGCTTGCGGGATCCTGGTAATTGCCTTCGCTGTCGGCAAACTCGCCGGTGTATTTACCGGTTTCGGGATTATAGCCTTCGAGCGTAGCGCCGTAAAGCTTATCCGTCAGTCTGGTCTTCGTGAAGTCGTCGGGCGTGTTCATCGCCTGGCTTGCGGCATAACTATCGGGGAACGTATTCGCGAAGTCGGCGCGTGTCATATCGTCCTCGCCCGGCGTGTAAGCGCCGTCGCCGCGGTTGACGTCGTCAAACTGGTTGGTAGCCGTCTGATGATCCGAATCACGGTTGTTGTCGCCGCTGAACACTATTTCGCTTGACAGATTGTATGTCCAGCTCAGTACGTCGCTGTCCGAGGTGTTCGCCCAGCAGTGCGCGCCGTATTTACCGAAATCCACATAGAAGCGGTAATCGCCGGCTTCGAGCACATACGCTTTTTCGTCCTGCCAGTCGTAGGATGCGAGCTGATCGCGGTTGATCGTCAGCGTCACGGTTTCCGAAGCGCCCGGAGCGATTTCGGCCGTCTTGTCGAAGGCGCCGAGCACGACCTTGGACTTCTCGAGGCCGCCGTCGGTGTAAGGAGCTTCGTAGTAAAGCTCGACGGGAGTGCGCGAAGCACGAGTCTCGCTTCTGTTCGTCACGGTCACGTTGAACGTGAACTCGTTGGTCGAAGAGTTATATGCGGGCTCGCCTTCGAACGCGATGTCGAAATCCGCATACGACAGGCCGTATCCGAAGGGATACTGCACGATTTCGTCGTAGTTCGCGAAGTTGAACGTCTTGGTCGTGGACTGACCCTTGCCGTCCGTTTCCATGCCCATATACGCATGGTAATTGTCCGCGGTTACGGTCACACCCTCGGCGGCAGCGGTTTCGTACCAGCGGTAGCCGACGTAAATACCTTCCTGATAGTGCAGATATTTGAGGTTGGCCTGACCGTTGACGTCGGTATACGTGAAGTCGCCGAAGTTATAATACGACGGAGCGGACTCCACTTCGTACGCCCAGGTGTCGGACAGTCTGCCCGAAGGAGATATCTGACCGGTGAGCGCCTGTGCGACCGCTCGGTTACCCGTCGAGCCGGGCATGCCTATCCACAGCACCGAGTCGATATTACCCGTGCCGTCGCTGCCGGCAGCGCCGTCGACGAATTCGAGCTCAATGGGCATGGGAGTGTTGACGAGCAGAATGACGTGCTCGTAGTTGGCTTTGACGTAATCGACGAGTTCGCGTTCCTGGGGCATAAGTTCGAGATAATGATATCCCGCTGCGCCGCCCTGGTTCATGTCGCCGCGTCCGGACTCGTACGGCGTCATATCCATGACCGCATCGCTGCCCTCGCCGCCCGCGCGTCCGACGACGAGTATCGCCGTGTCGCTGTAACTCTCCGCGCTCGTGCGCGCCGCTGCGTATCCGTCGTAATCGAGCGGTACGTCGACGATGGAGTGCGTCGAACCCTGCATGTCCGTGACGCTGCCCGCATTGGCGCCGGCGTCGCCCGTCAGGTCGGAATAGAAGTCCCAAAGCTCGTCGTTGACTTCTACGTTCACCTCGGCAAGCGCATCCTTAAGATTAAGGAAGTCGCTCGAATCCCAGTTCCATCCGCCGGCCGAGCCCGTACCGAGATACAGCTGTTTTGCGGACAGCGCGCCGAAGAGGTTGACCTTCGTCGTGCCTTCGGGAAGCGGGAGCGTGTTGCTCTCGTTCTTCATCAGCACCATACCACCGGCTTCCTGCTCGACGGTATACTCGTTCGCCGCGGCGATGACCGCGTCCGTATCCGCGCTTCTGTCGCGGAAGAACAGACCGATCATGGACGAATACGTCGCGCAGAGCACGTCGACGACTATCGCTATCGCTATGAGCAAAACTATGAGCACGATACCGATGATGCCGACTTTCTTGCTTCTCTGTTTCATGATTTCCTCCTTTTATAGAAGTATAAAATTTTTTGCCCGGGTTTCCCCGTGTGCTTTTCAATTATAAAACCGCGGCGGAGCGGTTTCAATAATAACGGAAAAACAGGGGGTTGAAACAGAGTGAGCGGACAAGCGTGCGGACGAACGGCGTGCAAAAAGGAACGAACGGCGGGGACGAAAACCGCTTATTCTTCTTTGTTTTCGCGCCGATTGCAATGTTGCGCCCGAAAAACTCGGAAGAGTTTTTCGGTGCTCGCATTGGCGCGAACGCCAACGGGGTCTTATTCCTTGCGCACCGCTAACGCTCGCCGTCGGCGTGCGCAAGGAAGGTTAATAAAAGAAAATACCGGCGCGAATGCGTCGGTATTTTCCTGCTTGAAGTTTTTGCTTTTTCTTTTATTCGGTTGCCGTCACGGTCTGAGGGTTCCTGATGGCTTCCTGCATAGCGAGTATGACCAGGCCGCAGGTGCCCGTCTGTCCGGAAGCGATCGTGATCGTCTTGCCGTTACCGTCCACAGCCGTAGGCCAGCCGCTTTCGTTGACGTCGACGGAGATAGCCATTATCTCGTCCAGCGTCCATCCGGTGAACTGATTGAGGAACACGTTGGACATACCTGCGTTGACGTATGTCTGATATTCCTCGTTGTCCGATGCGGAATCGGCTGCCGGAGCCGCGGACGTAACGTTCCAGATGCTGTTGTTCCGGTCAACGTCGAACGTGACGGTTGCGCCCCAATGGTCGCCCTCGTACTTCGTTATCTGTCCGGCGCTCGGTCCGGTGCCGGCGACCTCGAAGCTCGTCGTGTAATGACACTTGTATGTGCCCGTATACGTTCCTTCCTCGAGAGAGTAACCGCCGCATGCGCTTATGCAAACGACTGCAAGCGCGAGCGTCAGTACAAGCACTGCCGCGACTGCGGCGCTTCTTAACTTTTTCATAACATTCTCCTGAAAAATTTTTTCGCAAAAACCTTTCGCTTCAGTCGAATATATGATAATACGGCAGGCGCGCTTTTTCAATACAAAAGGAACAAACGGCGCGTGAAAGTCAAAATCATGCGGCGCGGAGCCGCGAGCGGCGCGTCAAAGGGAACGAACGGCGCGTCAGAGTATAACCGAGCCGCCGCCGCGCAGCAGTTCGAGATACCGCGCTTTTATCGCCGTGACCTTACGGCGGGACAGCGGCAGAACTTCGCCGTCCGTAAGCTCGACGTCGGACACGAGTATGCGCGAAATGAAACGGTAATTCACGAGTATGCCTTTGTGTATGCGGATAAACCCCTTGGGCCCGAGATCTTCTTCCAGCTTTTCCATGGAACGGTTGACGTTTATGGTTTCCTTTTTTCCGGCAAGGTGTATGAGCTGCGTTTTGCCGTAGCCCTCGAAATATTTTACATCGGACAGCGGAACGTTCATGATTCCGCTCTTGCTCAGCACGGTTACTGTACCTCCCTTGCGGCTTTCGAGCACGGCGAGGTAGTTGTTTATGACCTTGCTAAGATCGCCGAGGAAGTTGGACTTTCTTATGAAATCGAAGGGACGCACTTTGAATGCGTCGAACACCCTGTCCTCGCGCGCGGAAACGTAGACGATTTCCGTCCTGTCGTTGTTTCTGCGCAGGCGTTCGCCGAACTCGATACCGTCGATTTTAGGCATTTCGATATCCAGAAAGAGCAGGTCGAAAATGCGCAGCTTCATACTGCGCCAAAGCGGCTCGGCAGAAGTGAACGTTTCGATTTCCACGCTCACTCCGCGCTTGGCAAACGCGGTCCTGACCGCGCTCAGCATTATGTCCACTATGTTTTCTTCGTCGTCGCAGATCGCAACCCTTATCGATTCCATATATCCTCCGTGCCGCCGGCGCCGCTTTGCAAATTATTAAGACCCCCCCCCGTCGGTTCGGACAGTATTGCGCTGACGACGAACCTGCCGTGCTCGGCTTTATACTCCACGCTGCCGTTATGCGCGTCCACTATGCCCTTGACGACTTTGGTGCCGTAACCGTGAGCGTCCTTGTCCTTCTTGCTCGTAATGAGCGTGAGCGAGCGGCGCTCATGCTCCGACGCCACGGCGTTTTCCACCGTCACGAACAGCGTTTTGTTTATCAATTTCAGTCCGAAAACAACCGTTCTGTCCTCCACCTCCGGATTGCGTTCCAGATACTCGATCGCGTTGTTGAGCAGATTGAACAGCAGCGAGCACATGTCAGTGTCGGCGAACGCGGTTTCCGCCGGCACGGCGATCTCGTAGTCTATTTTGATGCCCGAGCGCGCGGCCTTGTCCAGCTCCACGTTCATGACCGCGCTGACCACGCGGTTGCCGCAGTCCACGTACGACAGCGACGGAAGCAGCCGCTCCGAATATTCGGAAAAGTAATCGTTCAGCTTTTCGTATTCCCCGCGCTCCAGCATCAGCTTCATCATGGTATACTGATTGCGCAGTTCGTGGCGCAGACGGCGCATCGCCTCGATATTGGCGGCGGAAATGCGCATGGTCGTGGCGTCCGTTTCGCGCAGAAGACTGTCGGCGCGTCGGCGGTTGCTCTCGCACACGGCGCGGCTGATGGCGAACACGCTGTAATACGCCGTCAGCAGAATAACGAGAAGTATTATGCTTATAACCACGTTTGCCGCGGAATTGACGTCGAAGAAATTGGTAATCACCCAGAATACGACGCACGCCGCCGCGGCGACGCAGACAATCCCGAGGCTCGCCAGCACCGTTTCTTCCAGCCGGCTGAGCGAGAACACTTTGAAAAACGCCACGCAGGCGCCGATAATAATGACGACGAGGGTCACCATTATCCATTCCATTTCGCCCAGCCCGATCCCGAGAGAAGATATGAGGTCGAGCATGGAAAAACAGCACACCAGCGCCACGCATATTACGGCGAAGTACGAAACGCCTATCGCCACCCGGGTGGAAGCGCGGTATCTGCACACGAAAATAAGCCACAGCGCGGTCAGTGTGCCGCCGCACAGCTGCGACATATATTTGTCTACGAAAATAACGTAGCTGAGCGCGCACAGACAGTTCATTACTATGACCGCGACGGCTATCTTGGCCGCGAGTACGGCGACGTCTTTCGGCCGGCGGATATGTATATCCTCGGCCAGCAGCGGGACGAACGCCGCAATCAGATTGTTTACCACCAAAGCTATGACCCCGAATCTGAGCCCGCCGTAAAAATCCACAAAATAATTCATCATCACTCCCTGTTCTGCTTTGTTACAAGTACGCGAAGAGGCGCAAAAGTCAACGCATACGGAACAAACGGCGTGTGAAACGCCGCAAACGGCGGAACGGAAAAACGGTCTTCTCTTACCCAAGAAGACCGTTTTTCCTGCACATACTTAAAAACTTCCGTGCCCGGATCCGCCCTGCGCTTATCCGTCGTCCCGTCCGGGGCCGTATGCCGCCGACCGGAACGCACGCGCCGCGGCAGAACCGCTGACGGACGCACCACCGCGCCGTCCGCGAATGCCCTCCGTCATCCGCCATCACGTGTAATAAATATACTACATCGCCGCACGTTTGTCAATCCCATTGCGCAGGTTCCGGCCAATTTTCACATGCCGTCACAAAACAGTCATAAAATTTCGCGTGCCGAAATATGCAAAGTCGCGCATTTTCGACATAAAACGCGCAAAAAACGCAATGCCGAAAAATTGCTTGACAAATTTTCTGCGTACGGATATAATAGTTATATTGCGGAGTGAGAGCATAAACGGAATCTCCGCATTTTTACTATTGACAAAACGCGACCGGCCGCGCAGGGGTGAGCGGCGGGCACGTACGTAATTCACACAGGTGGTGGAAACCATGAAAAAGAAGCTGTCCGAACTCAACAAGGAAGAGTTCAACAATTTTCACGAGAACAAAGTACACGGCGACGCGCTCAAGCCCTTCGCCAAATACTCCATGGTCATCGGCGATAAGATGCCGTCCTATGCGGCGCACTGGCACGACGAAATGGAGATCATAAAAGTGCAGAAAGGTTCGGGCTCCGTCTGCATCGACGACAAATGGTTCTCGGTACACGAGGGCGATATTCTCTTCGTCAATCCCAAGATCATACATTCGTTTGCGCGGTTCAAGAAGGAAGAGATGTTCATCGAGTCCATCGTGTTCAACCTGCACAGTCTGGAAAGCACGAACGCCGATTCGTGCACGATAAAATATCTCGCGCCGATAATCAACGGACAGTATCTCGTCACGCGTATCATACGTACCAAGAATCCGGATTATCACGTATTCGACGAAAACATGACGACGATCATGCAGGCGTATAACGACGGCATTCCGGGCTGGGAAATGGCGGTAAAGGCAAATCTGTTCTGGCTGTTCTATCATCTCTATCGCCTCGGGCTCGTGCATAAGTCGCGCAATATCGACGAGAAGCAGGAGAGCGATTCCATCCAGCCCGCGATCGAATATATCAGAAGCAACTACGCCGAAGAAATTTTCATTCACAAACTCGCGACGCTGTGCGGATACAGCGACACGTATTTCATGAAGCTGTTCAAAAAGACGACGGGCATGACGTGCGTGGACTACATAAACGGCGTGCGACTCGCGCAGGCGGCTAACCACCTCATCGCGTCGAGTTCGAGCATAATCGACATTGCGCTTGCGGTGGGATACAACAACGTATCTTACTTCAACCGCCAGTTCAAATCCGTTTACGGCATGACGCCGAAGGAGTACCGCCGTCAGGGCCGCGAAGCCGCGGGCGAAATACGTACCCGTTCGGTACGCTCCGCATACGCGGGCAGGGATCACGGCATCTGATAAAACGACGTAAGCTAAAAGGCTTTCCGACCGGAAAGCCTTTTTCTTTATGATGAATTTTTCCCTTAAAGCGCACCGGCGCGAAACGATAAGTCGCCGTATATAAGCGCCGGGCCGCGGAATCAAATCACGGAAAACTCCGGACGCCGAACGGCCGGCCGACGCGCGACATCGTTTTCGCGTCGCTTCCGTCGATTACAGCGTGATGCCGAATACCGTCGGGAAAAGCGCGAGCACGAGAACGCCGAGCGCGATGCGGTATACGCCGAATATCTTGAAATCGTGACGGCGGACGAACTTCATCAGGAACTTAATCGCCAGCATGGAAACGACGTAAGCCACCGCCATTGCCGCAAGCATGACCGCGACCTGCATGACCGTGAAAGTGCTGCCGTCGATAAAGTACTTGACGATACGGAAGCCGCTCGCCCCTATCATGACGGGAATGGCGAGGAAGAACGTATATTCGGCGGCGACCGAGCGCGAACAGCCTATGAGCATGGCTCCGAGTATGGTCACGCCCGAGCGCGACGTGCCGGGGATCAGCGACAGCACCTGTATGATACCGATGATCAGCGCGTGCCGGTACGTCAGCGCGTCCACAGTCTGCACCGTGAACGTGCGCCGGCGGTTCCGGATTTCGAGGACGATGAACAGCACGCCGTACACAATGAGCATGGCGGCGATGACCGCGTAGTTATAGAGGTGCTCTTCCATCCAGTCGTCAAACAGCAGTCCGGCGACGGCGGCGGGCAGACAGCCCACGATGACCTTGCCCCACAGACTCCACGTGCTCTTCTTCTCTTCCCTCGTCTTCTGACGCGAAACGGGATTGAGTCTGCCGAAGAAACAGGTCAGCACGGCGAGTATGGCGCCGAGCTGTATAACGACCATAAAGACGTCGTTGAATTCGGGCGTGAACACCTCGGGCGCCGTAGTCGGAAATATCTGATCGAACAGCAGCATGTGTCCGGTGCTGCTTATGGGCAGCCACTCGGTTATGCCCTCGATGATGCCTATTAAAATTATCCGTATCCATTCGACAAACGTCATTTGTTATCCCTCTTGCGTTCCGACATTGCCCTTCCCTCTCCGTTTTGCGTAAATTAACGACATTATTTGATGATCTTCGAAACGACGCCCGAACCGATCGTTCTGCCGCCTTCGCGGATAGCGAAACGAAGCTGCTCTTCCATAGCGACGGGAGCGATAAGCTGAACTTTGATCGTCACGTTGTCGCCGGGCATAGCCATTTCGCGGCCGTCGGCGAACTCGATGGTGCCGGTGACGTCGGTCGTTCTGAAATAGAACTGAGGACGGTAGCCCTTGAAGAAGGGGGTCTTACGGCCGCCTTCGTCTGCTTTCAGCACGTAGATCTGGCCTTCGAACTCGGTGTGCGGGGTGACGGTCTTGGGCTTAGCGAGGACCTGGCCGCGCTCGATGTCCTTACGCTCTACGCCGCGGAGCAGGATACCTGCGTTGTCGCCTGCCTGAGCGAAGTCGAGGGACTTTCTGAACATCTCGATACCGGTAACGACAGAGGTCTTGGTCTCTTTGAGGCCGACGATCTCGACGGGTTCCTGAATCTTTATCTGGCCGCGCTCCACTCTGCCGGTTGCGACGGTGCCGCGACCGGTGATCGTGAACACGTCCTCGACGGGCATAAGGAAGGGCTTATCCACGTCGCGCACGGGCTCGGGGATGTAGGAGTCAACCGCATCCATAAGCTCGAATATGCACTTGCACTCGGGGCCGTCCACGTTGCCTGCGGTAGCGGCTTCGAGAGCCTTGAGGGCGGAACCTCTGATGATGGGAGCGTCTTCGTCGAAGCCGTTGGACGAAAGAAGTTCGCGGAGCTCCATCTCGACGAGGTCGAGAAGCTCGGGGTCGTCCATCTGGTCGCACTTGTTAAGGAATACGACGATCTTGGGCACGCCGACCTGACGGGCGAGCAGGATGTGCTCCTTGGTCTGGGGCATTGCGCCGTCGGTAGCTGCGACGACGAGGATTGCGCCGTCCATCTGAGCCGCGCCGGTGATCATGTTCTTGACATAGTCGGCGTGACCCGGGCAGTCCACGTGAGCGTAGTGACGCTTTGCGGTCTCATACTCGACGTGAGCGGTGTTAATCGTGATACCTCTTGCCTTTTCCTCGGGAGCCTTGTCTATATCCTCATACTTCATCTTCTGAGAAAGTCCCTTAGCGGCCAGAGTCATCGTGATAGCTGCGGTAAGCGTGGTTTTGCCATGGTCGACGTGACCGATGGTACCGATGTTTACGTGCGGCTTGCTGCGGTCAAATTTAGCCTTTGCCATATTTTGTTTCCTCCATTAAATTTTGAAATAAATTCTTCAAACGCCCTTACATTATATATGAATTCGCTGATTTTGTAAAGGGTTTTGACTGTTTTTTACGATTTTATCGCGCGGATCAGTTCTTCTTCGCGCGTTCGCCGATGATCTTGTCGGCGATATTCTTGGGCACTTCGGAGTAGTGATCGAAAGTCATCGTGTACTGACCTCTGCCCTGCGTGTTGGAGCGGAGCGCGGTCGAGTAACCGAACATCTCGGAAAGAGGTATTTCGGACTTGATGACCTGCGAGCCGTTGACGATCTCCATACCCATCAGGTTGCCGCGGCGGCGGTTGACGTCGCCCTGCACGGTACCGAGGTACTCTTCGGGAATGACGATCTCCACGCGCATGATAGGCTCGAGAATGACGGGGTTGGCCTTTGCCACGCCTTCCTTGAACGCAAGCGAACCTGCGATGTGGAACGCCATTTCGGACGAGTCGACGTCGTGATACGAACCGTCGTAAACTGTGGCTCTGAAGTCCACGGTTTCGTAGCCGGCGAGCACGCCGCTCATTCTCGCTTCCTGAATACCTTCGTTTATAGGCTGTATGAATTCCTTCGGAATGGAACCGCCCACGGTCTTGTCCACGAATTCGTAACCGGCGCCCGGCTCGAGAGGCTCGAACGTGACCTTACAATGACCGTACTGACCTTTACCGCCCGACTGCTTGATGTACTTGCCTTCGGCATCGACGGTCTTGCGGAACGTCTCGCGGTATGCGACCTGCGGTTTGCCGACGTTGGCCTCGACCTTGAACTCGCGCAGCATTCTGTCGACGATGATTTCGAGGTGAAGCTCGCCCATGCCGGCGATTATGGTCTGACCGGTCTCCTGATCGGTGTAGGTTTTGAACGTGGGGTCTTCCTCAGCCAGCTTCTGAAGGGCGATGGCCATCTTCTCCTGACCGGCCTTGGTCTTGGGCTCGATCGCGACTCTGATGACGGGATCGGGGAACTCCATGGACTCGAGCACGATGGGGTGCGCGGGGTCGCAGAGGGTGTCGCCCGTCGTCGTATCTTTCAGACCGACGATAGCGCATATATCGCCGGCGAAGATCTGATCGATCTCGGTGCGGCTGTTCGCGTGCATCATGACGATACGGCTGACGCGCTCCTTCTTGTTCTTCGTGGAGTTGAGCACGTAGGAGCCGGTGGTCAGCGTGCCGGAGTAGCAGCGGAAGAACGCGAGCTTGCCGACGAACGGATCCGCCATGATCTTGAACGCAAGACCGGCGAACGGAGCGTCGTCGCTCGTTTCTCTCTCCTCCACCGTCTCGCCGTCCTCGAGCGTACCCTTGATGTGCGGGACGTCGAGCGGGCTGGGCATGAAGTCGACGATCGCGTCGAGCAGCAGCTGTACGCCTTTGTTCTTATACGAAGAACCGCAGGTGACGGGAATGATGTTCATACCGATCGTACCCTTGCGGAGAGCCTTTTTGATCTCCTCTTCGGTGAACGACGCGCCTTCGTCCTCGAAATATCTCTCCATGAGAGCGTCGTCCTGTTCGGCGACGGTTTCGAGCAGTTTCGCACGGTATTCCTTGGCGAGATCCATCATGTCTGCGGGGATATCCTCGTCGCGCACGTCCTTGCCGAGGTCGTCGTAGTACACTTCAGCTCTCATTCTGACCAGATCTACGACGCCCTTGAACGTCTCTTCCTTGCCGATGGGGAGCTGGATGGCGACGGGATTGGCGCCCAGACGCTCGCGGATCATCTTGATGACATTGAAGAAATTCGCGCCGTTGATGTCCATTTTGTTGACGTACGCCATTCTGGGAACGCCGTACTTGGTGGCCTGACGCCACACCGTTTCGGACTGAGGCTCGACGCCGCCCTTCGCGCAGAATACGGCGACGGCTCCGTCGAGGACTTTGAGCGAACGCTCGACCTCCACGGTGAAGTCGACGTGACCGGGGGTATCGATGATGTTGATGCGGGTCATGGGGCTGGTCTTGGTCTTCCACACGGTGGTGGTAGCCGCGGACGTGATCGTGATGCCGCGCTCCTGTTCCTGTTCCATCCAGTCCATAGTAGCTGCGCCCTCGTGGGTCTCGCCTATTTTATGAACCTTACCGGTATAGAAAAGGATACGCTCGGTCGTCGTGGTCTTGCCCGCGTCGATGTGCGCCATGATTCCTATGTTTCTGGTATTTTCGAGTGAATATTCTCTCTTAGCCATTTTTAACTCCTGTGGGATAATCGTTGTATTGCGCCGACGGTAATCGGCGGAGAAGTGCGGTCAGGCGGGCAGCCGGCGACGGAAGTTTACTTTCGTGGGCGAAGCAAGCGTTAGCGCTGAGCGGAGTAAACGACGGAGCACGCAGCCCGTATCACCGCGCTTATACGGCGATTATCTTTACCATCTGAAATGCGCGAACGCCTTGTTGGCCTCCGCCATTCTGTGCATCTCTTCCTTGCGCTTTACCGAGGCGCCGGTGGAATTGTAGGCGTCCATCAGTTCGGCGGCGAGACGTTCTTTCATCGTCTTTTCGCCGCGCTTGCGGGAGAAGAGCACGAGCCAGCGGATGCCGAGCGTCTGGCGGCGGTCGGGACGTATCTCCATGGGGACCTGATAGGTCGAACCGCCCACTCTGCGGGCCTTGACCTCGAGCTGAGGCATAACGTTTTCGAGCGCCTTGGTGAACACGTCCATCGGCTCGGAGCCCGTCTTTTCCTTGATAATATCGAAAGCTTCGTACACGATCTTCTGCGCGATGCCTTTTTTACCGTCCAGCATTACCTGGTTGGTCAGTTTCGTGACCACCTTGCTGCCGTAAATGGGATCGGGAAGCACGTCGCGCTTCGGAACTCCACTTCTTCTGGGCATAATTAAATAATCTCCTTTTGAATAGAATTACGACCGGCGCGCTTACTTGGGTCTCTTTGCGCCGTACTTAGAGCGGGCTTGCATGCGTTTCGCCACGCCGTTGGTATCCAACGCGCCGCGAATGATATGATATCTTACGCCGGGCAAATCCTTCACTCTGCCGCCACGAACCAACACGACGCTGTGTTCCTGCAGGTTGTGCCCCACACCGGGGATATAAACAGTTCCTTCCATCTTGTTGACAAGACGCACACGCGCTATCTTACGAAGAGCGGAGTTGGGCTTCTTGGGGGTTGCGGTCTTGACGGAAAGACATACGCCGCGCTTCTGAGGGTTGCCCTCGAGAAGCGGAGAAACGGACTTCTTCACGCTGGTCTCGCGTCCCTTATGGATGAGCTGATTGATAGTGGGCATGTTACTCTACCTCCTTTTAAGTAGTATTGCCGTCCCGCTTCCGAATTCCTCAAAAGCAAAGACATAGCCTACGATAAAACCGCAGGCTAAATAATTATATACGTTTGCAAACGCTTTGTCAACGATTTTTCGCATTCCCTCCGTCGATTTTTACGCAAACGGCGGCAAAAACGGGGCGAAAATCGCTTTCGTCCCGTTTTGGTTATCCGATATACGTCAGCGGCTGGTCACGCACACGACCTTGCCCGCCTCGACGGGCACCGGTTCGGCGAAGCAGCGGCGCAGCCGGGCGAGC
>ERZ780203.1755-NODE-1755-length-14046-cov-18.736330_pt1 | contig 14046 bp, 4 predicted proteins | sample MGYA00511168_ERZ780203 | MGnify/ENA primary metagenome ERZ780203 (study PRJEB29588, sample SAMEA2156577) | human gut metagenome | biome: human gut; feature: human-associated habitat; material: faeces | place: Denmark | collected 2008/2010 ...
CTCGTCATCTATTTTAAATTGTATCACAGCTTCTTCAATTTTGCAACCCTCATCGTAAATAAATTCAGGACAAATTCCTAAAGTTGCATCATTTGTCATTGCTTTTGAGTAAAGGCTTTCTCTTGCATCAAGATTTGACAGAATATTTCCTGCAGCTTTCATTTTAACCGACACCTCAAAAGGATTTGTATCGGTATTAACATCTGCAAAGCTTGCTGTATCAGAAGGAACATCAACTTCAAAAATATATTCGGAATCTGGCACATCAAAAGTCTGCGGATTTAAAGGATCAAGCCCAAGAGCTATCTCATCACCGTCACTAATACCATCATCATCAGTATCGTACTTTAAAGAATCTGTTCCATATATAAGAGATTCAGCTCCGTCGCTTAGTCCATCCTTATCAGTATCCTCAAGCAGAGGATTAGTTTTAATATTCAATTCTTCTTTATTGCTCAAACCATCCATATCAGAATCTGCGTCAGCGTCTGATATACCTTTCGCCATAGAGTCGTAAACCGTTGGATCAGTGCCTGTCAAATAAAATTCTTCATAGTCTGAAAGTCCATCGTCATCGGTATCAGCTTTTTGAGGGTCGGTCCCTATGTCCTTTTCTAAATAATCCGGAATTCCGTCATTATCGCTGTCTGGAAAACCAACAGAGTAGCCGTTTCCATTGTTTGAGATAAGAATAGAATCAGCTTCTGCAGTTCTGCCATCGTTAGTTGTCTGACGTACAATAAAATATTTTTCACTGAAATTTTCTGTGATTTTATAGCTGTAAAACATAAAATCACTCGTTTCAGTTAATTTACTGTATTTTATATTGTCATCGGACTCCAGGATCTCAAACTTACCGTTCTGTATGGTAGTATTCCAGTAAATATCAATTGCGCTTTCATCTTGATTATACTGTGCATAAGCAGTAAGAACAAGTCCCGTTTCAAGTAAATCAAGAGTTTCAAAGTTTTCGTTGATAGTGACTCCTTTTACTATGCAGTTGGATATTTCTGCTGTTACTCCATTTTCCTTTGAAGCCTTGAATCCAAATGTTTTCGTTTCATTGGCTGCTATCGGGGTTGTTGTAATGTCGTTTGCAATAGAATATGAATTTGCTTCTGCAGATACCAGTCTCGCATTCCATATATCCTCAATTGTAAAATTAGTATCAAAATTGAGTCGCCAAGCTTCTATTGGTTCGGCTGAGAGATTTTGTATTTTTATTTCACCGGTAAAACCGTTACCCCAATCGTTGGTAACATTCAGCGAAACAATATATTCATTTTCTGCTTTATTGGTTCTTTGTGAACAGATTTCAAAAGCTTTTGGAATTTCAAGACCTTCTCCTGTCACACAGTAACCGAAATTCACTTCCTGATCGGGCTGAATTTCATAATTATATCCTGCGTTTTTTATAATATACTGAGTTTCGCTGCTGCTGTAAGCAATGCCGTTCCAAAGTCCGCTTATCTCTCCATGAGCGTCGTATTTCAAAGCCCAGTTTGATATAGTTTCTGAACCTATATTTTTGATTTTTATTTCAATATTCTGATTATTGCCCCATGAGCTTTTAACATCATAATAAACAACATAACCATTTCCTATATAGACAGACGAATTGTTATCAGCGACATCTGCTGCCGAAGCGTAGACCGGAACAATTATGTTGATGAGGACAATAACAGACATGAAAATTGAAATGATTCTTTTTTTCAATTTTTTCCTCCTGATATGTAAAATCTTGTTTTCATAGGAATTCAACGCACAGTTTTCCATGCTGAAAAATTATGATCAGAAATCCGATTGCCGCTCCTATGGTAATGCTTTCTTATATTTTTTTAGTCATCAAAATTAGAAGAAAGTGTTTTTTTGCTTGCTGAATAATGTCCGACAATACTTTCTCCGGGTTTCAGACTGATTGTTTCAGACTCGCCGTCTTTTAAAAGAGCCGGTAAGAATCTTTGAATATTTTTCTTGTCCACATTTCCGTTTTCCCACGGAATAATATCAATTATTCCATTAGGATAAACAACAGTCATGTCGTTTACATTAAGGAATTCTGAGTATCCGCTGTAATTTACAGATGGATTGTAAATTGTAATATCCGATACGTTTGTGAGCTTAAAATCTACTTGCCAACAGTTATATGTATCATCGTAGTACTCCTGTTCAATGACAAGCTTAAGTGCATCACCGCCATAAACCTTAATAGGTTTATCGGTTTTAAATTTAGTAGTTACAGGTTCATTAAATGGTGCCAGTATTCCACTAAAATCAGCAAATATATCATATGTTCCTGCTGTATCTCCTCTTACAATCCAGCTTACAGTGCTCGTTTCTCCACCATAAATAGTACCCATGCTTCTTGAAGCGGAATTATCTGTATTTGTTTTTGCAAGAGACATTCCTTCCGGAAGAGTGATCTTAGCATTGGCATTTCCAATATAGAATTCATGCGAAGCATTGTTTTGTACCGTAAGGCTTACGTTAAAAAATTCCTTAAGCCACGTGAATGTAGTAGATACATCTAAAAGTACAACAGACGGTGGTTCTCCTGGAACTGTTGATGGAATCACTCCAACATACTGGATGTGGTCTGTATTCATATCAAGTATTCCGAATTTCACTCCATTAAATTCAAACCATGAGTCTGTATTTATAAGTTCGCCATCACCATTTACGGTAATTTGGAATTTCTTTGGATTTTGAGGATCATCTGTTTTTACATTCACATTATAGTTGTAAACATACTGATTTTCCGGAGCTGATGTGTCAATACCAAGATTTTCGATTTCCTGCAAGTCGAGCCTTTTAACTTCTATTTTACCTGTAACAAGTTCTCCATTTTCAATATAAACCGTTGTCCGTGAGCCGCCTTTTTCGATAGTAATATCAGCCGAAACCGGCAAATAACCATCTTTATAGAAACTCATTTTGTATGTTCCAAATGGTGCATATACCGTGGCAACTCCGTTTGAATTTGTATTTACCAGTATATCTCCATCTGGTAGCTCTGCATAGACCATAGCATTAGCTACTGATGTATTTCGTGAAGAATCAACAAGCTGAACCTCTGCATATCCGTAAGTATCCTCATCGTGTACCGTTACCGATATTTTACTGTTTGATGCATTCCCGGCTGAATCCTTTACTGTCAAAGAAGCAGTATATGTGCCAGGATCGGAGTATATATGATTTGCCTTTGCGGAACTTGCTTTACTTCCGTCACCGAAATCCCATTCATAGCTTGCGATATAGTGGTTATCTGAAGATTTAGAACCGTCAAACTGAATTGACATTCCCACAAGTCCGTACAGATCAATTCCTGCGTCTGCAACAGGTTTCACTGTATCTTCGTCAGTAGGAACAGCCATTACCTTTTCACTTGCAACAATATTATTATAACTGTCGATCGCTTCAACGTAATAGAAATAGGTTTGTCCTGCTTTTACATTATTGTCAGTATACTCGTTTAAAATAGTACTGCCCACAAGAACAAAACTGCTGTTATCCGATGAACGCTTGTACAAATTGTAACCAAGCAGAGATGAATCCGTAGTCGATGACCAGTTAAGCTTTATCTGCCAGCCTCTTTCAGTAGCAAAAAGCTTAGGAGCGACTATGGAGCAACTCTTGTAATCATAGGCACAGGTATAGTAACTGCTCTTGTTTCCAGATTTATCAGTTGCCTGAACACGAACGTCATACATTCCGTCTGCCATATTATTCATATCAAGATCGAACTTAACTATCTCCGCATTTTGGGAAAGATTCTGAGTATACATAGTTTCCCACAGCTCTGTTCCCTGAGGAGCAAATTCCACAAGAATACTACCCAGTCTGAAATTATCCTTGCAGGAAATACTCATGGTTCTTCCGTTACAGATTTTTGTGCCGTTCTTCGGAACTACGCTTAATATCTGCGGTTTGAACGTATCGTCGGAAACTCCGCCGGATACGATCTCGGATTTTTCACTTTCATTGCCTGCATAGTCTACTGCGGTAACATAGTAATCGTACATTTCTGCAAGCTCTATATCCGTATCAAAATAGTTAAGAGCCTCAAGTTTGTCTTTCAGCAGAGTAAATGTCTCGTCATCGCTGTACGACTTGTATACTCTAAAATAATTTACGTCCTTATCTGTCGGTTCGCCCCACTGTATTTCAAGCTGTCCGTTTACAACTGCGGTCTTAACATTTTTCAGCTTGCTCGGAGCTGTATTGTCCACCGTATATTCTATAACGGGTGACTGCGACGAATCGCTTTCATTGCCTTTAGCGTCCGACGCTTTTGCACGCACGTAAAGAGAACCGTCTGCATATTCGGAAATATCAAGGTCATACTTGACATATGTGCTTGCACTGCCGTTTGCCGAAACGGTATCGACAGTTTCCCAAACCTCTCCGTCCGTGGAAACTTCAATAGCTATACTAGCTACGGAAGCGTTATCCTTTGCATAAATTGTCAGAGGAATTGACTGTGCAAAAGTATTGGCATTCGGATAAATTGCTGTAACTGTCGGAGCCTCAGTATCTTCTCCTGTATAAACGGCTACCGTACTGCTCTTTTCAGAAGCATTATTTGACTTGTCATATGCGATTACATAATACTCGTAATTTTCATCATAAGACAGACTTTTATCCGTATATGTGTTCTTAGTGACCGTAGCTATCTTTTGATCGTTTCTGAATATTTCATATTTAGAAACGCCCACATTATCGGTACAGTTCCATGAAATCACAGCCTGAGTGTTTGTACTGCTCTCAATTTCAAGTACTGGAGTTGTAGGTGGTTCGGTATCTATCGTCAGCTTTTCACTTGCCTCCGAATAATTATCTGTATCGTCAAACGCCTTTACATAGTATACATAAAGTCCGCTTGAAATCGAGTTATCTGTGAAGCTTGTGCCGTTCACTGTTCCGATAAGAATATCGTTTCTGTAAACGTCGTAACCCTCGACCTTAGAATTGTCTGTTGAAGCCGTCCAGTTAAGAACAACAGAAGACAAAGTCTGTGACTTTACTTTGAGTCCTGTCGGCTGAGTAGGTGCATTTTCGTCCGGCAGTGTTTTCACCTCAATGATATTAGACCAATCCGATTCATTGTGCATTGCGTCATAAGCAATAACATAATATGTATACGATGTATTGGACTTCAACCTATCGTCAATAAATTCGATTTTGTTTGTACTGCCTACTCTTACACCGTTGCGGTAAACGTCATATCCCGTAACTGCGTTATTATCCATACTTTCGCTCCATTTCAGACTTATAGACGTTACCGTCTGCAAATCGGATTTAAGATTCTTTGGAGCACTAGGAGCCTGAGTATCCATAGCCGTTTCCACAAGCTCATTCCATACAGGCGTTCTGTTGAAAACATAGCCTGTATCCATAGGTTTGTTGATCTCAAGAACATTAAACTTTGAATTTGCACTTGAAAAATTTATTTTTTGCTGCTTTGTTCCGCTTAGTACGACCTTGTGATCACCGGTAGCATAGAAGTTATTTTCATTTCTCGAAATCTGCGTAAAATTGCCTTTAACTTCAAGTATTCCGTTTGTCAAATATCCGCTGTGAGAATAATATGCAGCTGTTACAAAGTTCCTTCCTACTTTTACGAAATCATCTACATTTGTCATTTTAAGATATCCACAGCTGTAATCATCATAACCAATCGTGCCATCATTCTGAATTCTTGAATTCTGTACTCGTAGATCTCTTCCTACATAAAGTTGTCCATTATTTATGTACATTGTTCCATAATAGCCCACCGCTACATCGTTGTCTACTTCAAGCTTATGTCCGTTTAAATTGAATGTGTAATCTCTAACATACAGTGAGCCTCCGATTACCCAATCACTGTTAAGTGTCTTGTTCTGATTTATGTTCAGATCATATGACCATGAATTGTCGGCAAGTTCACCTTCTCCACTCAGGTAAATATGTGCACTGCCTACTACAATTGATTCCGTATCATAAAGCTTTGTCTGTACCCACACGTCTGTTGCAAAGATTACTCCTTCTTCGGATGTGTTAGTTATTTCAAGAATGTTAAATCTTGCACGTTTTTCATTATCTCTTGAGTCAAGAGATACAGTTTGCTTTTCTGTTCCGTTGAGAACGATCTTGTGTGTTCCTGATGTTTTAAAGTTATATATTGAATTATCGTATTGATACAGATCCCCACCGATAGTCATTGTTCCTGCTGTAAGTAAATTACTGTGATCAACAGTGGAACGTGTTGCAAATGATCCTGCAACCGTTACTTTATCGGCTTTATTGGTCATATTCAACTTTCCAGGACTTGCTTCGTTTCCTACGGTCTGTATCTTGTAATCTCCGGTCACGACCAGTTCTCCGCCGTTTATCTTTACCTCTCCGCCTGACTGGGTAAGGTCTCCGTTGACGGTCAGCTTGTGCCCGTTGAGATCAAGAGTGCCATAGATCAAATCAAAACTTTCTACAACTTCGTCCTTTTCAAGGACCCATCCGGTCTTTCTTCCGTCTGCAAATTCAAGTTTGTTATTCTCATCCGTAACTTTATCTGCATTGAAATATGAAGAAACATATACTCCATCATCAGATGTGTTGGTTATTTCCAAATTTGCAAAACGTGCATTGGGACTTGCAAAACTTATCGTCTGTTTTTCTTCTCCGCTCAGCACAACTTTGTGATCACCGGTAGCATAGAAGTTATTTTCATTTCTCGAAATCTGCGTAAAATTGCCTTTAACTTCAAGTATTCCGTTTGTCAAATATCCGCTGTGAGAATAATATGCAGCTGTTACAAAGTTCCTTCCTACTTTTACGAAATCATCTACATTTGTCATTTTAAGATATCCACAGCTGTAATCATCATAACCAATCGTGCCATCATTCTGAATTCTTGAATCCTGTATTCTCAGATCACGCCCTACATAAAGCTGTCCGTTATTTACGTTCATTATTGCATAGTAATATCCCAAAGCAAGATCATTTCCCACTTCAAGCTTATGACCGTTAAGATCAAAAGTATTGTTTCTGATATACAATGAACCTCTGATCACCCAGTCACTATCAAGCACCTTGTTCTGATTAATATTCAGGTCATAAGACCATGTATTGTCAGCCAGAACTCCCGAACCGCTCAGGTAAATATGCACGCTGCCTGTTACGACCGATTCCGTATCGCAAAGCTTTGTCTGTACCCATACATCTGTTGCAAAGGTTACTCCTTCTTCGGATGTGTTGGTTATCTCAAGAATGTTAAATCTTGCACAATCACCATCATATGTTGACTTAAAAGAAACTGTTTGCTTTTTTGTTCCGTTCAGGATCACCCTGTGTGTTCCTGAAGTCTTAAAGTTATACCAAGAATTATCGTACTGGTAAAGATCCCCGCCGATCTCCATTGTTCCTGCTGTAAGCAGATTGCTGTGATCGACAGTGGAACGTGTTGCAAACGTTCCGACCACCGTTACTTTATCGGCTTCGTTGGTCATGTTAAGTTTGCCAGAGCTTGCTCCATTCCCTGTGGTCTGTATCTTGTAATCTCCGGTTACCACAAGTTCTCCGCCGTTGACCTTTATCTCTCCGCCAGACTGCGTAAGATTTCCATTGACGGTCAATTTGTGTCCGTTCAGATCGAGAGTGCCGCCGATAAGATTCATATCTCCGTTATATTCTTCATCAGCTTCTAACTTCCATCCAAGAACTCCTGAATTTTCAAAAGAAACATTACAGCCGTTCCTTACAAAAGCATTCGCATTAAGTGCTTGATTGAAATGAACTCCTTCTTCTGAAAAATTCTGAAGTTCAAGCGTTGCAAAATGCAGACCTGTACTGCTTCCGGCAATAGTCTGGAGGTCATCACCGCTAAGGATTGTTCTGTGATTTCCGGAAGCATAGAAATTTGAGTCGTTTCCGGATACTTGAGTAAAGTTTCCCTTCACTTCAAGAGTACCTTCGGTTAAATACCCACTATGAGAATAATAACTGCTGGTAATAAAATCTCCGCCGACCATAACATAGTCGTTTTCATTAGTCATATTCAGATATCCGTAGCCACCGGAATATGATACATTGCCGCTTGAATCAGTATTTTTTCTCTGAATCCTCAAATCGCCGCTTATGTCTACCGTTCCGCCATTGATCTTAAATGTTCCGTCGGAAAGTATTACGTTTCCATTCACATGAAGAGTTTGCTCATTCAGATTGAGCGTACCTCCGTTAATGTACAGATTTTCTACAGTGGTTTCTTCCCAAAGAGCTGTGTCTTTGGTAATAACCAGGTCTGTTATCACGGAAATATCGTCACTTGTTCCAGTCACTTCTCCGTCCTGGTTTACAGCTTCTACCGATATATTATAGGCGTTTGCCGCTTCAAGATCATTAAAAGTATATGTAGTTTCGGTAACATCTTCCTGAATCAACACAGAATCAAGATATATGTCATAAGAGCCATTTCCATTTGAAAACATATTATTCCAGGTCAATGTAACTGTTGTATCAGATTTGTTTTGACATACTAAATCTAAGCTATCAAAGACAGCAGATTCATTATCAATGTTTTCTGATGTTTGTACAAAATCTTCATCGCTTATTTTCAGAATAGAGGCATGTGCGGTTTCTGCAGCTAATGAGACAATAGCCTCTAATGGCAGCATAGTTACCGCAAGAAATACACACATACTTCGTGTTATTCTATTTTTCTTCATCTTCTTTCCTCCATTAAAGTATGTTTTCGCTGATTCCCTTATAAAGATCAACAATATTATCTTCATTGTCATATTCAGTGGACTGAATAAACAAATAATAGACTGGTGTTATAGGCTGCATGGCATTCTGTGTTATGTACTCGTCTAAAGTATTTTCAGCACATTCAATTTTCCTTATACTGCCTTCATGTCTGATTTTTACTGCATTGACAAGTCTAAAAACAGGTTTGAATTTAAAAGCGGAACTTTCACTGATTTTCTTATTCACTGGTATGAGAAATTCTATATCCGACATTTCCATGCCGGATATATTTTTTTTCTCATGCACAGTAGCAGCGATATTTCCGCATATTTTTAAATCTAAAGCATCCGTATTTCTTTGTATAAATCCTATCATCTTATTGACATCAGATATTTGAATCTTAGTACGATAAGATAGTACATTTTCATATTGCAGTATCTGATCTTTAAAAATATGCATCATTTATCGTTAACCCTTTCTGAAAATAAAATTAAAAAGCCAATTCCACATAATGATTCTCCCTTCATCAAAATTATTTGCATTATATAATTTTAAAAAGAAGAATTCTATAAATTCGGAGTGAATGGTATTGATTTTGGAGTGAATGGTAAAAATCAAGTTATATTTTTTGTTCAAATATGTAAATAGAAGTTGAAATAAGTCTTTATTTCTATTGCCTTTATTTTGAATTTGTGATATAATAGAATCAAAAGCTAGATTATGTCACATTTCAGAAAGGAGCGTAAAAATGCGTGTAGGCATCTGTGATGATGAAGTCGATTTTCATGAGACGCTAAAAGCTTTCATTGATAAGTATGCTATTGCCAAGGCAATACCTGTTATTTATTATGACTTTACTTCAGGAGAAGATCTTATAAAACACTTATTAGATTACAATGATATCGATGTTATCTTTATGGATTATCAAATGGACAAAATGAATGGACTTGAAACTTCTCAAAATATTCTTGAAAAAAACATTGATACACCTATTATTTTCTTGACTAGTTTTCCAGAAATAGTTTATGATACATTTAAAGTTAACACTTTTAGATTTCTTGTGAAGCCTATAGATATAAAAAAACTAAGTGAGGCTCTTGATAATCTGTTGAAGTTATATTCAAGCGAGAATTACATATTGGTTACCGTCGACGACACGTCAAAGCGATTAAATATAAACGATATACTTTATGTCGAAGCAAGAAATAAAGGTGCTCTTGTACGTTTAAAAGACCAAACTTTGAACTGCAGTGCATTACTTTCTGAAATTCAAAATAAACTGCCCAAAGACAGATTTTTCAGAAGTCACAAATCATTTTTGGTCGGTTTTAAATATATCACCGAATATGGCTCGTCAGAAATAGTATTTTGCAACGGAGAAAAGGCAAAAATAAGCCGATATAGGTTTAGTGATTTTAAAAAATCGTATTTTGACTATATGAAGCGATATATATTTGAGGTGAATTTGCCATGAAACTACTAACAGGTATTTTCCTTTCCTTGGCAAACATATTAATGTTGCTCAATAATTTAAAAATTCAAACATCTTTATTTCAGGCAAAATATAAGATAGAAAAAAGAAGAATTTTAATTTTAGTTACCTCATTTTCAGCTTTGTGTGCAGTTACCGCTTACATGGCAGTTTGCGATTATATTCCACTATTCTATATTGTTTTGTTTACTCTTCAGTACATTTCAATAGCGATTATCCCAATTTTAGTTCTTAAAAATAATATAAAACGTATAGCATATACTGCTATGTTTTTAGTGTTTTCTGATTCATTATTTAGCTCTGCTATATATGTGATTATTCATATATCACTAAAAAATCCTGATAAAGATCTAACCCACAGCACTATATCTTTTATTGTACAAATGATTATGCTTATTTTTCTTTCATTTTGTGAAAGAAAAGATTATCACAGGAGATTTCGTAAAAATCTGTCTTTACTGAGCAACTCAATATTAACACTTATCCTAATAATGTTGATCTTTCTGAGCGGACTTGCTGCAAGTCTTTCAGTAAGTACGGAACATTTAAATATCAAGATGCTGTATATACAAGTTTTTACTGTGGTTTTGGTAGTCTTGTCTTTAATTACAATAATTGTACTGCTTATAAATTCTATCTCCAAAAAACATTTTGAGCAGAATGCTGAATTATTGGAAGAAAAAATGCGAAGTCAGCTTAAGTATTACATTATGCTTGATGAAAAAGATACAGAAATGAGAAAATTTCGCCACGATTTTAGAAAGCACATGATGTGTGTTATTTCTATGCTTGAAGAAGGTAGCTTTTCTGATGCTGAAAATTACATACGAAAGCTTACAAATAAGTTTAATGAGACTGTTCCGTCATATAAAACAGGTAACTATATAGCTGATTCCATACTTTCTGATAAAGCTCAGGAATGTAAAGACAAAGGAATCATATTTAAATTTACAGGTGTGATTCCTGAAAAAAATCTTAATCCCTTGGAGTTATGCACAATCTTATCAAATTCCCTTGACAATGCTATAGAAGCCTGCACCAAGATATCTGGAATGCCGACCAAAATAAGAATGGCATCAGACTTCAAGAACAATTATTGGTATGTCAAAATAGCAAACACTTCAAGCTCCGATATAAAAATAAGAAACAACAATGTCCTTACCACAAAGAGCGATCCTTTAAACCACGGCTTTGGTCTACAGAACATAAAGGATGTTGTTAATAAGCATAAAGGTGAATTCAAGATAGCTCAAATCGACGGAGACTTCATTCTTGAAATAACCATGAATTTGAAATAAAATATTGAAAGACGGGGTATAGATTTATTATTATACTCCGTCTTTTAACGTTTAAAACCTATTTCTCGCATAACAGTACATTCTAATATTAGTCAATTAACATGATTGCTCGTAGCTCGTCGGCTGATCATCCTTAATTCCAAGCGCCTGCCTTTTCTTTTGTATAATCCTCCGCAACTTGCTGTCGACTGTCCGTCTAACCGACTTATACTTCTGCGTATAATCATCTTCAATGCACCTACTGAGATTTGCAAACAAACCAAAGATCGTATTGGCAAGCACAGCGTTTTCATACCGCTCCATATTCTCAAGCAGATCTTGAGCATACTCGTTTCCGTCATTTGCAGACTTTGTGAACCATTCGACAGCTTTTTCCTTATCTCGTTCAATGTCCTTAGCCCCGAAAAGATAGATCCTGCCAAGCTGATAACTTGCCCAATGATTTTTGGCAGCACAATTCTCAAAATAATTGACAGCTTTTTGTATATCATACTTTTCTTCCTGCAAATACAGCTTTGCAAGTGCATACTGCGTATACTCGCTATCTTCTGCCAAGAGCAAATACTTTTCTGCTTTGTCCAGATTTTGAGGCATTATCTCCCCCTGCAAATAAATTTTGCCTAGTCTGTAACTAGCAATGACATCTCCGCTGTCCGCACACTCGGTAAGCAAGGCTATTCCTTTTTCAATATCCTGCTCCAAATGTTCTCCTGAAATATATTCAAGTGCAAGAAACCTCTTTGAATTAATGTTTTTAAGTTTGACAGCTTTCTCAAGCAATTTTACTGCACTATCCGTATCTTGCGGAATGTGTTCACCTGTCAAAAGTGCTTTGCCATACTCAAAAAAGCCGTTCTTGTTATTCATTTCAGCTGAACGTTTGAAGTATTCGATCGCTTTTGTAACATCTGAGTCTGTTCCAAGTCCAAGCTTGAACATCTGTCCCAATTTGTAAAACAGATCGTCGTTCGCCATATCATCGTTTTCGATTTTCAAAAATCCCGACAAAGCTTGTTGGTAATATCGCTGTGCTGTATCGTTATCTTTAGTGACATACTCTCCATATCTGTACATTTGAGCGATAGAATAAGCCGCATAAGGCTGCCCCTGAGAGGATGATCTCTGATACCAAAGAAAAGCCTGCGACAGATCTTTCTCCACACCGCTGCCATAGTAATACAGATTTGCAAGGCTAAATTGAGCAAACTTGTTTTTCTGTTTTGCCGATCTTTCAAACCACTCAAAGGCTTTTTCATAGTCCTGCTCCGTACCAAGACCATAGCAAAACATTTTACCTATACGATGCTGAATATATGGCTTTATTTTCTTTGAGTTTGGTTCTATTTGCAAAAATCCCTGCAAAGCCCGTGTGTATTTTGCAATAGACGTTTCTTCGTTCCTTTCGCCAAGCTTGTCGGTAGAATAAAGCTTTCCAAGATCGTAAACAGCCAAAACATTTCCACGCTGTGATTCAGATAACAAAAGTTGTTCAGCTTTCTTAAAATCATTGAGCTTAGCGTCTTTGCCATAGATAAGCTTGCAGGCTTTTTTGTATTGATCGTTCCATTTGATATAGTATTTTATTGCCGCAGCCGATTCATCTGTTTCTGTCTCTGCCAACGGTTCTGCTTCATCAAACAGAGGTGACATACTCTGAGGTGTGTTATCAAAGTATTCATCATTTGGTTCAGATCCTTCAATTTCAGTATTTGCATCAAATGGTTTCATATTAAGTACTGTACGAATTATCATATTCCGCACCGGCTGAAAAACTTTGTTATCTGCTAGTTTTGGAAGTTCTGTTTCCTTTTGGGTATACGTCTTGTATTTCAAACGTTCAAGACCGCACCATTTCTCATAGAGCTGTTGTATATTTTCATCTTTTGCAAGCTCTGAAAATATTTTATTGACGGTTTCCTTTATCTCCATTGGAAGATAGCCGTAAACTTTTTTGCCTTTCACATTCTGTAATTGGATATATAGTTTTCTGATAAGTTCTTCAAGCTGTGGATCTGTATGATCATTACTTGCGATCATATTTACAATGCTTTCAAATTCGTTTTTGGAAACCGCTTTCAATTCATCACGGCTTACTGTCTGTTCCTGATAAATGCTTTGCAGATCATCATGAAAAATATCGTTTGCAAATACCGAACGCACTTTATCTATTCCAGCCTTTGTCAGAAAGCCTTGCTTTGGATTTGTTGAATAAACAAGCAAATGGATATGAGGATGATGAGTAGTATCGTGGTAAGCGGCGTACCACTTCAAATTGCAAAGTGGGATATTCTGTGCTTTGGCAATATCTGAAATATGCCTTTTCACAAGCTCACGCCAGGCGTCTGAATTATCAAAGCCAAGCCTTACAGCATCCTCACGGCGAAGTGAAACAACGTGTGACCAAACATTGCCTTTATGTTCAGCTATCTCATTTGCCGCTTGATTCAGAATTATTGGCTCGTCCTTTTCGTTAAACAAGCCGTGCGAACCTCTCTTTTCAACGCCCGGACGCATAGCCATATACCCGACAAAATT
>ERZ780203.1759-NODE-1759-length-14023-cov-3.511025_pt1 | contig 14023 bp, 13 predicted proteins | sample MGYA00511168_ERZ780203 | MGnify/ENA primary metagenome ERZ780203 (study PRJEB29588, sample SAMEA2156577) | human gut metagenome | biome: human gut; feature: human-associated habitat; material: faeces | place: Denmark | collected 2008/2010 ...
TCCGCGGAACACGGTCCGATAATTACGAGGAACTTTTCGCTCTTTCCTGTAATGACATCCGCAACTTCTTTATCTCTTGCCGCTTTTAATTCCACACACTCCGGTGTCAGCGGGAATTCCGCTTTGATCTGTGCCGGTGTCGGAAGTAAACTTTTGTAATTGAATGACATGATTTTCTCCCTCAAATGTATTTTTCTCACGACAATTTACCCTGTACCGAGTCCGGTAACATCAGGCTGCCGCATCCCTGACCGCGTATTTTTATTTCCGTACTTTATCGCTTTTAACTGCTGACGTGCTCATTTCTAAAAATGTCCCGCGCTGCACACATGTCAATGCGGGATATTTGTTATTATAGTACACATCTTTTGAGACTTCAAGTATTTATGTCTCTATATTTTATTTTTTTCGACACCGCTATTGTTACTTGTTCACGCCCTGCACAAACAGTAACCCGCCGCGCTCTTAATTCTGCGGTCTGTAAAGAAAACTCCTTCGGACTGTGAAATTTTACATATATTTCGTCCAGAACATACTGATAAAAAATACCAGTACCAGCGACGGAATATAGTCTGCCACCGGCGGATTTTTAAGCTTCGCGATCCGCAGCGCGTTTAAGAGCTGGATCAGGCCGCCGCAGGCTGAAAAATCCCCGATCATCTCAGCCGTAAGATGCGGCATCAGGAATTCTGAGAGCCCGTAAAAAATCATCAGCATGATCCCCAACGGAATACTGATGAGTGAGAGGACCCATCCGCTGCTCCCTGCAAAAAATATTGACGCAACACAATCCATGATCGTCTTTGTCATGAGCACGGTTGTGTCTCCCTCAAATCCCAGTGTCAATGCGCCGATGATTCCCGTGGTGCTGATACAGTATAAGGTAAAGGCAACCAGAAGTGTCTGTGCTGTTTCGCTTCCACCAGTTGCCGGAAGAAGCTTCGAGATATTAGCAAGCCGTCTGTCAATTCCAATGATATGGCCGATCGTACCGCCGATCAGGAGCGCCAGCACCGCCGCCGACATATGGACCGCTTTTCCCAATAGTCCCACACCGACCGCCGCCGAGATTACTGACAGAGCAAGATTGATGCTCTCATTTAAAGATCCCGAAATATGTTTCTTCATCGCACACCCGGCAAGTGTTCCGACGATCACACCGGCTACATCAAGTAAAATTACAGATGGCATATGGTATTCCTGCGCTTTCTATTTTTTCCACAGATTCTGCTGTTCCAATGATCTTTAAAGCTTCTGTAAATAGATCATTCACTTATCCTGCTCACCGGTTCCCTCAACCATCCTTCCTCTGGAACGCCCCACCGATTCCCAACTCCATACGGTATTTGGCAACCGTACGTCTTGAGATCGGCATTCCGGCATCCTGCAATAGTCCGGCAAGCTGTTCATCGCTCCACGGTTTTTTCCTGTCCTCCACAGAAACGAATTCCTTCAATTTCGCTTTCACGGCATTTCTGCTCACGTCACCATTCCCATCTCCCGATGGGATTCCTGTAGTGAACAGGCTGCGGAACAGGAAACATCCCGACGGTGCCCTCAGATACTTGTCACGGATCGCACGGCTGACCGTAGATTTGTGGATCTCCAGCGCATCAGCGATCTCCTCCAATGTCATCGGTTTTAACTGCCCCGTTCCGAGGAAGTACGGCTGCTGGCGTTTCAGTATCTCTCTGGTGATGCCTGTGAGTGTCTCCCGCCGCTGTTCCACCGCATTTATAATAAACCGTGCTCTTCGCAGCTTATTTTCAAAATATGACTTTAATTCCTGATCCTGGGCTGTTTCCATCATATGGATATAATAATCATTGATCTGAAGGTTTCCCGTCCACTTATCATTCAGTTCAATATTCCACTGTCCAGCCTGGTTGCTCAGTAGAACATCCGGAAGAATGTACTGGGCTTTTTCACCACCAATTCCGTTTAACGGGCGTGGATTTAACTCCTTGATAATATGAATCATTTTCCGGACATCCGCAGAAGACAGCTTTAACGCCCTGGAAATCGTACTGATCTTCCCCTCCGCAATATCCTGAAGATGGTTCTTTATTAAAAGAGACAATGTCTCTTCCTCATCCATTCCCCTCACCTGTATCAGAAGACATTCTTCCAGTCCGGAGGCGAAGAGTCCCTGCGGTTCCAGTTCCTTCAACATCGCAAGGACATTCTCGACCTGTTTTTCTGGAACATTCAATCGTTTTGCAATCTCCTGTGCCGGGATCAGGAGATAGCCGCTCTGCTCCAGCGACTGGATACAGAAGTCCACGATCTTATGCTCCGTCTCGCCGATCCGCTTCCAGTGAAGCTGCATGTTCACAAGATCCTCGATCGACTTTTCACTGTCCTCGATCTCATACAGTTCATTTTCCCGGCTGTCTTCCCTCTCCGTGCCATTATAAAAACGTTCCGTCTCATTGTATGTGACAGGAGCTGCTTCCTCTCCACGTCCTGCCATAAACTCTACCAGCGGATTTTCGATCTCCTCATTCTGCATGAAATCTTTCAGCTCCGTCATAGACATTGCAAGAATGTTTAAGGACTCCACTTGCATCTGTGAAAGTACCTGCTTTGTCTGCAAGGAAATTCCTGCCTTCAGTTCCATTGTTGTACCCCTGCTTTCCAATATTTCATCTTTTGCAGTCTTTTATGACCATTTTCTGTAAATTATAGTATACCACGTTTAAACGGCTTCCTGCAAGGTCTCTTTTCTGGTCTGAAAACTGCGCAAAAAAGCCGCCATAAAATCGCTGTGCGACTCTATGGCAGCTTTAGATCTCAATTTAAACTGTTTTTAGAAATATACTACACATGCCAGGATCGATACCAGAACGACCGTGATGAGGAACAGCGGTCCACCGATCAGACCGAAGTCTTTCCAGGTATATCCTGCCGGAAGGATCTGCATGTTTACAGCTGTACCGATTGGAGTTGCAATCGCAAGGTTTGTTCCGATCGCAAGGACTACGCACCACGGAACCGGGCTGATTCCCATAGTAAGCGCCATGGAAATAACGATCGGGGACATCAGAGCGGCAACGGTACTGTTCTGCAGGAACAGAGTCAGAACGCTGGAAAGTACACAGATAACAACGGTTAAGACAACTACGGATGCGTTTGCACCGCCGAACATATTGAGGACTGTGTCAGCGATAACTGCGCCGCCGCCGGAAACATCAAGTCCGGTACCAATGGCTGTTACAGCGCCGATACAGATCAGGATATCCCACGGAAGATCACGGAGAGCTTTCTTTACCGGCACGCAGCCTGTCAGGAAAAGAACTACAGAACCGAGCATAGCGATATTCGCGATGTTGAAATAGCTCTTAAACGGTTTATATCCACTTGCAATAAACAGAACGATACATGCCGCCATGACAACTAATGATACGGTTCCCTTCCATGCCGGTACATTTTCCTTATCTTCTGTGGATAACAGTTCCGGATTTGCGAAGGCATTGTTCTTATCAAAATCCGGGCTGCCCGGCTTTAATACCTTTTCAAGAAGTGTATAACCGATAGTTCCCCAGAAGATAACCTGTACAATAGCAACCGGTCCCATGATCTTTGTCATTTCGAACACGCCGAAACCTTCTTCAAATCCGGCTGTTCCCATTAACACACCGTTAACGACCGGCTGTGATACGGAACCGACTAATGTACATCCACCGCCAATGATACAGGCAATACCTGCTGGGAAAATTACCATCTTGGAACGGATCTTTCCGTTGGAACCTGCAGCGATGGAAGCAATGATCGGCATCCACATTGCAATAGTTCCAGAGTTGGAAAGGAACGCACTCATGAGTGTACAGATAATAACAACAGACATAATGAACACACGCTCATTTTTTGCCAGTGGAGTCGCCGCAATCTTTGCGCCAAGCTTCTGGGCAACACCTGTCTGGAACAGGGCATCACCGACGATACACATGCCGGCTACCATAACAACGGTACTTCCGCCGAATCCGGAATAGATCTGTGACAGCTTCATCTCTGGGATCAAAATACCCATTGCTAATGCCGCGGCACAGGATACCACGCTCATGGCAAATTTATTGCTGAAAAACAGTATCATCGTGATAAAGGTAATGATAATCGCTATCGTGCTGGATGACATAATATTGTACCCCCTTCTTCCAGCCGGTCTTCCCGGCCGGTATTGTATTTATTTTTTGCTATCCGAATAATCGTACCAACCTTTTCCTGTCTTTCTTCCAAACTCGCCTTTCTTGAACTTTTCAATTACCAATGGGTTTGGCGCGTCATACGGATCATGACTCTCTGCGTAACGGTCTACACGTACATAATAGTTTACATCGATTCCTGTAAGATCCATCAGACGGAACGGTCCCATCGGATAATTCAGCCCCTTTTCGCAGGCTGTATCGATATCTTCCACGGAAGCAACTCCCTGCTCTAAGAGAGATAACGCTTCATGGACAACAGCTGCATTGATACGGTTTACAACAAATCCCGGAACCTCCTTATGTAAAACGATCGGGGTCTTTCCTGTATCGATGGCGAACTGTCTTGCTGTTTCCGCTGCCTCATCAGATGTATGCGGACCTTTTACGATCTCAACAAGCTTCATCACGAGTGCCGGGTTAAAATAATGGATATTTAACAGGCGTTCCGAATGCTCTGTCACATCTGCAAGCTTCGAACTTACGATATTGGAGCTGTTTGTGCTCAGGATTGCATCCGGCTTACAGATCTTGCTGATACGGGCGAATAATTCTCTCTTTGTATTCAGATCCTCAATGATCGCTTCGATCACAAGGTCCGCTTCCTTTGCCGCCTCATCCACATCGCCGTTAATAACAAGACTTGCAGCTACCTTGTCTGCCTCTTCCTGGGTAAGACGTCCTTTTGCGACACGTCCGGCAAGATAATCTGCTGTCCATTTTGTTGCTTTCTCGATTGCTGCCGGGAAGCTGTCGCAAAGAATAACCTTGTAGCCTTTCTCCCGTCCGTTGAGTGCTGTGTTCATCGCGATCTGCTGTCCCATGGCGCCTGCACCGATGACAGCAACGGTTTTGATATTTTCTGCTTTCATAACATTTTACCTCACACCATATAATTCTCAAGATATAAATTGTTAATTTTTCTCCCTACACCATTTCGATCAGTGTAGCCATCGACTGTCCACCGCCGATGCAGAGTGTTGCAAGACCACGCTTCCCTCCTGTTCTCTTTAAATTGCTTATCAGAGTCACGATCAGTCTTGCTCCCGTGCATCCAAGCGGATGTCCCAGTGCGATCGCGCCTCCATTGATATTGACTTTCGCCGGATCTAACTTGAGATCCCTGATGCAGGCAACCGCCTGTGCCGCAAAGGCCTCGTTTAATTCCACAAGATCAAGGTCATCAATGGTCCAATTATTTCTATCTAAGATCTTATTTGTTGCTACGACAGGTCCGTATCCCATGATCTCCGGATCAAGGGCAGCAGCCGTCACGTCAACGATCTTCGCAATAGGTTTCACTCCTGTTTCTTTTACCTTTTTTCCGCTCATTAAGACCAGACAGGAAGCACCATCATTTAAACCGCAGGCATTTCCGGCTGTTACGGTTCCATCCGGTTTTACAATCGGTCTCAGCTTCGCAAGGATCTCCATGGTCGTTGTCGGTTTTACAAATTCATCTGTGTCAAAGATAAATGTATTTTTCCTTTCCTTTACCTCGATCGGAACGATCTCATCTTTAAAATATCCCATCTCGATGGCTTTCGCGGCACGGTGCTGGCTTTCCATGGAAAAGGCATCCTGCTCCTCGCGGGTAATGTGGAAACGTTCCGCAACATTCTCCGCCGTTCTCGACATGCTGAGTTCACTTCCGTATACGGAATACGGCTGAGCGGTTGTTCCAGCCTCAACATTGGAATCTACCAGCGTATTCTTGTTTCCGCCCCAACGTGTTCCACGAAGGTAAATCGGTGCACGGCTCAGGTTTTCGGTACCGCCCGCAACAATACAGTCAGCATCTCCCAGCCAAATCTCCTGACATCCGGAATTGACTGCCTGCATAGCTGATGCACATAAGCGATTTACAGTAAATCCCGGGATTGTCTCCGGAAGACCTGCTTCCAGAAGAGCTGAACGTGCGATATTGGAAGCTTCTGTGCTCTGACGTACTTCTCCAAGAATTACCTCGTTGATAATATCCTTCTCGATGCCCGCGCGCTTAACAGCTTCCTTTATAACTTCCGCAGCTAATGTGTGAGCTGGAACATTCTTTAATGATCCGCCGTATTTACCGATTGCAGTTCTTACTCCACTGACGATATAAACTTCTTCCATCTCTAAAATCCTCCTGTTAAATTGCACATTGCTTGTCATGCTCTCTGCTCTCTTTATTGAGCAATTACTGTGCCAATTTTTCGCATTCTTTCTCATTTTTTCTTTTCCACACATCAAAAACATGCACTGATCTGTTTCTCTTCCTTATACATGTCAATTCATCTTTTTCTTCCATCTCTTTTTCTCCGTGTTGTATTCCGCTCATTTTTTGTCTGTTTCCACCATCCCGCCTCTCCTGTGTGCATGGGAAATGATTTCCTTGCACAATTTCTTGCACAATTCCCTGCACATGTTTGTGCATATATGTGCAAAATTTGCATATTGATTGCACATATTTATTTTTTGTGCATTTTTATCTTTTCTCAACAGCTCTTCTGTTTTCCCCTCTATATAGAAATGACCAGCCATTTTAATGCCGATTCCATTCTTTTCCGCCATTCTTTCCAAACTTGGCACACATCTTGCTATATAGATGGTTAGATAAAAACGCAAAGGAAACTCGCCTGATTCAGGCAAACGAAAGGAGATCTATTACATGGGATTTGAAAATGTTCTCTATGAGATAAACGACGGGATCCTCTATCTGACACTCAACCGGCCGGAGGCACGTAACGCTTTGACCCCGGGAATGTGGAAGGATATCCAGGCAGCCGTTGAGATGGCACGTTTTGATGACAATATCAAAGTCGTGATCGTCAGTGGATCTGGCGACAAGGCACTCGCGAGCGGTGCCGATATTCAGGAGATCCATGATCGTGAAACTTTAAAAATGTTAGAGGGAATTTCTACTATCGCCTTAAAACAGCTGGAAGACCTCTATAAACCAGTTATCTGCGCTATCAACGGATACGCCCTCGGCGGCGGATGTGAACTGGCAATGGCCTGTGATATCCGAATCGCCACGAGCCGTTCCAAATTTGGACAGCCGGAAACAAATTTAAGTATTATCCCGGGAGCCGGCGGAACCCAGCGTCTTCCGCGTCTTGTAGGTGTCGGACGTGCGAAGGAACTGATCTACACGGGCCGCATCATTACCGCTGAAGAGGCTAAAGAAATCGGCCTTGTCAATCAGGTAACCGGCGATACCCGCGAAGAACTGATGGAAGCTGCGAGAGCGATGGCGATGAAGATCATGAAGAAAGGACCGGTTGCGATCACCATGGCGAAGATGGCAATCAACGTGGGCATGGACACCGATATCAACACTGGTCTTCTCTTTGAACGCGTTGCCCAGACTGTGGCATTTGCGACAGATGACAGAAAAGAAGGTACTGCGGCATTTCTTGAAAAACGTGATGCCCATTTTACAGGACGATAAGAAGATATGACATTTATCATTTGAAGGAGGATATGATTTATGAAACCGTTGGAAGGCATTAAAGTAGTTGAACTTTCCACCATGCTGGCTGGCCCGATGACCGCACGCATCCTGGCTGAATGGGGCGCTGATGTAATAAAAGTAGAGTCCACAAACGGTGATGCCTGGAGAGATCAGGCCGGAACCTCTCTCTCCCCAAAGACAGACATCGCCAATCCAAACTTCGATATGCAAAACTTGAATAAGCGCTTCCTTTCCATCAATACAAGAACTGTTGACGGAAAACAGGCACTGATGAAGCTTCTGGAGACAGCAGATGTATTCTTAACAAACTACCGCGTGCAGGCTCTTGAGAAAATGGGACTTACATACGATCAGTTAAAAGGCGCTTACCCGAAGCTCATCCACGCTTCCGTCCTCGGATACGGCGAGAAAGGTCCGGAAAAAGACCGTCCCGGCTACGATTACACCGCTTTCTGCGCAAGAACCGGTCTTCTAGCAGATATGGCCCCGGCAGGAGGTCCACCTATGATGACAGTTGCAGGCTTAGGTGATCACAGTGTTGCCGTAGCTCTTTCTGGTGCCATCGCCGCAGCACTCTTCCGCAGAGAACGCACCGGCGAAGGTGAGAAGGTCGACGTTTCCCTCCTCCAGATCGGTACCTTTATCTTATCCACCGGACTCTTAAATGGTTTCAACGGACGTAAGTTCCCGAGAACCCATGCGGACTGCAGCCATGCCTGCAGTAATACCTACCAGGCAGCCGACGGCGAATGGCTATATCTGGCCATTGTGGATTACCGCCGCTTCCCGGAATTCTGTCAGGTTGTAGGTCTTCCGGAACTGGCAACGGATCCGAAATTTTCCACATCCACTGCTTATTATGCAAACAAAAAGGAACTGGTTACCATTCTCGATGAGAAATTTAAAGAGCATCCGCTTCCTTACTGGCATGAACTCTTAAATGCCCATGACCTGCCGCACGAAGTTCTTGCACATTTCAAGGATGTTCCGGATGATCCGCAGGTCATCGCAAACAATTATGCTTACCACTATGAATACTCCGACGGAACGAAGACCGTCTTCACAAACGGTCCGTCCCACTTCCGCTCCATCGATCCGGACAAGATCCCGCATAAGATCTCCGGGCCGATCGGATGTGATACGGCTGCGATCTTAAAAGAACTTGGATATGATGACGAAAAGATCAAATCCATGTACGAAGCAGGCGATATCCGCTAATAGATCCTTTGCCAGACAGGGCAGCCGGAATACCCCCCCCATTTCAGTCTCCGGCTGCCACTCCATATCAAGGAGGAATCTTTATGTATACATTAGGAATCGATATCGGTTCTACCTCCAGTAAAACGGTTATTCTGGAAGACGGCATCAAGATTGCCGCCCATGTCGTTATCCCGCTCGGAACCGGCACCATCGGTCCAGAGACGGCATTGGACGAGATTTTCAGGCAGTCCGGAATCTCCAAAGACCAGATCACATACACCGTAGCGACTGGTTACGGACGTTTAACCTGTCCAGAAGCCAACGCCCAGATCAGCGAGTTGAGCTGTCACGCAAAAGGAATCCATTTTCTTCTTCCACAGGTGGACACCGTCGTCGACATTGGCGGCCAGGATGCCAAAGCGCTCACCATATCTCCGCAGGGAAAGCTTGCCGCTTTCCAAATGAATGACAAATGTGCCGCCGGAACCGGTCGTTTTCTCGATGTCATGGCGCGTGTCTTAAATGTCCCAATCGAACAGCTCGGTCCATTATCCGAGACCAGTGAACATCCCGCTACCATCAGCAACACCTGTACCGTATTTGCGGAGTCTGAAGTCATCAGCCAGCTATCTGCCAAGGTTCCGCTTGCTGACATCGCCGCTGGAATCCACAATTCTGTAGCCAAGCGTGTCGCAGGTATGGCTCTCCGGCTGGGACGTCCCGGCTGTATGGCCATGAGCGGCGGCGTTGCGTTAAATACCGGTGTTGTCCGGGCCATGGAACGCGAGATGGGATGTCCGATCCTTGTTGATCCTTTATGTCAGTCCGCCGGCGCCATCGGCGCAGCCGTACTGGCTTATGAAAAATTATCGAAATCAAAGGAGTGAATATTATGAGTGAACATACAGAAAACGTAAGAATAGAGACCAGCACTCCGCAGACTGCTGCACCAGCCGCAGACGCAGCACCAGCAAAACCGAAACGTCCAAAGCCGAAGAGCATGATCATGTTGGGCGAGCAGACCGCTGCTCTCTTCGATAATGCCCGCCTCGCAAAAGAACGCGGCGAGAAAGTCGGCTGGTCCGCCTCTATCTTCCCGCAGGAAATCGCCGAAACCTTAGGTCTCAATGTCCTCTATCCGGAAAACCATTCTGCAGGAATCGCTGCCAGACACCAGGCTGACCCGTTTCTTCAGGAATGCGAAGGTCCTCTCGGCTACTCCAACGACCTCTGCGCATATGCGAAAGTCAATCTGGCATATGCCTCCGTCTTAAATGGCGAGAGTGATGTGGAGCTTCCGGATGGTGGAAAGATGGTAAAACCAGATTTTCTTCTCCTCACAAACAATATCTGCAACCAGCTCACCAAATGGTATGAAAATCTGGCAAGGCAGATGAATATTCCGATCTTCTTTATCGATACATGTTACAACCCGTGGGATTATGTGACCGAAACCCGTGTCCGCTATGTACGTGCACAAATCGACCAGCTCATCAAGGATCTCTGTGAATTTACCGGAAAGACCTGGGATGATGAGCGCTTTAAAGAAGTCATGAAGATCAGTCAGCGAAACAGCTACCTCTGGGAACGCGCCAACAATCTTCTTGACCGCAAGCCTTCTCCATTAAGTGGATTTGAGCTTTTCAACTACATGTCTGCAATGGTCTGCAACCGTGGAAAGACTTCCTCCACCGCAATTTTGGAGCAGCTCAACAGCGAGATTGAAAAACATATTGAAGAAGGCACTTCCACATTCCCGGTCGAGGAACAGTTCCGTATCTCCTGGGACGGCATTGCCTGTTGGCCGTATCTGAGCCATAATCTCCGCACCTTAAAAAAATATGGCATCAACATGGTTGCTTCCAGTTACGGAAAAGCATGGGCGATCGAATATGAGGATCTCGACGGCATGGCACGGGCTTACTGTTTCGCTTCCACAAACGGCGACAATGCCAGCACCATGATTGACCGCCGTCTTGAAGCGCTGAAACGCTTCGGATGTGAAGGAACGATCTACCATGTCAACCGAAGCTGTAAGGTTATGGACTGCCAGATGATGGAAGTTCAGCGCCAACTCTCCAAGGCCGCCGGTGTACCGTTTACCGCATTTGACGGAGATCAGGCTGACTACCGAAATTACAGTGAAGCACAGTTTGAAACGCGCATCCAAGGTCTTGTGGAAGTTATGAAACAGAATAAGGAGGACTTTTAAGATGGCTGATTTACATACAAATATTGAATGTCTTAAGAATGCCTGTAAAAATCCCCGGGCACAGCTCGATAAATATCTGGCAGCCGGAAAAAAAGTAATTGGCTGCTTTGAACCATACACTCCGGAGGAACTCGTCCATGCCAGCGGCATGATTCCAATGGGACTCTGGGGCGGTCACACCGAATTAAAGCTCGTAAAGAGTTATCTCCCTGCATTTGCCTGCCCGATCATGCAGGCAGACCTGGAATTTGGCCTCAACGGCACTTATAAAGGAATCAGCGGTGTTATTATCCCGGCGATCTGCGATACACTCCGCTGCATGACCCAGAACTGGCGCTTCGGCGTTCCGGATATTCCGATGATCCCCATCGTATATCCGCAGAACCGCACCTCACCGGCAAGCACAGACTACCTGATCAGCGAGTACGAGAATGTTCTTGTCATGCTGGCCACCACTACTGGTCAGATGATGACGGAAAAAGCACTCTGCAGATCCATTGAGATCTATAATGAACACAATGCCGTTATGCGGGAATTCTCTGCACTGGCAGTCAAGCATCTTGATGTTATCACTCCTACTGTCCGTCATGCAGTAATGAAGAGCGCATTCTTCTTCGAAAAATCCGAGCACACCGCTATCGTAAAAGAGATCAATGAGGCTCTCAAAGCGCTGCCGGACTATAAGTTTACCGGCAAAAAAGTCGTTCTCACCGGCATCACCGGTGAACCGGAAGAATTTCTGGAAATTCTTGAAGCAAACAACATCGCCGTTGTCGGAGATGATCTGGCACAGGAAAGCCGCCAGATCCGCACCGATACCCCACTTTCCGGAGGCGGCGGACTCAAGCGTCTCGCACTCCAGTGGAAAGATCGGACCTGCTGCAGCCTGATCCACGAAATCGGCAAGCCGCGCGGTGCTCTTTTAATCGAGCTCTGCAAGGAAAATGATGCTGACGGTGTCATCAACTGCCTGATGAAATTCTGTGATCCGGAAGAGTACGACCAGCCATGGTTCGAAGGTGACTTGAAAAAAGCCGGTTATCCGTGCCTGACCGTCGAAGTCGATCCGTTAAATACAAGCTTTGAGCAGCTTCGCACCCGCATCCAGACGTTTGCCGAAATGCTCTGATTTTCCAGCAGAAACCCTCAATCCCCTTCTTCTCCTATAAGAAAAACGCAGGAATCAGGACCCCCATAAATTTTCCTCCTGATTTCTGCGTTTTTGTATGATATAATAGTACAAAAGAAAAATATGAAAGGAACTCCTGTATGGCCGATTCTGAACTTCATAATTTACTTCCTTTTGCTGAAATACTCGATAACATTGATGTCGGGATCGCCTTGTTCGATCCGCAGGGAAATTACCTGTTTGTCAATACAAACCTGATCAACTGGAGAAATATTCCCCGCGCGGAATTTCTCAGCCACAATGTCCATGATTTTTTGAAGATCATGGATGTCTGCGTCTTTGATCTTGTCATGGAAAAAAAGCAGCTAGTAAAGCGGCTTCAGACCTACCGTAATTTCCACAATATGGATGGAGTGACCCGACTGCGTATGGTCACCGGAATACCGATCTTCGACGCATTCGGAAATATCCAGTATGTGATCAGTATGATGCAGGATATACAGACTTTTGAAGATCTGTATCATTCCCTGTTAAAAGAACATAAGATCATCAACTATGATACAAAGGAACCTGCTGTCCGTGAAAAGCAGGATATCGTGGCGAAAAGTCCCGCATTTCAACAGCTCCTGTCCGTCGCAGCGAATGTGGCTTCTTTGGATTCCACAGTCCTTCTCTACGGAGAATCTGGAAGCGGAAAGGAAGTTCTTGCCCACTATATCTATGAACACAGTGAGCGGTGTGGCAAACCGCTGATTACGGTCAACTGTGCCGCATTTCCTGAAAATCTGATTGAGGCAGAGCTATTCGGCTATGAAAAAGGGTCTTTTACCGGCGCTGCAAAGGATGGAAAAATAGGATTGGTGGAAGCTGCAGACGGTGGTACCCTGTTTCTCGATGAGATTAATTCACTGCCAATCAATGTACAGGGAAAGCTGCTCCGAACACTGGAAGAAAAAAGTATTCAGAGAATCGGCTCCACAAAAACAAAAAAGGTCAATTTTCGCCTAATCGCGGCAACAAACCGGAACCTCCAGAAACTCGTGGAGCAAGGGCAATTTCGTGAGGACCTGTATTACCGGATCCAGGTCATTCCTCTTACGATTCCACCACTCCACAACCGTAAAGAAGATATTATTCCCCTGTGCCTTCATTTTCTTCACTATTTTGGAAAAAAGTATAATCTTCAAAAGGAATTTTCCGATTCTGTTCTGGACGCAGTACAGCGCTATTCATGGCCGGGAAACGTCCGGGAACTACGCAATTTTGTGGAGCGTATGGTCGTCATGACCCCTCGCGCCACCAGAATGATCAGCCAGATTCCGGATGGTCTGCTGGATATTACTCCCGATGAGCGACATGACTCTGGCAAGGATATTCCTGGGACGAAATCCACGGTCTCTGCGATTTTCCCAAGCGGACCGATTCCACAGGCATCACTCCCGATATCATTTTCAGGCAGTATTACCAATCATTTTCCCGGCGATGTCACCGTTCCGGCCACAATTTCCGGTGTCAGGCGCTCCAATATGCCTACCCGCGACCAAATTATCGCCGCCCTCCAGACCTGCTCTGGACATCGTGAAAAGACGGCCGAATATCTTGGAATCTCACGAAGATGCCTGCAATACAAAATCAAGGAGTACCATATTTCGCCACGGTGCCATTATGATGATAAATAGAATAGAACACGGGTCCGGAGCTCTTCCCATATAAAAGAGATAAGCCTTTTTGATCGACCGGAAGCTTCTGCCAATAAAAAGGGGCTGGTGCACTAACGTGCGGCAGCTCATTTTATATATCCAACACAAAACGCCGAGCTTCGA
>ERZ780203.1764-NODE-1764-length-13967-cov-6.583094_pt1 | contig 13967 bp, 16 predicted proteins | sample MGYA00511168_ERZ780203 | MGnify/ENA primary metagenome ERZ780203 (study PRJEB29588, sample SAMEA2156577) | human gut metagenome | biome: human gut; feature: human-associated habitat; material: faeces | place: Denmark | collected 2008/2010 ...
CCAAAACTTTTATCTAAGGAGGACATGAAAATGCTGTACACAGAAAAAGAGAAAACTGAGATTGAACGGGTACGAAAGGTGTTTGCCGAGCATCTTCAACAAAGCACTAATTTTGAACTGCTATGGTCTGATAAAGTGGGCTTTGTCTGGCTGGCGATTGGCCTAAACCCGCTTTATGTTGATACCGGAAGGAGGATAGAGTCTGCCGCCGATCTCTGTCACGAGTGCCTGGATGATGTTGCGATGGATGTTCTGTATATGACAGGCAACGACCACGCGATCGAAGAAGCCGACCCGTTGGAACTGGCCGAAATCAAACGGCGTTGGAAACCCTATATCGACCAGTTGCCAGAATATGCGTATATCTGCGACGATTTACTAAGTGGACGCAAATAATTCACATGCAAACGTGCCAGAAGCAATAAAATGCTTCTGGCACGTTGTTACGAATTTTAGAGCTTTCTATGGTTTCGATACTCTATTATTCCCCAAAACAGTCCGAGAATAAACAGCGTGACCACAATAATAAAGCTGTATTTGAATGGTACACCAAAATGTGCTTCTATGACATCAAGAGTTCCGATAGCACTGAGTAAAGAAATAATGTATAGCAGAACATTCAAAATCGCAGAGTTTCTGCTTTTCTTTAGTTCATTTTGTGCAGTCAAATAGGATATTTTTAGGTGAAGAGCTTCTGCATGTTTTTTGTAAGGCTCGCTTTCCTTAATGTAGTTCAATAAATTATGAGTTTCAATTGGAAGATTAGGAGAGCAAAAAAGATTCTGCAAGTAAATATCATTTCGTACCGACCGCCGAAGATCTGTTTCATTTTCAAGGTTAGAGTTTTGAAAAATATGAATATAGAGTTTTAGCGATTCCAATATAATGGCCGAATATAAAATTGGTTGAAAGTTATCACAATCAAAGTCAGAAACTACACTACAACCAGCTTGTGGATAATATTGGTATATTTCCACTGTACTAATGTCCTTAATTGGTTCAGCAGGCGCTTTCGTATCAATGAGTTTGCAAAAGTAATCTGAAATATTTTCAATATTATTCGAAAAGACCAATGTGTCATGCACAAAGAAATATTCTTGGGAACGATAACACTTATTTGTCAATTCCCAGATAAACTCAGAAATATTTTCATATATTATTTCAGAAATTTTCATTCCTGCCTCGACAGGCTTCTCTTCATCAAAGAATTGATATTTCTCCACAGACAGTAGGTTGTAGTTTTCTGCTTTTGCCCCGACATCATCTTTGGCAAGTGGTTTTCCTGTTTTGTAGTTTATGACTTCAAAAACAATGAACAAAACACTGTTCATCATAAAGGCACCGGCATCAATTTGATACATCTGACCATTTATCCAAACTAAAAATGGCTCTAGCCAGAAAGTAAATTCGATTTTGAAATATCGTTCATCAACTAAGATAGATTGTGCGTGCCTAAGATTGATATAGAAACAGGAATCTTTCAAAGAGTCACTTGCATTATTTTCTTTTTCAGCTGAATCTTTTGATTTGAAGGAAAATGTAGTCGCTTGATGTACATAATCATATTGGGCCGTTACCTCCATTTTCCCATCAACAGAAGTAATAGCCTCGTCTGTTGCCACGAAAGAAAGATGATGCTTTTCCAGTAAGGATTGCATCTGCTTCTTTTTGTGCGGGATAACATTACGAAGTTTTCGTAAAAACCAGTTTGTCGCTTTATACTGTGTCGAATTATATGCGCTTAAAAATAAAACAGTATCATCCACTTGCAATGACCTCCGATCTCGTCAGTAAAATTTATGTTATTAATTATACAGCCAAATGACATACACAACAAGCATAGTGCAACAGATAATACTGTTGCTCAGACTGTCGACAAAAAGGGTACTTTCGGATTCCGAAAGTACCCTTTTACGATAATAAGCAGCTTTTCAAGCAGGCAAAGAAGCCCATTCCTGTCCTTCCATGTCGCCAGCTTTTTTAAGTTCATGGATGCAAATAAGAGGGTGAGCTGAGAGGTCACTCTCGCTAATCCTCTAAGATGTGTATACCGCATACCATGCTGCTCTTTGGCACACGCAAAGACTCTCTCAATCGTTTGCTTGCGCTCTGCATAGATTTTTTTGTATTGCGGCGTATGTCGGTAATCCTCGGCTTTCTCCATATATTCAGCCCAAACATGACGGGTTACAACCTTTTGGCAGTTCTTACTTTGAGTGCATTTTTCACGCATCGCACATTTTGAGCAGATAGCAGGGTCGCTTTTGTATTCTTTATATCCTTCTTTATTTGTTGTTGAATACTTCAGAGGCTGATTATTGGGGCAGATTATGCAATCGTAGTATTCGTCATATACATATTCGTTTTTCTTGAAGAAGCCGTCCTTGGTCATGGGACGTTTATACGGCGTACACGGTATCTTGCCGTTGTCCAGAATTTCCTTCATGATTCCAGGCGTCTTGTATCCGGCGTCTATGGCTACAGCTTCAACTTGGGGAAAGCGCTCAATAACTTTCTGGTATATCCCGGAAAACATTTGAGAATCGTGAATATTGCCTGCTCCCAGTACAAAGCCCAATACGAAATTATGTCGGTCACATGCTGTGTTTGCTACATAAGCAAATTGCTTTTCGTGCTCTCCTTTATGAAACAATCCGCTTTCTGGATCTGTTGTGCTTTCCGTAATGGTTCTTCTTTCGCCAGTTCCACCGATGTTTCCATCTTCGTTATCGTCGCTGTCATCATCTTTTTTCAGCGGCCTTTTCCCATGTGCTTCGCGGTCTTTTCGGATTTCCTCATCCAACTGTTCCTGATAGGCTTTTGCCGTGGCTTCAATTTCCACTTTCCGATTCTTTTTCTTGTTTGCACTGGCTTTAACATGTGTTCCGTCTATAAATACAGCACTCGCATCTACATATCCGCTGTTTATTGCTTCCTCAAGGATTTTCTCGAAGATTCTTTCAAAAATCTGTGTCCCCTGAAATCGTCTCGTATAATTTTTACTGAATGTTGAAAAATGCGGTATCTTTTCAAAAAGATCATATCCAATAAACCACCGATACGCCATATTGACTTCGATTTCTTTGATGGTTTGCCTCATGCTTCGGATTCCATACAAGTGTTCAATCAGGACAATCTTAAATAGGGATACCGGATCTATTCCCGGTTTTCCCCATTCGGTCGCAGAATACAAGTCCTTGACTTCTTCATAAATAAAGTCAAAGTTTATTGCTCTATCTATTTTCCTCAACAAGTGATCTCTTGGAACCAAATCTTCCAAACTTACAACGCGGATATCTTTCTGCTTGTCTCGATTCTGCTTCTTATACATAGAATCACCCCGGAATCATGATTCGTATTATATCATGTATCCGGGGTGTTTGCATACTTTTGTCGACAGGCTGAGGGGCTGTTTCCGGAAGGAAGCAGCCCCTTTCTTTTCGGGTAATATAAGCATGTTGCGCAAATATATTTCGCATATGTTCATAATACTATTTTAGGTAAACTGCTTCATCCAAGCTTTCAGTTCCATCGCTGTTTACAGGAACAATCTGAATTAAAGATATCTCATGTTCAAACATAATACGACTATAAAATTGTGTTGGAATGCTTACAATAGAAGAATCTTGCACCGTGCCTATGTTACACTCCTTTACTCCGTTCATGTATAGATTGAAGCTCGAAGGATAGGAATTCAGTTTCACGCCAGGATCGATCACGATTTGAATTTCTACATCAAACGCATCTTTCGCTGTTTCGGTCATTTTTGCGGCAATGGTATATCCCCTTAGAATATACTGCGTTGTCGAATATTGCCGCAACGTTCCCTGCTGTGTTGATGCAGAGGCGTCGGTCAAGGCCAGATAGTTGGCAAGCATAAACCCATAGGTATCATTTGCTTTTACATGATACCAATCATCGACCTTCCCGATTACCGTAACTCTGTCTCCATTATAATACTTACCAAGCACGTCAGCTTCTAAAGAAGGCTGACTGCGCAAATTCAGCCATGCATTCTTTTCGTTATTCGTTACATAAGCAATGGGTGTTTGAGAAGGGATACTTGCAGGATCGCTTCCCAAATAAAGGAATTCTGTCTTCATGAATCCGTATCTGTTTCCAACGGAAACATAGGCCCATTCCTGCGAAGGATCACTATAGCAGACGACTTCAGCCCCAGTGTAATATAGCCCTAACGACTCAGATTGTGTTGAGGGTAGGCTCCGAAGGTTAAGGCGTTGTCCATTGGAGTTGTTTACAACAGCGGTACAATACACTGTATACCCTGGCTGCGGTGAAGTCCACTGTGCTTCCTCCTGCGGAATCGTTGTCTGTGGAGTCGATGTTTTCTCATCGAAAACAGGTGACATTGTGACCTGAGCAACGGGTGTTGGTGTGATCAGGACAACGGGATCATTTCCAGGTAGCACTGGATCTCCAGCTCCAGCTTTTTCGATGTTGTCAGCTGTTATCCAACCTGTAAAAAAACCCAGCATTTCTGTATGCATTCTTATTTCAATCCAATCACCGGAGATAGAAAGAATATCGCAAGGTTCGCCTACAGCAAGAGCTGAAATGATATCGGAATCCTTATCGGGAAGACTGTAAACGTCTTTCGCCCTACCGTAATTCACATATCCTTCTCCGATTGATAATGAGGAAGCTATTGCTGCATACCCATATGTTCCTGTAAAAAGCACTCCAAGCAACAGCACCAGCAAGACGAAACACGTTTTTTTCACGCTCATCCACCTTTTCTTTTTTCACAACTTTCCGTATCCCTTCTTACATTATAATAGACGATGAATGCTTGCCAAATCATGCCTCCTTTCTGCAAATTCCAAAAAAATATCCATTTCTTCATGCTATGTCTCTTTGTAAGTGCTAACCCTGCATCCTAAATGGGACGGGGCTGGACAAAAAGTTGAACAAGTCATGCAGCAAAGCACCGGCTATGCTTCTAGCTTTCCTGCGTTCATACAAAGGGTAAAGGATGGACATGCAGGGGTCCCCCAACTGCCGGACTTCCTTATGCATAAACTTCAACCATTCATACTCCTTTAAGACCCGTACTTCATGCTCTTGTGCATATCAAAAACTGTCTCTGTCATAGTGCAGCAGCTCGCGCCCAACAGGGAGAGTATAAAACTCCTTGATCCCGCCGGCCGCCTTGCCGATACACCAGCAGAGAAGCATATTGAATTTCAGCCCGCGCTTGCGGCTGAGCCGAACCAGCGGCGTAACATCCAGCGTTTTGAAAAAAGTCACCATGGGATTCGGCGCGTTCATCCATAGCGCATACGCCTCAGCACGGGTAGTCGTTTTAGGATCGATAACGGTCGGTTTCATTCTTCACACTCCAATACACGATCCTCCATTCATCTCGCTAAAATCAGTTTTACAAGCCCGCCAGCGCCAGGAATTTTTTATCCGACTGAATACTCTGTGTCAGAAACTGACCGTCCCGGAACAGCGCATAGGTCGTGACCGGTGCGGGTACATTCTGCGCAGATGCCTTGTCAGTGATATGGATGACCTTGAACGGGATGCCATGTTCCTTCGCCGCCGCCTGCACCCTTGGCACCCAATAATAGGTGTAGGGACACTGGTCGGTGTAATACAGAACAAAACCGGTTTCCTCAATCGCCGGATGCTTCGCACATTCCCGGAACTTTGGCATCTGTGCGGACGGTTCAATGGGAAGGTACATGAGATTGATCCCGCAGTCGGATATGTCTGCCACACGGAACCCCTTATGAGCAAGGAATTTCGGGTCAGCGAGAAATTCCCGCTTCCGACCCTCCGCGCACAGAATACAAATGCCTTTCTTCCCCTGCGCCCTGGCATCATGGACGCACGCCTCCAGCAGATCATTTGAGTATCCATGCCCCTTCATGGAACCGGATACCCAGAGGCAGTTGATGTAGAGATAGTCGTCTGCCTCAATAGGCACCCATGCGTTTTCAGCCGGAATGTACTCGATAAAGCATTTACCGCGTTCCTCACTGCGATAGAAAACAAGTCCATCATCAAAGCGCTGCCGCAGCCATTCCTTTTTGGCGACGCTCTGCTTGCCGGACATGGCGCAGCAGATATGTTCCTTGTCAATATTTTCTTTTGTGATCCGAATATAGTTCATCTGTTATTCCTCCAATGCCGTTGTTCTTTCGTTTGGGCGACGGCAATTCATCGTACATGGCCTCAAACAGCTTCGTAAGAAACTCTTTGCGGTCAACTTCATCCACCAGCAGCATTTCTTTCGCTCCCTCATACGGGAGCTCACAAATTGCCGCAGGCATAAGTTCCAGAGCGGATCTTGTTTTCTTGACAAGCAACCGATCATCATAGATCCCGCCGACGATTTTACCGTGATAATAGAGGATAAACTCTCCCATCATAGGACGGTAAGAAATATCGTCCAGATCGGTTAGCTGTTCCAGAATGAAATGAAGATACTCTTTACCGGATGCCATTGTTCCTCCTGTTCAGAACAGTTGCCCCGTCAGCTTCCACTTTTCCTTCTTTGGGAAGGTCGCCTCAAACCGTTCAAAGCCCTTCGGGTCTTTCTCACAGACAAAATATCCCACTGGGTCTTTGTAAGTGCCGGAAATGCCGTCCAGAAAGCCGGGAATCAGCTCCTTGACGAGAAAATAATCCGCCTCCGGGTCGTCGGCATACCGCACGCCCTTTGTTTTGGCCGGGACAAAGCCGGACTTGCCGTAAAACAGGGTATTGCCGGTGATGGCGAGCGCACCCGCACCCATTTCCTTCGCTTTTCCCATGGAATAGTCCAGCAGCTGCTTCCCGTAGCCCTGCCGCTTGTATGCGGGCACAATGCCGATGGGGCCGAAGGTCATGATCGGCACCTTTCTTCCGTCATCGCAGTCAATTTCCGACCGCACATAGATGACCTGCCCGATCAGCTGACCGTCCAGCTCCATGACGAAGTCCAGCTCCGGCACAAAAGCCGGGTCATCCCGATAGCAGTGCAGCACATAGTGCTCCATGCAGCCGGGGCGGTAGACATTCCAGAAGGCCTCGCGGGTCAGGTTTTCAACATTACGATGGTCATCTTTCGTTTCCAGACGAATGGTCATCTTCTTTTCTGTCATGGTGTTTCCCCTTATCTTTGATCAATGATTTTGTCGATCAGCCCATTCGGCTGATGTTCCTGTATGGATAAATGCAATTCCTGAAGCTCCATTCCCCGCTTGTTTTTTATTCTTGTTTCATCATTCACGCCGTTAAGTATCTTCAGCCGCAGACATCTTTTAAGCTGCGTTCTCTAACCCAATGATCCAGAAACTGCATCTGTTCCTCGGTATGGAACCAATGCTCCCCATCAGGCATGACGGTCAGATCAGCATGGTGCTGCGTTGCAAACGCCGATACTGTTTCAATCGATGTCAGGTTGTCGTGCTCGCCGTACAGGATGCAGGTGGGGACATTCCAGATGATCGGATGCTTGCGCACATAGCAAAGATACGCCCATGACAGCGTTTCTCCGAAATTCGTGGTGATTTCCCTTTTCTCGGCAAGCTCCTGTTCGGTTACATTCGACCATTGCATCATATTGCAAATCAAGTTCTCCATATCCACGATTGGAGAGATGAAATAAGCCCGGTCAACCAGCGTTTGATCCAGCGAGGACAGCGCAAAGAAAGCCCCGATGCTGTTCGCAACCAAGGTAAGGTGCTCACACCGGCCTCTTTGCTCGGTAAAAAACGCAAGAAACTCTTTCTTGGCTTCCCAAGGTGTTTGCGACCGATAATCAAGCCCGATCACTTCACGATTTGGAAAGAGCGTTTTGTAGTACGCAGCTTCCCCAGCCGAGCCGCCCTTTCCATGAACATATACGATTAAATCTTTCATTTTATTCTCGTGAACCCTTTCTCAAAACCCACTGTTTTTTCTCGTCAGGTTCCTTCATATCGTCTCCCCGTCCTTCCTGCAACAGGATTCGACCTTGGCAATGAACTGCTCAATATGCGCATCCAGCAAGGGGGCAACGGAATCTTTATCCTGTGCACCGTCGTAGACGCTGTAGAGTAGGTACATTGGCCCATAGAATTCCAGCGCCAGCTGCATGGCGGCTTCGTCAGTATCTGTCAGCTTACGAAAAATTGCGGCCATGTACTCTAGCGGTCCGCCCGCCAAGTAGTCGTGATGGAGCTGCGCCAGCTTGGGATCACGGTATTGCTCCAGTGTCAGCATCTTACGGAAATTAGAGGAAAACGGTTCCCTCGTCCAATGGTCGAACTGCGCCATACTGTATGCGCGAATTTTGGGAATCGGCGTGTGCAGGTAGTCCTCCGCAAAGCCGTCCGGCTCCGTCTCCGGCATTTCATAGCTTTCCGCGCGTTCATAGTCCATCTCGTTCATGCGCTCCACAATCTTATCTAAAATTTCCTGTTTGCTGGTGTAGTGCTTATACAAGGCGGCTTTCGTAAACCCCAACCGCTCCGCAATATCATTCATCGATGTTCCAAGGTAGCCGTTCTGAGCAAACAATTCCAGAGCCGTTTCTAAAATTCTTTCTTTCGTATCCCCAGCCATACTATTCCCCCTTGACAAGTAACCGTTCGGTAACCTCTATTATAGTTACCGAGTGGTTACTTGTCAAGACCTGTTGAAAAATTTTGTGGAAAGCAGCGCACAACAAGCATCAGCGAAAGGATTCGAATGACACAGTGAGATGCGTTCATCTCGTATTCTCTCCGATGTGGCCGTCTGCTGTGTTCAGCTCGAGATTCATCAGGTCAAAATCAATATATTCTCCATTGATTTTGAAAAAATGGGGAAACGTACACAGCTTTCGAAAGCCATACTTTTCATAAAGTCTGATGGCACGGGCATTGCTGCTGCGTACTTCAAGATTCAACTGCTCGAAGCCGCTCTCCTTGGCAAAGGCAAGAATTGCTTCCGTCAGCGCAGACGCCGCGCCGCAGCCCCACCATGCTTTTTTCAGACTGATGCCAAACTCTCCGCGATGGCTCATGCGCCGGGGCTTACGGTTCAGACTTGCCGTACCGATGATCTCGCCATCCATCTTGGCAAGATACTGCACATTGTCCGCTGATTCGCACTGCGAACGCAGATAGTCTTTCTCCGCTTCAAGGCTGAGCGGCACTCCCTCCGCACCGAAGTTGAGATTTTCAGTTTCGCCACCCACGATTTTCAGATAATCCAAGAGCGCCGCGGCATCCTCTGCCCGTGCGCGCTCTATGACAAACAAGCTGTTATTCATCTTCAGGACTTCCTTTCTTCGCATTGGCTGCCTGCATCATCCGCGGAGCCCCGCCGCCTGCATGATGGTCTCGACCGGCTCTACACCTCTATAAGTTTCATTTTTTCCCGACTGCAAGACAGTAATTGACGTGTTCAAAGGCTTTCAGATCGGCCCCGGCCCTGTCGATCACATCCCTTTGAATATCATCCGGCGTCAGCAGCTCATAGATCAGAAACCCGTGCGTTTCCAGCAGCTTTTCAAGCTCCGAATAGGAAAATGCCGACTGCATCGGTTCGCCGCCTGCTTTTGCCATCATAATGGTGTTTTGCACACGCTTTTCGGGCGCGTCAAAGAAGTTCTCGTCCGGATAATCGAACGCAAGGGTGCTGCCGTCCGCGCAGAGCAAGGACAGTGCAGAGAGCATCGTGTCGATTGCCTCCGCCGAAAGGTAGTAGGTCACGCCGAGCCATGAGAAAAAGGACTTCACAGACGGGTCGAAACCAGCAGCGATCAGCCGTTCCGTCAGGCCGTCCTTCGTGAAATCCACGGGGACAAAGGCGAGGTTGTCGGGAACCGTCCAACCGGCGCGAGCGATTCTTTCCTTTTTGTCTGTCTGCGTCAGAGGGTGATCGACCTCGAATACCCGGTACTTCGATAGAAACCCCGGCTCCCGGAAAGCAAAGGTGTCCATGCCTGCGCCGAGGATGACATATTGCTTTGTGCCGGTCAGGACGGCGGTTTTCAAAGCCTTCTCCATGTAGGCTGCGCGGCAGAGCGGTGACGGCGCGATGTGCGTATTTATGAGCTTGCGCAGCAGCTCCTTCGGTGTCTGTTCAGCGGGGTCGATTTCCGGTTCAAAGAACTGCGCTCCGCCGCGGATATAGCCCTGAACAGCGGCATATTCTTCCTCCGTCATCAGGTTTTTGGCAAGGTGATCGGCGAAAACCGGATGTTCTTCATTTTCTGCGTGAAACGCCCGTCCGAAGGCACTCATCAGGGCGGTAATACTGGCTTTGTTATTCATTTCGTTGGCTCCCTTCCTCCTGTGAATATTACGCTTGTACAGCTTCCTGAAGCGACAGGACTTTGCAGCCCTTACTTTCGTAATACGCAAGCAGCTCCGGAAGCTTCTTTTTATCGTAACTGGTGATGCAGTCCGACAGCACATGAACGGTATAGCCGCTTTTTGCCATATTGTAGCAGGTGGATTTGATGCAGGCCGCGGCATCCGCACCAACGACGTAAAATTCGGAAATTCCATGCTCCTGAATAAAGGCGGTAAATGCCTCGCTGGTCAGGGCGTTGCTCTTTACCTTCGTAAAGATATGGTCGGATACGACGTTCAGCTCCGGCACCAGCTCTGCACCACAGGTGCCGGGCTTGAAGGTTCTCGTTCCCGCAGAAAGGTTGTTATGCTGAATGTAGACGATCCACAGTTCTTTCTGCTCTGCCCAGTCAATCGCTTCATTGACTTTTGCAATGATTTCCTTGTAGTTTTTCGTGATGTCGTTTTGCAGGTCGATCACGACCAATGCGCTGTTTTTTATCTTGTATTCCTCCATAAATTTTGTCTTCCACTGTACGGCGGCGTTTACATCAGGGAATCGGAATCTTCCAAGCCTCGTTACTCATGGCAGGAGCTTGAAATCTTGCTCCAGCAGCCAGTCGCGGCCTTCCAAAAAATCGTATCCCAGCAGCGCCTCTATCTCCGCCGGTTGTCCGTACAGCTTGTCGCAAATATCGACATCCCGCAAATAAATCGTCTGGTTTTGAAACCGAAGCTGCAGCACCCGCACATAGGGAAGCCGCTTATATTGCGAAGCGCCGACACCGGCAATTTCTGTTTCGTGATATGCGATGTCAGGGAGCCGGGAATGCCAAGAGGCACTGAGGATGGAGCCGGTATGTCCGGTATCCACTCTGGCCTTAAAGCACTGCCCGGCATACTCCGGAAACACGATAGGGCCTTGTTTGATTTCGGGGCTTAGATGTTCAGCCGTCTTTTCCGATAAGCTGACCGATAAGGATTTATCTTTTGCGGAATAACTCCAGCGATACCGAGAGATCACGTCCCATCCGAGCAGCATTTCAGCCGGAAACATCCTGCCGCTTTCATCGCTGAGCGCAAAATCTGCGTCATCCGTCACGAGCACCTTGCAGTTTTCCGTGCAAACATCTCCCAGCCGGATATTGGGAATGACGGCAGTCTGAAGCGCACGAACCACGCCGTTATTGTTTCCGGCGCGGAGGACTTCTTTTTCCGGCGCAGCACGAAGCTGGCGCAGAAGGCTTTGTGCGATGACCGTCATACCCGCGCCGGTGTCAAACAACGCAGTGGCTCTCACTTCCCCAATTTGGACGTTTACAAACAGCAGATTTGCAAAGCTGCTGCTCGACAGGCAATTTGTCATTGGCTCACCTCCATAGATCAAACAAAAAGGCGCAGTACAAACCGATTTTCTCAGTCTGCACTGCGTCTAAGCGTCTGGCATTTTGATTTCTTCAATTTTTCCGTCCTTGAAACGAATCACGCAGGTGTATTTGCACTTTGGGCAGAATAGCGGAAAATCCTCCAATACCGTATGGGTCCGTATCTGCGTTCTTGTTTTGCCGCCGCATCTTGGGCAGCAAAGCCAACGCAATTTTAGGGTTTCATCCATTTGGGACCCCTCGCTTCGCTTGTCAGCCAATATGCTGACGGCGCCTGCACATTCCTTCATGCCTTTTCCTCCTGCGCTGCCAATATTGCGCCTCTGTATGCCCGCTCCAAATGGGAATTGATCGTGTCTTCATCGTATTTCAACGAATTGTCGGCAATGATGCTTGCGTATCCATGAGCAAACAGAAACACCGTGATGAAAACCGTTTTTGTCTGCTCCATGCCGATTCCCAAGGATCTCTGCATCGCTGAAAGAACGGGAGTAAGCTCCTCGGCATCAACCAGTTCAAGCAAAGTCTTTCCGTTAAAATAATCCGACTGAAAAAGGAAACGGAACAAGTGGGGTTCTTCGATGGCAAAGCGGATATAGTTCATTCCGATTCCAAGGGCAGCGCCCTTGGGCGTTTTTTTCATATTCATCAGATATTCCGAATGATAAAGGTCTGCCTTCGCATAGACTGTTCTTTTCAGTGCTTCCATCGTCGCAAAATGATACATGACGGGCTGTGTTGAGCAATGCAGCCTTTCCGATACAGTCCTTGCGTTGATGCGTTCCACTCCCGCTTCGCGGGCAATCGCAAAGGCTGCATCAACGATCATCTCTTTTGTGACTTTTGCTCTGGCAGGCATATTCGCACCTCTACATTTATAATTCGAATTATGTATAATGCAAATTATACACGGTCAAATGGAGCTTGTCAATCCGTCTGAAGTAAAATTTGCGGACAATCTGTCCTTTCAGACACTTTCATCTCTTTTGCATAGCGTTTTCCTTTGCCGGGTTGAGAATTCCCTCTAAGCCATATGGACACGAAAGCCATTGACCTTGCTTTTCCATAACCATCACCTACTCGTTCGTCGGGGCGGAAATGAGCGTGATTCTCCGCGTTTTGCTGCTTTCGGAGCTTGCCTGCTTCATGTACTTGACCGTCACCTGATTGATTTCCGGTTACCGCTCAATAATCCCCCGATACAGAAAAGCCGTGGTTCCCAGTTCTCTATAAAAGCAATCATTCGGGAGGAAATCCAGGGCATCTGTAAATGAAATTGCAAGACGCGCAGGCGTTTCCACGGCCACCGTTTCCAGAGTTCTGAGCAACTTTGACTCCGTTAAAGAAGAAAACCGTCGAAGGGTGCTGGAGGCCGTCGACAGCATGGGGTATTAACAACGAGCAGGCCAGCTACGACGCCGCCACTTATCTGCTCCAAAAAGGGTGTCGAAATCTCGCTTATATTGCCGGACATACGACATCCTCTTCAACGGCTCAACGTATTGCGGGCTATAAACGCGCCTTGGAAGAATATCGCTTACCCTTCAATGAACGATCCATTATCAATGGCAGCAATTCTGATTTCCGAAAAACACCCATTTTGCAGGAGTTTATCACAAAGGGCGATTACGACGGATACAAAATAATTCGCAAACATCCATTTGCATACGTTGCACACAGGAGAACATAGAAATTTGCCGCGAAAACACTTTACCCGTCCGCGTGGAATACAAAAATGTTCTCAGTCAGTTTTGGTGTGGTGATAACTATATTTTGCACATTCGTATCTGCAGAAACAAGATTCATAGCCATGAACTTTTTCTTATTCCTCTTTCAGAATCTACCTTTGATGACATTTACACGCTCGCATCTGTGTTGGAAAAGAAAAAAACACGTTTACAGCGCATAAAAATCAAATCTGTTAGTCAAAAATAAAAATGCTTGAACAACAGTACTCAACAGATATGCCAAGACCCATCCTTCAAATCCAGAGGACGGGTCTTGGTTTGTTTTTCGGCATTGTCAATCCTTCGGGGCGTTGCTTTTGAGTCTTTTTTCCCTCTCTGCCGCTCAGTTTCTTTCCGCAGGAACAGCCCGCCGCAGCCTCCCGGCCTCCATCTCATAAACGATATCGCAGGCCTTCGCAATATCCGCCGCGCTATGGCTGGCCAGAAGAATCGTCTTGCCCGCCTCTCGAAACTGTCTCAGCAGCGCATGAACTTCTTCCATCGCGTCCCGATCCATCGCGTTGAACGGCTCGTCGAGCACCAGCACATCCGGATTTTCCATGATCGCCTGCGCAAAGCCG